>Ga0306864_1000939_pt1 | contig 12494 bp, 11 predicted proteins | sample AntRauTorckE5430_FD_190448 | JGI IMG/M metagenome (GOLD analysis project Ga0306864, IMG submission 190448) | Saline lake microbial communities from Rauer Islands, Antarctica - Metagenome Torckler E5 #430 (v2) (version 2) | ecosystem: Environmental > Aquatic > Non-marine Saline and Alkaline >...
TGCATACGCTGGACCTGGTCCGGGTCGGACATCAGCGCTTCAAGCGTCGGTTGAGTTTTCTTCTTTGCCATAATTATCGTGTCTAACTGTAAAGTAATATAGACACACTTAGATGAACAGTCTCTTTTTCTGTAAGCACTATTAAGCACTTTTTAAACCGTCCCCAAACACTACAACCAACAATCACCTCTCAAAAACAACTTCCCCCTCCTTCATAACAAAACCCACATCCTCCAAAATAGTAATCCCCTCCAGCGGGTTACCCTCAACAGCAACAATATCAGCAACAAAGCCAGCCTTCAGCTGCCCAAGCCGGTCTTTTTGACCGAGAATGAGCGCGGCGGTACTAGTAGCGGAGGTAATAGCATCCATAGGCGTAACCCCACTCTCAACTAGGTAACCAAACTCCTTGGCGTTGTCTCCGTGCGGGCTTACGCCAGAGTCGGTACCGAAGGCAATTTTGACGCCTTTCTTATACATTTTGGTGAAGATGTCCTTCTGCTTGCTGCCGATCTCGATGGCTTTCGGGACGATGATGGCGGGGAAGAATCCCGGCTCTAAGGCTTTGCCCGCTACGTAGCGCCCGGCGCTCAGGGTTGGGACCCAGTAGGTGCCGTGCTTGATCATCAGGTCGGCGGTCTCTTCGTCCATTAGGGTTCCGTGTTCGATGGTCGTGATGCCGGCGCGAATGGCGCGTTGCATTCCGCCGATGCCGTGGGCGTGGGCAGCAGTGTGCATCCCGTATTCTTTTGCGGCGGCTACGATGGCTTCTAGTTCCGCGTCGCGGAACTGGGCGCCCTGTCCGTCTTTGGCGACGGAGAGTACGCCGCCGGTGGCCGTGATCTTGATGCAGTCGGCGCCGTTTTTGTAGCGGGTGCGGACGGCTTTCCAGGCTTCATCGACGGAGTTAATGACGCCCGCTTCGGGACCAGCATCGAAGGAGATTTCATTGCTGCGGCCATTGGAGGGATCTGCGTGGCCGCCGGTGGTAGCGATGGCCTTCTCGGCGGTGAAGATGCGCGGGCCGACGACGTAACCGGCGTTGATGGCGTTGCGCAGGGATACGTTGACGCCAGAGCCGCCAAGGTCACGGACGGTGGTGAAGCCGGCCATCAGGGTTTTACCCATGTAGGTGGTGGCGCGCAGGGCTACGTCGGCGGGGTTGAGGGTAAATTTTTCGCTGTAGGCTTTTGGGTTCAGTTCGGATTCTACGTGAACATGGAGGTCAATGAAACCAGGCATTACCGTGCTTTGCTTCAAATCAACCGTCTTTGTACCTGCGACCGCGCCCACAAAACCGTCCTGAATGGAAGAAATCTTATTGTCAATTACTACAATAGTCTTGTCCGTCATCACCCCACCCGTGCCATCGATGATGCGGCCGCAGTGAAGGTAAGTGGTACCAGATTGCGCGCCAATAAAGGCCGGCAACAAACAAGACACAACGAGAAGGAGGAGGGTGTTTTTCAGCTTCATGGCGAAAAGATAGGCCTAGCATTCGATTGTACCTACAATAAATGTTATGTTTAGGCTGAAAATTCTCTTCCGTTCACCAACACACACTACTATGAAAAGGAAAACCATCGGCATGGTCCTGCTGGGACTCGCCGCCTTCGCCCTCGTCGGCAGCGGGGCCGCCAAATTATTTGCTGAACCCGAAGCTGGAATGCCCGCGCGTTTTTTGGCGATGAAATCATATTTAGCCATTATTGAATTCCTCATCGTCATCGCTTTGGCCATTCCCAAAACGCGGAAGCTGGGCATCATTCTTGCCGCCAGCTACTTTGGTGGCGTTATTGCCTTTCAGTGGCTTATTGAAGGACAGGCATTTCCGCTTGTTGGCGTTATTCTTAACACCTTGCTTTACGCTGGTGCTGCACTTTACTACCCTTCGGTTACTGATGGTGGTTCTGGGGTGGCTGATTAGTTGCAGGTGGACCCGCGCATCACGAGAGGTTCTGGATTCAGCCTGCGGCTTTTTAGACGGCTGCGCTTTTTAGACGCTGCGCTTTTAGACGGCCTTCGGCCTTTTAGACGCTGCGCTTTTAGACGGCCTTCGGCCTTTTAGACGCTGTGCTTTTAGACGGCCTTCGGCCTTTTAGACGCTGCGCTTTTAGACGGCCTTCGGCCTTTTAGACGCTGCGCTTTTAGACGGCCTTCGGCCTTTTAGACGCTGTGCTTTTAGACGGCCTTCGGCCTTTTAGACGCTGCGCTTTTAGGCTACCGCACGGCTCTGGCGACACTAAAAGGCGCAGCCGTCTAAAAGAGCGCAGCTCGTCTAAAAGCGAAGCGTCTAAAAGCGAAGCGTCTAAAAGAGCGCAGCTCGTCTAAAAGGCGCAGCCGTCTAAAAGAGCGCAGCTCGTCTAAAAGGCGCAGCCGTCTAAAAGAGCGCAGCTCGTCTAAAAGGCGCAGCCGTCTAAAAGAGCGCAGCTCGTCCAATCATTTTTCGTAGAAAAATATTTCCCTTTCCCCCCCAGCCTTCAAATACCCCCGGTACATCCCCGGTGTATTGAACGGCATGGCGACGTTTCCTTTGGCGTCGAGCGCGATAAGGCCGCCGGTTCCGCCTTTGGCAACGAGGGTTTTGTTGATGATGGCATCCGCTGCTTCCTGGACAGAAGCACCACCGTAGGCCATGCGGGCGTGAACGTCGTAAGCAACGGCATAGCGGATGAAGAATTCACCCCAGCCCGTACAGCTTACGCCACAGGTGGCGTTGTCGGCGTAGGTGCCGGCGCCGATGATGGGGCTGTCGCCGAGGCGGTTGTAGCGTTTGTTGGTCATGCCTCCGGTGGAGGTTCCTGCGGCGATGTTGCCGAATTTGTCGAGGGCTACGCAGCCGACCGTTCCGTATTTGTGGTCGATATCGGTGATGATGCGGTTGCCTTCCATTTTTTCCTGGTCGACGCGTTCGCCTTCCAGTGCGCGCTGGAGGCTGTTCCAACGAAAGTCGGTACGAAAGTAGGCGGGGTCGACCGTTTCTAGGCCCTGAAGAATGGAGAACTCTTCCGCACCCTTCCCTGCCAGGAGAACGTGTTCAGAGTTCTCGAGCACAGCCCGGGCGGCGCTAATCGGGTGTTTAAGGTTGGTGACGCCACCGACGGCGCCGGCGTTCTGATCGTGGCCGGTCATGAAGCTAGCGTCCATTTCGTTAATGCCGGCGTTGGTGAATACCGCGCCTTTTCCCGCGTTGAAGTAGGGGCTGTCTTCCATCACCCAGATGGTGGCTTCTACGGCGTCGGCCGCCGTTCCGCCTTCGCTCAGCACTTTTTCGCCGGCGTTAAGGGCGGCGTTCATTGCGGCTCGGATGCCGGTCTCTTTCTCGGGTGTCATGTTCTCCTTCAGGATGGTTCCGGCGCCGCCGTGGATAACCATGGCGTATTCGGGGGCTTCCGCAACGGAAGCCTTTTCGGTGGAAGCGTCCATGGTGGCGTTATCAGTATTCCCACAAGCGCAAAGGGCCAGGGCTAGACAAAAGAGAAGTGTGTTTTTCATGAGGGCTAAGGTACGCTTTCAATTATTCACCCTTATTCCACCCGCACCTCAAAGCAGAAGGCGTCCTCCTCAAGGCTGCCACCGCATCTAGGCTGGTTGTAAACCTCACCGAGGGCGACGGCGTAGTCTCCATAGGTGGCCAGCCGATCCTGCCAGCCGAGCGTATCCGGTCTGCGGTTAGCGCCTTCTACCCGTACGATTACTTCCAGGTAGCCGCCCCAGACGCATTGTACACTGCAGGGGCAGTAGTTGTCGTTCACCTCGATTATACGGAGTTCGATGCCGTTTGGCAGCGGAACGCGGTCGTCCAAATGGTAGCCTTCCTCGCAGGTTACAATGGTTTCGGCCGTTTCTTTTTCGCAGGCAGTAAACAGTAAGAGCAGAGTGGCAAACAGACAAATGAGGTGCTTCATTCCAAGAAGAATTATAATTAGTGAGACTAGAACAAAGATAAAGCCGTTGTTAAGTGCGTAATTTTGTGGGCGCGGCCGCAGGTGCAAAGGAAGTTTTAAAGGCAGCCACACTGAACGGACCCTTCCGTTGGTTATAAAATTCACCAGAACAGCTGCAAGAGAACCGGATTACGGGCATTCAGTATGTTAAAACAAGCATCCCCGCTTAAGCCATAAAAATGTAAAAATAATGTCCGTGATTGACCCAAGAGCGTCTAACTCGGTTACTCTGATAAATATATAAAGCATGGATACGCCCCAAAACAGACACCTCAAACGCATCGAGCAATCTACCGCCAACCTGCGCGAGCAACTCCGTCATCATCCGCTTTACGAGGAATTGAATAACGTTGAAGACCTGCGTGCCTTCGCCAGTAATCACGTCTTTGCCGTTTGGGACTTCATGTCTTTGCTGAAGGCCCTCCAGGCACGCCTGACCACCACTACCCTACCCTGGCGGCCAGCCAAAAACCCGGCCCTGGCCCGCTTTATTAATGAGATCGTGTGGGGCGAAGAATCCGATGTGAATGAGCTGGGCGAGCCCACCAGTCACTTTGAGATGTACCTATTAGCCATGCGGGAGGTGGGTGCTTCTACCGAAAGAATCGAGCACTTCCTGAAAGAGTTGAAAGGAATTGCCGACATCGACCGCGCAGCCTGGGCTAGCGGCGTTTCTCCTGCGGTCCGTGAATTCCTCAACTTCACCTTCGGGTTAATCCGTGAGGGGCAGGACCACAAAATCGCTGCCGCCTTCACCTTCGGACGCGAAGACCTGATCCCCGACCTCTTCATCGCTATTCTGAACCGAACCAAAGACCGGGAGGGTAGCCCCACCTATCCGAAATTCCTCTACTACATCGAACGGCACATTGAGGTTGACGGCGACGAGCACGGCCCCCTGAGCCTGCTGATGGTCAGCGAGCTCTGTGGTACCGACGAACAGAAATGGGCGGAAGCCGAACAAGTGGCCAAAGACGCCCTGAAAGCCAGAATTGCCCTGTGGGACGGCATTGCGGCCGCTATTTGTGATGCCCGCAGCGTGCCCGCATAACTCGGCGGCGTTCCGGGCTGGCCGTCAGGGATTTGTAGTAATTTTGTTCGGCAGCCTCCAAGGCTACCAAACAGTATGAACCAGCCCACCCCCACCGAGCGCCTACTCCTCCGCCCCGTCACCCTCGAAGACGGCCCCTTCATTCTCGAACTCCTCACCAGCAAAAGCTGGCTGGACAACATCGGCAACCGCAGCGTCTACACCCTCGACGACGCCCGCAAGTACATCTCCGACCAATTACTGCCCGCTTACGGAACACCCGGTTGCGGCCCGATGCTCTGCGTTCTAAAAAGTGACGGCACCATCATCGGGAATACCGGCGTATACAGCCGGCCGGGACTGGATACGCCAGACTTTGGCTTTGCTTTTCTGGAAGAATATCATGGTAAAGGCTATGCCAGTGAAGCGTCTGTTGCTAACCTGGCTTACGCCCTTGCACACGGGCATTCCGAGTTACTGGCCATTACTTTACCTACCAATCAGCCTAGTCTATCGTTACTCGAAAAGCTGGGCTTTGCACGGGAGCCTGGGTTAATCAGGTTGCCCGGCGACCCAAAGGATTTGGTTTTGTTGCGGTGGAGCTACGGGCGAGAGGCTGTGCCCCAAGGGACCTTAATCGGTAGCAAGGAGTAAGCATCATGTTCCTCACCCGGAGGTCGTACCTTAACCCCCAAATACGAAACCATGCCAAAGCTGCTCCTACTCTGCTCCTTAATCCTAAGCCTCGCATCCTGCGGCCGCGCCCCCGAAAATGCTGCGGCTGCTGATGGGCCACTGATCGACTCTGCCACCATCGACCGCCACCTGGCCGAACTGGCCTCCGATAAATACGGCGGCCGCCTCCCCTTTAGCGAAGGCGAAGGTTTGACGCTGAACTACCTCGAAAAAGAACTTAAAGCCCTTGGTCTAGAACCCGGCAACGGCAGCAGCTACCGGCAGGAAGTACCAATGGTGGAAATTACCGGCAACCCGGAGGCGGTAAAAATCGGTCTGGAACCCGGTAAAAGTATGGTCTGGAACCAGCAAAAAGAAATCGTCACTTACAGCCAACGCCCGGTCGAAGGCGTAAGTGTGACCAACTCCGAGATGGTCTTCGCCGGCTTCGGCATCGTCGCTCCAGAATACGGCTGGGACGACTATGAGGGCCTGGACGTGAAGGGCAAGACCGTCGTAATAATGGTCAACGACCCCGGCTACTACACCGAAGACACCACCATGTTCAAGGGCAAAGAAATGACCTACTACGGCCGCTGGACCTATAAATTCGAGGAAGCAGCCCGCCAGGGAGCCGACGCCTGCCTCATCATCCACGAAACCGGCGCGGCGGGCTATCCGTGGTTCGTCGTCCAGAGCTCCTGGTCCGGCACCCGCCTGACACTCGAGGACGATGGAAGCCCAAAGCTCGGCATCGCCGGCTGGATCTCCCTAGACGCGGCCAAGCAACTCTTCCGGATCGCCGACCCTGAAAAAATCGGCTGGTTCGCGGATGCGGCGAGCAAGGACTTCGAGCCCGTCCCCCTGAAAACGACCTTCAACAATACGGTCAACAACGACCTTCGCTTCGACAAATCTTACAACATCATCGCCACCCTTCCCGGCACGGAACGGCCCGACGAATACGTGGTCTACACTGCCCACTGGGACCACATCGGCGTCGGCCCCGCCGTAGACGGAGACTCAATCTACAACGGCGCACTGGACAATGCTTCCGGCACCGCGCAGCTGCTCTCCATCGCCGAAGCTTACGCCAAACAGCCCGAAAAGCCCGCCCGCTCCGTCGTCTTCCTCTTCGTCACCGCCGAAGAACAAGGATTGTGGGGCAGCGCCTATTACGTCAACAACCCGGTGTACCCGCTGGCGAAGACGGTCGCCAACATCAACATCGACGGCATCAACCCCATCGGCGAAGCGAAGGACCTGACGATCACCGGCCTCGGCCACAGCGAAATGGATGCTCTGGCCACCGCCATCGCCAAGGAACAGGGGCGCTACGTGCAGTCCGACCCCGAGCCTGAAAAAGGGTACTTCTACCGGTCCGATCACTTCAACTTCGCCAAAGGGGGCGTACCCGCCCTCTACGCCGCAGGCGGTTACGAGCACGCTACAAAAGGCAAGGAATACGCGCAGGAACAGCGGGACGGCTTCGTCGCCAAACGCTACCACCAACCCGCTGACGAGTACAGTTCTGGCGACTGGCCACTTGGTGGTGCCGTTCAGGATGGGGAATTGCTTTATCTCGTTGGGCGACGGTTGGCGAATGGAGAGATGTGGCCGCAGTGGAAGGAGAGTTCTGAATTTGGTCGAAAGTGAGTTAAACCATTAGATATACTACAATCGGACACTTGAGGTGATGCGGCCTAATCCGAAGCAGTTCAGTAGGGGCGATCCCTTGCCGTCGCCCGTACTGAGCCATGTTTAACTACGCTGCTTTGAGCGCCCAGTTCAGCTTTGATGCCTTTGCACTCCTACTCCATCTCATCCACAAACAATTTTACCGCTTCGTTGATCACCTTAAACTGGCGCTCAAGCGAACCGATAAAGTTGTCGGGCTTGTCTATGAACATCTCCACGGTGATCCAAACGTCGTCGTTAGTGACGTAAGCCTTGGCTACTTTTTTCGTCTTATTAACTTCATTGACGGCTTTAAAAACCTTGAGGCGCTCCAGCTCTGACTCAATAGGCCAGATGTTAGGCAATACCAAACGGTAGAACTCGGTATCATTTTCATTGACCTCCAGAAAGTAAGAACGGTCTTCGTAGCTAAACTGGACGTCTCCGTCTCCGTCGACCTCTCCATTGACCTTAATCTGGTCGAGAATATTGATGTAGAGCTTTTGCAGCTCAGTTTCAGATTGTGCAGCGATGGGAAGGGAAAAGCCCGTGGTAAGAACAAGCATTACCAGAATTAAACGAGAAAATTTCATTGCTATGTTTAGTTTAATAATTGTGAGAGGCTAACGCTTACTAGCCTGTTACACAGTTGGATAAAAGAGAACCGGGTGAGTATTATTTAAGACAAAGATAGGCCAGACGTAACTTTAGGGTACGTAGGCTAAAGATTCTAAGTTCGACCGGAAATAACAATAGACCATTAGCAAATGAGGCCTAATGGCCTGCTGACTAAAAAATCAATACCCGCCGCACACCACCATCGGCATCATTGCGCAGCAGATAGACGCCAGCGGACGGGTTGGCCAGGTTGACGCTCCGTCTCCCGTCAGAATTACGTCGTTATAGTGAGACAAGTGAGCCCAGGCTGGGTCGCCAGAGTTTCCCCAGTACACGTCGACGTCACCAACCGCGTGTTTGCGGTCCAGGCGTTCTAATTTGACGTTGTAGCTTATGTCCTCGAATAAGTCAAGCTTAAGCGTGGAAGATTTCGCGAGGCTGAGCAGGTCCGTCTGGATCTCTACCGTACGGTGGCGCTGTGCGTTAAGCTCCGGCGGAAGAAGCCCTTCTTCGCTATGGTTTTTGAGAAGGCTGACGGTTTGTTGGCCGGAGAGGAAAGACGTGAAGCTGACGGCCAGGGCCATCAGCAGTACAAGCTGAAATTTCATAAAAAAGAAAATTTGCTGTTCAAGAACGCAAAATGAATAAACCACGCTAATGTAGCTACTCCACCGAACTGCCCAACTCCACCTCCACCTTGACTTCCCGCTCATCGCGCACCAGATTGAGGACCACCCGCTGGCCTGGTTCATAGTTCTCCATCTCCAGGAAATAATCAGTAGCGGATTTGATGGACTTGCCGTTGATGCCGACGAGTACGTCGCCAAGTACCCAGTTGTCTCTAGCGTCCTGGCTCAGTCCGCGAACACCACGGATGCCGGCGGGGCCCTGCGGCGTAACCGTTTCGATGGCCAGGCCGGTACCGCGCCAGTAGCGGTAAAAGTCGAGGCCGAGGCTGGCGCGGCGCACTTCGCCGTAACGGATCAGGTCGGGAACAACGTAACGCACCACATCGACGGGAATGCTGAAACCAATGCCCGCCGAGGCTCCGGACGGGCTGTAGATGGCGGTATTTACGCCGATGAGCATTCCCCGGCTGTCCAGCAGCGGCCCGCCGGAGTTGCCGGGATTGATAGCTGCATCGGATTGGATCACGCCGCGAATCGGGACGTTGGCCTGGCTGTTGATCTCGCGGTCGAGGGCGGAGACTACGCCGGTTGTCAGGGTCTGGTCGAGGCCAAAGGGATTACCGATGGCGTAGACGGCCTGGCCTACACGGATGTCTTGCGAGGTACCGACGGGGATGGGTTGGAGGTCCTTCACGGCGGCTTCGATGCGGAGGACGGCGAGGTCTTTTTCCTTGGCGATACCGACCAGGCGGGCTTCGTAATCTACTCCGTTAGCTAGGGTTACGATGGCGCGGCTGGCGTCGCGGATCACGTGGTAGTTGGTGATAATGTGGCCTTGATTGTCCCAGACGAATCCGGAGCCGGAGCCGGCTTCTACCTCACTCACGTCGCGCGTCCAGAAGCTGCGGCGCTGGGCCTTGGTGGTGATGTAGCAAACCGACGGCGAGGCATCCTCGAACAGGCGGATGGTGTGCAGTTCGGACGGGGTGTAAGCCAGCGCTTCTTCCACAGATATGCTGTCGAGGTCCCGGCTTTCGCTGCGGTTCCTGGTCGGGTTTTCGGTAGATTTTACCACCAGCTCATTGGGCGCGGCCGCAGGTGCAGTGGAGGTTGGAAAAGCATAGCGTCCGACGGCGAAGGCGGCGAGTATGATGAGGAAGGATAGTAAGAAATTTGTTGCTTTCACGGGGGCTTTTTGTTGGGGTTCTGCTATAACGCTTCAACCTCCGGTTTCAGTTTACGGGCGAGAGGCTATCCCTCGAGGAGTGTACGGGCGAGAGGCTGTATCTCGAGGAGTGTACGGGCGAGGGGCTATATCTCGAGGAGTGTGACATAAATTCCTCGCTGCCGCTCGGCCCTCCTCGAGGCACAGCCTCTCGCCCGTAGGCCCGTCCAAAAGAGGGAATTATCGCATCTGTACTCCTCGCTACCGCTCGGCCCTCCTCGAGGCACAGCCTCTCGCCCGTAGGCCCGTCAAAAGAGGGAATTATCGCATCTGTACAACCAAAACCTTGACCTTGAACGTTACACCTACCGTAGCCCGCACTCCGCAACTACTAAAAGCTATTAACGGCATCAACTACTCCTGGCGCATTGGCAACATTTTCGGCGTACCGACCGACCTGCATTGGACTTTTGTCTTCGTGCCCACGATCATTCTGTACTTCGCCTACATCCCTGGCTACGGGATGAACTGGCAGGCTGCCGGCTGGTGGAGTACCATCGCCCTCTTGCTTTTCACCTTCATCCTGATCCACGAGCTGGGACACGCTCTGGTGGCGCGCGACCGGGGCGTGAAGGCGGAGCGAATCATCCTCTTCCCCCTCGGCGGCGGTGCTTATTTACCCGATCAACCCAAGCAATTGTGGGCTGAAGTACTGGTCTACGCCGCCGGTCCGCTGGCGAACATCTTTGTGGCCATCGTCGCCTGGATCGCCCTGTTATTACGGCCGGATGGCGAGTTGCTCATCGCCTATTTCCTCCGGCTTTCGGGCAACATCGTTGTTCAACCAGGGATATTGGACCAGATACTCGGCATCACGCTCGGCGTCAACCTTTTGCTGGCGGCGGGAAATCTACTACCTGCTTACCCGCTTGATGGTGGTCGGATCCTTCGGGCATTATTACGTGGGCCGCTCGGAGCCCGGAAGTCCACCATTGTAGTGACTACCCTCGGCCTCCTCTTTGGTCTGCCGCTGATCTGGCTAGGCGTTGAACTCGGCGATCCACTACTGGCCTGCGGCGCAGTATTCATCATCCTGCTATCCGGCATGGAGTACCGCAACGGGTGGCAACGGCGGCGACTGGCGAAGACCGGCTCTAAGCTCGTGCTGCGGGTTCCGGATGATACCGACTTACGGGTATATATGAACGAAACAGTCGGTGCAGTTCGCCAGCGCTTTACGGCATCCGGCTGGCCCGTTTTACCGGTCTTCAACCAATGGAATGAACAGATTGGTTTTGTGGATACTGCTGTCTTGGAGGAAGAATCCAGCTCTGACGAGGAATCCGTCGCGCCCTACTGCGAAGCCGAGTTCATCACCGCTCCGCCGGAGGAGGATTTGCTTTCGGTTACGGAGCGAATTGTAGCGGCGAATGTTTACGGGGCTACCGTGCTGGGAAAGCGGGGGAAGTTGGTTGGGTATGTTTTCACCAACGACGTTATGGAGGTTCTGGACAATAAATACCGGCGTGCCTGGCGGCAGCTTACGCGCTAATAGAAAGGAACTTGCTAGGTTGAGGACCTCCCGGTCCGGTGCTGAAGTAACGGTGGTGCTTCCATAAAGTCGGACCGGGAGGTCCCCTACCTTTACTTTCCGATTACCCGGCGCTTTTACCAAATATGATAATTTTTCTAGTCCTTGCAGCTAAAGGTAGGAGAGGGTCGGCCAGGCCTATAAATCCAGGTACAAACCCTAGCCGTTAACCCTCCACTGCACCTGCGTCCGCGCCGCCAATTCCCGAATAGAAATCAGGGCCCGAAAGAAGACGGTACAACAGCGGCACCACATAAAGGCTCCCAAGCGTACCCACGATCAAACCACCAATAACGGTAACGGCCAGCGGCTGCTGTAACTCCGCCCCAAGGCCACTCGTAAACAGCACCGGCGCAAGGGCAAGAATGGTGGTGAGCGACGTCATCACAATGGCGCGCAAACGGCGACGGCTAGCCTCTTTGATGGCCGCCGGAAGCGACATGCCCGCCGCCCGGCTGCGCTCAATCATGTCCACTTTAATGATGGCATCGTTGACCACGATGCCGCCCGTAACGACCATGCCGATGAGGCTGAGTAGGTTGAGGCTGCCGCCCGTGAACCAGAGCGCGAGCAGCGAACCGACGAGGCTGACCGGCACGACCAGCAAGACGACCAGCGGCAATTTCAGCCCCTCAAACTGGGCGGCGAGGATTAGGTAGAGTAGTAGTAAACTGACGAGTAAAACGCCTCCGAGTTCGCCGACGCGAGATTGATCGGTGAGGAAGCGGCCGGCCAACTGGCTCGTGAATTCGGGGTATTCAGCGGCGATGCTTTCAATGCGGGCGATGTCCTCGGCTCCGGGCTCGGCGGGGAAGACGAGCGCTAGGTATTCGCCAGCACGGTCGGCGGTGAGCACGCGGTAATCGGGTTGTTTGCTTACGGTTAGTAGCTGGCGCAACGGAATCTCGTTGCCGTCCTGGTTGGTGACCGTGGCGGCTAGTAAGCGGTTAGTGGACAGGTCATCGGTACCGGCAAGTAGTACCGGCAAGGCGCGGTCGTTGGCGCGTAGGCGGGTGACTTCGTTTTCGTTGAACAGCGTGAGTAAGCGTTGGCGCAGGCGGGTGGACGCTACGCGGCTAACGGCTAGGGCCGGGTAGTTTATCCGCAGTGAAACAGCCTCGTTGCGGGCGGGGGGAGCGGGGGAGAAACCTTCTTTTTGTAG
>Ga0306864_1000941_pt1 | contig 12492 bp, 8 predicted proteins | sample AntRauTorckE5430_FD_190448 | JGI IMG/M metagenome (GOLD analysis project Ga0306864, IMG submission 190448) | Saline lake microbial communities from Rauer Islands, Antarctica - Metagenome Torckler E5 #430 (v2) (version 2) | ecosystem: Environmental > Aquatic > Non-marine Saline and Alkaline >...
TCTGTTGGTAATTCTTCCTTTTGTTCTGTCAATTCTTTAAAGGGTGGAAGTGGCTGTTCCATGGTTGGCATTGAATCCTCGTCAATATTCGAAGTATCTTCTTCACTTTTAGGTTGTTGAGATAGAGAATCGAGATAAGATTTCACTCTGATGGGTTGATAAAATCTTGTTGGATTAGCGATCCTTGAGTGAAGAAATGCATCGTTGAGAGAAGCATTTGATAATAGGATTATCACAGCAAGGTTGAAGCGGCTCATGAAATACAGTTTTCTTGGATTGCGAATAGTATCCTTTTCAATTGTGTGCCGGTGGCTTTAATAAAGATTGAGATTATGATGACTGTAATCTCTAATAGCTACTACAGTAATTAAAGTTTCAACAGATCTTTCTGTACCGTGCTATCTTCTTCTTGCGACTTGCGAGTGAGTGGTACGACGGCTCACTTTTGTGGAAGAATGAAAGATGCGTCACATTTTCACATTAATGCATCATTGCAATATTAACGGCTTACTAACCGTCACAATATTATGAATTGGAGAGAGATAATTGCCTCGAGACTGCATCAAGTATAGGCTGGTATTAATTGAATTGTTAACTCCCAAATCAGCAACTGCCGTCACAACTGTATTTTTGAGTAATAATTGAATAAACCTAATCAGTTTTTATGTTTGGCAGCACCAGGAATAATGATCTGGATTGATTTCTTTTGATTGAATATTTGCAAGTATGCCCCCGTAAATCATTTCATAAATATAATCAATCACGTTTAGTCATGATCTAGATGATGAATCGTGCATCCTGTGAACTTGGCTAATAGGTGTACGCACAGCAACTTTATTTTTAGTAAAATAATATTTTAGTAAAATCTAACGCAAAAAGGGAAGAATCTAAATTACAAAATGGAATACGACGAGTACGAAGGACGCAATAGTGGTGATGTAAATGGAAATGGGGAGAGAGGTGCATCTTATGTAAATTTTCACGCGAGACCATTGATTGGACGCGCACGTCAATCTATGAGTGATTTGGGGCAAAGTCTCCGATTCGAGGGAAGAAGGAGTATGAGTAGAAGAAGGAATTTCACAGCGCAAAGATCCGAAAGGAGCTTGGAAACATATTCATTTGATGGCAGTTCTGATGAAGATTCATATTCCGACGGATCATCCTGGAATGAAGAAAGTGAGAGAGAAGAACAAGTGACGGGTAGTGTATTGACAGTGAGGACTTTTCTCGCCATTGGGACAGTTCTGATGACTCTTTTCACCTTGATTGGCGGTGGATACTACATACACGGGCAAATGTCTAGAGCATTGGGACCTGGGAACGTTGGCAAAGGAAGCGCAACTTTGAGCTCAGACAAGTCCATGGCCCCATCAATGACTCCAAGTCAAGCTTTGAATAGTTTCCCAGTAGATTATGGATCCACAGTACCCAGTGCACCCCCAACAGAACCAAAAACAGATGACCTCTTTGTCGTAACAAGTCCGACAGATCACGGATCTACTGCACCAAGTGGTAAGTCCATGGCCCCATCAATGACTCCAAGTCAAGCTTTGAGAAGTTTCCCAGTAGATTATGGATCCACAGTACCCAGTGCACCCCCCACAGAACCAAAAACGGATGACCTCTTTGTCGTAACAAGTCCGACAGATCACGGCTCTACTGCACCAAGTGATAGGCCCACAAAAAGTGATGACCAATCTTTCGCACCTCGCCCGACAGATCACGGATCTACTGCACCAAGTGGTATGCCCACAAAAAGTGATGACCAATTTTTCGCACCTCGCCCGACAGATCATGGCTCTAGTGAGCCCACCAATCTCGAATCTATGTCACCGACCGCAGCACCCACAATATTTGTCATGCCTAGTTATCAACCAAGTTCTCAACCAATTTTCACACCTCGCCCGACAGATCATGGCTCTAGTGAGCCCACCAATCTCGAATCTATGTCACCGACTGCAGCACCCACAACATTTGTCATGCCTAGATTTTACCAACCAAGTTCTCAACCAAGCATCAGTGTGCATCCCAGTCAAAGTTTAAATCCAAGCCTTCACCCAAGTTATCAGCCTTCGGTGAGCTTCATGCCGACAACTCAAAGGTCGTCGATACCTAGTTTGTCCCCTGCATTTAGCCCTAGTGATCACCCGAGCAATTCTTCAACACAAGGTCCAACAGCAACACCAACTATTACCCCTACAAGTGTTCGAGTTCAAGATTCATACCGATTAAGCAAACGATTTGTGAATGAAAGGTATGGTGATCCTGGATTCGGTAAATCAGTTCATGTCTCAAGAGATCACTATTTGATTGGTGCTCCAGAGAAGACCAGGCGGTGCAGGGAGAGAGGTTCGAGAAATAAAGATTGTATCGGAGGTGTGTACCTCTTTGGAAAGCCTCCAGATAATGAGCCACCAAGGGAACCTGGACACCCGCCTCCAATTGATATGAACGCAGGTTTTGCACCCTTCATATCCTCTGAATCGTCCACAGATATCCAGTTTGGATCTTGCGTGGCAATCTCAGAGGATTCATCCATCATTGCGATAGGGGCACCACGATATCCGTGTCCTAATAGCGAACACGATGATCTATGCGGAAAGGTTGAAATTTATGATGTAATAAACGGTAATAAAATTCAGAAACGCGAGCATCACCTGGTCGGACAACCAGGAGATTTATTTGGTGCAAGTGTTGATTTATCGGACGATGGAAATATCCTTGCAGTCGCATCTGCAATTGATAACGAAGCCATATCAAGTGGTAGATTGGAGCGAGTCGACGTATTTTCGTTCAATAGCACAAGTCAGATATGGTCTTTGCTTGGAAATTCTGTTCAAGGAGGGCCTCACATGCACTCTCCATATATAAAAACAGCCATTTCTGGTGATGGCAGAACTATGGCTATGGTCGGGAAAGGCGAATTCGGTTACGCCAGAGTATTTGAACTCCTTCAAGATAGCGAATGGTTACAGAAAGGTTTAGATGTAGCCTCATCAGAACAATGGGATGGCATGGTAAAAACGGGTTCATTGTCGCTGAGTAGTGATGGTAGTAAGATTGGCATTGGCATTGTATCCTCAATGAGCAGCATGGCATGTGACTCGTCGTCACGGAGTGACTGCCATCATGATCCTGGCTCCGAAATCGATGGCAATGTAGCAATATTCTATTTTGTTGGCATGGATTGGAAGCAAGTAGGTAGTACTTTTCACGGATGGACTGTATCTTTGTCGAGGAACGGAATGGTTGTTGCAGTTGGGTGTACAAATCATAATACAAGGGACGGTGAAGTTGTAGTGCGAAAATTAAACAACGGGGATTGGGTACGGATTGGTTCACCTCTTCGTAATGGAGGCACATATGAAGGCGTGGAAAATAATCAATTGGGAAATGTAGTTGAAATCTCAAATGACAGCCATTTGGTTATTGGAGGAGGTAGCAATCAAATTTTCCTCTGGAAGAGATGATAAATTCGGCAGGGAAGTGGAACCTTGTGCAATCGACTATGTTCTTTTATAAAGTATTTCGATCAGGACAAAAATGTGAATTTTATATATACATTCAGTAGGAGCAAAAGGACTACACTGCAATCAACTGCAATACATGCGTATACATCTACTGTCAATATTTTTGAAAGTGTGTACACTACACTATGTCCACGTTACCACACATGAACTTTAATAGTATAGTTACCACGACGAGACTCTGATGATTTTTAATATCACACCTTTGTGTGGCGTTTGGTTTAGATCTTCGGTATTGGCCAGAATACATCCGAGTACGTCCTGATAGATTAACTTGCTGCAGATGTATGAATGATGACTATTCTGGTGTCTTTCTATGAAAATCTCGCCATCGACAGTAATAGATATGTACGGAGCAAAATGAAAAAAGTTGGCGTTGGAAACTCATTGAAGCTCTAAATAAGATTCAGTCTGAGGTCTGAGGTAGCAAAATACTCTGTAGAAGAAACCATGGAATTCGATTTCATATTATACTTTGTAACTCTTTGTAAGCATACTCCCATTGACCATTAGGAATGTACTCTACTCTATCAAATAATCCCTTCTCTACCTTGCCCTCCTCTGCATCAGTATCTAACCAGGATGACTTCGAAATTGTCCCCGAAGGCTCTTCAACCTGTTTTAGTGGACAAGAAACAAGCAATACGACAACGTCACCTTTCAACTTTCTACCCTACCACTTTTTTTTAAACGTCAGCAAATTTGCGATACTATTGAGGTACCTAGATATTATTTCTATCCCTTGCGAATCCTTTGGCTGTGGTTACTTTCCGGACAGCTGTTTACTTTTTACAGTAGGGAGGCTTGCTGACATATAATTTCGCTTTGAAAAGATCATTTAACAAAGCCAAAAAATCAACTGAGTTCTAGAAGCTACATATCCATACTTCTCAGCTCAGTATGCGTATTCTTGAACGTATTATTTGTCTTCAGCCGTATATGTAATATGACCGCTGTGTCAAGTCTGCCATCCAATAATTATCCACGGAATGACTTCCCACTGACGTTGAGTTATACTGTCACTTTCATGCATGGTATTTGCAAAAGATAACCAGTCTAAAATCTACAGTCCAAATCTGACCTCCAAGTACACTTTGTTTGAGAAGGATCACGATGTCTTGATACAAGTCCCTACAATAAAACACTACACCCTTTTACATTTCTGGCCATATCATGTTTCTCTTGCCATGCAATCTTATCCCTAAGGCAAAAGGTCTAGGTCAAGTAACCACATCGGTACTACAAGTAAGGAACTACATATACCATATTTTGGTATGCAAGGCATATTGAATGACCAATATTGCATTTAGAAAAGATTAATATGTAATCCGATCTTTATCGCTTTCTAAACTTTCAATGCTTCTTGGAGAACAAAAACTATTTAATGTCATGCAACTATGTTTCATTGCATATCTGAATCGTACCTGTCTACGTATTTGGCGTTGCAGCCTCCTATTCGTATCCGTAACCATCCAACTAATACGAAACAAGATGATTTTGTTATAAACGTGTGTCCTCACAGTGCATGCCTTTATTTTACACCATATTTCCACCAGACTGAGATGGAAGAACCAAGGGAGTTGCGTTCTTCACTGCTGTAATGTAATACCAAAAGAAATCAACCATCAGAACCAATTGACCAAACTGCGAAATGATTGCAATGTAGCCAGGTAAAGACGATCCAGATGAAGTAGCAAGCTCATGATAACTATAAATCCAAAAAGTGAATTCCATAACACGACCAAATCCTAACGCTGCAACGAAGTGGGCAGTCAATAATTCGACAACTCCATTTGATTGCTTTTGAAACATGTACAACTGTGGAATAACAGCAACGGATTCTAAATACATGGCGTAGGTCCATGCGACATCACTTAACCAGTCTGCATTGAGATTTGGATGCAGACAGATAGCCACAAGCAAAATGGGTGCTGCCAGGTAGACCGCTCCATAGCCAGGTGGAACATTAAATTCTCCAAACTTATCACAATCCGCCTGATATGTCGATTTGAAGGGCACAGTGCAACCGTACAGCGCTGTGGCAGTAAATACGAGCGCCATGATTTCAATAAAGTGATACAACCAATCTCCCGATTTATCATAGGGTAAATATCCTTCATGCCTAATGATAGATGTGAGGCGGAAGAAGAACACGATACAGTAGAGTTGAAGGGTCTTTTTTGAAACACCGGTTGCTCGTTGGGATTTGAATGTTTTCACGTTGAGAATTCCGAAACCAAACATTCTAGACATGGCGCCATAAGTCATGAGGAAGGAGAAATCTCCGCCAGACATGAGAAAGTATACGAATAGTGATACGGTGAAGAATCCGGCCCAGATAAGAACATTTTTATTGAGGGATTGGAGTGCAATGCTGCGTTTGCCTCGTTTGCTCTTATCCTCTGAGTCTGAGGAGTCCTCCATATTCATAGTTGATGGCTATTGCAGAAAATGGTGAACCAAGTTAGAGACAGTGTAAGCATGCGAGGTATTTATTCAATGCAACATGACTATTTCACCTTGGGGCTGCTTGGGGGTGGAAAAAGTCATTGATCGTAATCCCAAAAAAGCTAGCTGCGATCTTTGAATTTCTAGAGAATGCTCTAGACACAAAGTTATAGCTAAACGCCCAACAACAATCGTGTATTCATTCAGTATCATCTTCTTCTACATACCTGCGCATAATCGTTCGAAGAATGGGCAGCAGCAGCAGGACCACGATACGTCGGAGCGCCAGAATACGAAGCACCGCCATACCCAGGGGCAGAGCCGGATCCGTATCCTCCTCCGTATCCTCCTCCTCCATCTCCTGATCCTGCACCTCCATACCCTGACTGACCGTATGGATTATTTCCGCCTTGATTAGCTGTGTAGCGAGCGTAAGCTCCGTTGGAAGACATTGTTTAGCTTATTTTTTGTCCAGGAAAGAATGATCGTTGTGAATGAAGCCCAATCGAGCTCCGATGATGAACGAAGATCGTTGTTCCAGTTGGTACAGCGCAAGAAATTGATGCAGTAACGGCATTTTAGGCTTTTTCTTGAGGATACTCTTTCTTCAGTATTCATTATTGGATTTTATGACCGTTGGGACATCTGAGATAGTAAATAGTTTGCTCTTTGTTCTGAATATTCGATATTATTGTATGTCAGGATTAACTTTAGCGGCGATGATGCTAAGACCAGATGAAAGTCAACGATGGAAGTGGATGTGAAACAGGAGCTTGAATCATGATGACGATGACGTGCTTCGAAACTCTTCTCAATTGTTTTCAACGCTCCCTCTATGGAACAGTTAGCGACTCTTTATTAAAAAAAGAACCATGTTAGTCCTACAACAGTGTCGTAGCAAGGTCGTATTAACATGGTAGTATGATCATGTAGTGTATCCTTACAAATTATACTAAGTTTGTGTCAATATTCCGTGTTTAGCGGGACTGTATCCAAAATTGAGGATTTGACTGGTGCTTTTGGTGGTGGTGCTGTCTAAACTTAGGTAGCTATCAGCTATCAGCTATCAAGCAAAAGAGAGAAGAGGAGATGATGCACGATGCACGATGACCTCAACCGAAGTACAAGGTACAAGACCAGCTAGCGACTAGATGACAGCTTAATGTTGTTGTAAAACCAACAAGAGAAAGCAGTTAATATGAACCCAATATTAAGCGAAGAAGAGCCCACAAAAGAGCCCATTTCAATGGTCGCAAAACATGTAACCGATGAAGCTGCATCCTTCTCTTTAGATCCTAATGTTTGTACTATTTGTTCTGAATACTTGGCACCAGAAGATACATCGTATCCTCTTTTGTGCGAAAACAAAATGTGTAGTTTTAACATGTGCCAATCATGCACATTCAATCTCCTGTCTGTCTCAAATGAAGGACCTCAGGAGGCGTCTGATGGGAACTTATATACTACGAAAGCCCAGTGTCCTAGTTGCCGTGGAGCCTTTGTTGTAGGATTGCAGGATGTTCTCGTGTTGAGGGACGGGGAGATTCAGAAGAGACTGCAGGGGATAAAAGATACAGAATTGAACGCGAAGGAATTGAGGAAAAAACATAATATCTCAGATGATAACCCGTCGAAGCTAATTGGAGCTAAGGTACAATACTTGAGTGCCAAAATGCAACGTGCTAGTCTGAGAGAAGGCTCCTATTCAAAAGCTGCCCATCTTGAAAACAATTGCGACACACAAGAGGACCGAGAATTAAAAATTGAGCGAAATTTGATGAAAAAGAAGAATGATCATGTAGATGATATGGTATTCATGGGACTTGAGCATTGTATGTCCGAAGCTGAACGAGCCTACGTACTTGATATGATGACATCGGGGTGCACCGACAAGCTAGTCCAGGCTGCTCAATTATTTGCAAGTATTATCAGAATGAATGCTATAAAAAGGGATATGCATAGAAAGGTCGGCAATAGTGATGAGAAATCCATTTCGCCAATTGCTAGTCGTCGTCCAGTAGTAGGTACCACCGCAAGCGCAAGCACTCAAAAACGACCTTCACAACCTTTCAAGCATAAGAGATCAAAGAATGCTCCTGGATTCTACACGTATAGCTCAACGCCTATACCCATAAGATCTAGTGGTCAATCAAGTTTCGAGCAGGATGCGAAAGAACGAACAAAATGGAGTAAAATGTATCCACTTCCATATCGAATGCCACGTGCCATTACTATTACATTAGATTTCGATCCGCATGATAAACGGAATTGTCCTATTCAATTCGCAGATGATGAAGATTCATTGTCGTTTCTCAAGTATAACCAAAGTTACAGCAAGTTAAGCTACGAGGATAGATGTAAACTCATCCGCGATGCATACTCTACATTGTCGGTCTCTATTTGGGGCCACCATGTCAAGACAGATTGCTCAAAATTTGATGGACCAGAGAACGTATTACGTGGTCTGGAACCGGGTTTAGAAGATAAACACGCACCAGATTCAAATGTGCCTTGGAGAAGGGTCTTAGTATCTCGTGTCGAAAGAAATTTCGCACGCAGCACGGGAATACGGATTGGTGATGTCATAACACATATAGACGGAGAGCCATTGGATGGAAACGTGGAGAAGCTGAAATATCTAATTTTGACTAAGAAGAACGATGAAACAATAGGCGGTCATGTTCCCACCGTTGAACTGGTTGTAAACGCAGAACTTTCCGTAGCAGAGGCACTTAGGTTGCGTTCATTCATGTCAAGAAATCAAACTGACGATCAATTAAAATTCCAATTGTTATAGTCTTAAACTCAAAATTGGTTTGTACTGTATTCATTTACATTTATTCACATTATCGTATCATTCGTATTTGCGCATCATCTCATCTCTTTACTCATTCATTGCTCCATTTTTGTGCTCTTCCACGCCATTCCACGGAAAACTTTGTCCTTCTTGGGCTCTAAATATGTTGGAAAATCCATCATACTTGTCTTTCCTACCATAATATCGATCGTTTTTCGTAAGCGCTCGAAAACATTTTCCTGGATATATGGAACACCATACTTCTCGCAGATTGCCTTCAACTGTGGCGCACCCCGTTGATACTGGAGCATGGAAAGATCAGGCCAAACGTGATGTTCAATTTGATAGTTCAACCATCCGTGGCTGAAGTCAATTGGATCGGTACCTGTTTCAAAGTTTACCGAGGAGACAATTTGGCGAACGTAAAATGAACCTGACTTAGGTTTCACTTCATCATCAAATTTATAGAGGTCATCACCCGCATGGTTTGTAACAATTGTGATGAATCCATGAATGTTTGTGAGCATTTCTGCGAGAGCTAGATTCACAATAGCATGGCCAAATAAAGTCCAACCAAACTCAGGCACCAAAAGTAAAGGAGCTGGAAGGAGAATGAATCTAGTTAGCAGAAATGGCGATAGTACCTTTGCCACAAATCTAATTGGATTGACAACGTCTCTCATTGCCTTTTCTGCTTCATTTTTTGGAAAAAATAGAGAGATGAGGGTAATGGCCTCCTCTAGATTCGCTGCTGCTGGCAAACTTTTGCCATCAATATTAAATTTTGCAATCTGAAGCTCTTTATAGGTATTGGGGGCATAATAAAACCACTTCCAAATGGGTACAAAGGCGAGGACTTGCGCGTACTTGAAAGCCATCGAAGTTTCCATATTTCTAAGGAAATCAAGATTCCTCTCTACTAGATCCGGATCCTGGGGTTCCCCTAAATGATAGTGGTGAAGCCTATTGTGCTCAATATTCCAAGCTTCGGGCAACATCCAGTCACACCAATCAGCCACGCGCCGAGGGACCGAACCTAAGGCGAATCCTCTAGATTTATATTTACCAGCGTCAACTCGATTGTATCCTCCATGGCAAGTATGATGCGCAATCATTGTCCATGAAGCATAAGTCCATGTAGAGAGGGCTACAATAGTAATAGGATTCGGTGTCAACCACATTGATAAAACTCCAATCATTGCAGCCGTATCACGCCAATGAAGAATTTTATTGAGGTGATCTACATCATCCTCATTTGACTCTTTCGTCAGTTTCTTGCCAAGATCGCCAACTTCCTGCGCAAAGGCGTCATAATCGAGATTGCAAACCCAAGCATCCCTCTCATTAATTGTTTCTTCAGAACTGGTCCAGGTGGGAGCAGTTCTTTCCAAAGGAATAGAAACGGCTTTGGGTTGAAGGAGTGGTGCGCTACGACAAGCCTTGGCCCTTAGCTTGACACTGAAAGCGTTTGTAGGTAGAGCTTGAGATACAAGAGATCCCGCAAGGAATAAAAAGGAAGAAAGACGCATAATATTCAAATTCATAATACTATGTTATTTACAATGTTTTCTGCTTTTTCTGCTGGAAACAAAAACATTTCACGAATTTCGAGCTAGTCGACGTTTCAAGTTCACTGTCATTGTCTCAAATGTCCTTTTCGCTTGATGCTTTTACCCAATAGAGTGAGGTCATCTCGAGTGATAGACGTCGCGTGCGTCAAAATCTGTCAAAATGCAAAAACTAAAAATGATTGGCGGTGGTGCGCGCAAAAAAGTTCCAAAAGTGGCGCGCTACGAACGCGTCTATGATTCCCGTATTTGCTCACAACTTTAGTTATGACTAATCTCCGATAAAGACTTGTTAATTTACACATCATCTATATACTGATTATCTGAACAGTAAGTCCAATACACGCTATGAGATGCCGTTGCATGGCAACATCAACTTGTCCATACCGGACAAACTCTGTCTCAAACAAATCAATTAATTACTAGGATTCATCTAGACGCAAATGCGCATGACCTTGGACAAGCATTCTTGACAATAGTACCACCTTAGTCTCTACCACAGTATTTGGCAAGCCTGCTAGCTGTATTTTGAGAACTTTTAGTTCGCCAATCGCATCCACGAATCTTATTTTCTCCCTAAATGATCTCGAATGAAAATGTTCTTTCATCCTCGCAAGCATCACTCAGCAGGAATCACAAAACAATTGACAAGCTGCCGCAACATTATCTCTTCCACAATATCTCTCTTTTCTTCTCACAATTTTCTTTGCTCGACTTGTCAACCATGCACAATCTTGAATATTACCATTATCAAGTTTGAATGAAAAATTAGCATTATTGTCGCAGCTGGAGGGTATCATACTCATACTGGGATCGATGCTCGGCTCGTTTGAAGGCAAATGCTCATACTTTCCTGTGAACTATGGACAATCGAAGGCGCTGGACTCATACTAGGTTGAGAGCTAGGGGCATCTGAAGTATGTAGACACACTTACACTGGGCTGAGAGCTAGGAGGAAGATACAAGAACTAAAAAAAAGAGAGAAGATCCCATTCCCAACTCCAAACACTTGAAAGCATTTGAATGTCAATAATGCATTGATAACCTCCAATCAATCTCTCCGACTACAATGACAAAAGGAGTCTACTGTTATACAATTACTTCAACAGTACAGCAACGCTTTGAGAAGGATACTTTTTAGAAAAGCGAAACTATTGCACTACGCCACTCATCAAACTTCCTCGATTCACCCAGAAAATATGTCAACTTTTGTGAACGTCGTGGCGTTAAATGAATAAATTCTACGATCGGATTGTGACGACCATTTACTAGTGTCGAGAAATGTTCGACCATGGTTCGGTTCAATCCTAGTATCGGTTGTCGAGTTAAGTGGTGCTCAATTGATATTGTTCAAACAGACAATTGGTATCAAGCTTACGAAAAGAGTGTATATGTTACACATTCGAAATAAGCAAAGCGAAGAAGAATGAATAGTGAATTTTAATTGAAATGTTATATTAATGTGCCTAAACACTAAACAACAGTAGAGTTGACTAGAGAGTTAACAAATATAATTGCCTCGAAAAGAATAAGCGGCGGAGCAATTCTTCATTTTCGAACATATAAAAACAAGATGAACAATAGTCTGAAGATCTATATTTCTTTAGAAAGCGAACCCAACAATAGCAGCAACTGCTGATGAAACGGCTGCTGAAGAAAGAAAAAATGACGTTGCTTTTCTACCAGCTCCACTTCTAACAGCTGGTGTGTCTCTTTCAGGAGTCTCTTTGGCCTTAGGTAACACAATTTCAATACTTCCGAGTCTTTGACCATCTCCTAGTAGTTCTTTAAAACGTTCTCGATTTTCTTGAAACCCGTCTACAATAGTTCGAGCACCATATGGACCATTGACAAGAATTAGTACTTGAAGTTCAATTGTCGGATCGACAAGGAGGAATCTATTATCTAGTAATTTTCTACTGGATAGGCTGCTGGTAGGTTGCTTTGATGGACCATTGGATGGATCTGAAGATGGTTTCATAGATGGGCTACTGGTAGGTGTCATAGATGGGCTGCCGGTAGGTTGGTTTGATGGACCATTGGATGGACTTGGAGACGGTTTCGCAGATGGGCTACTGGTAGGTGCCGCAGATGGGCTGCTGGTAGGTGTTGTAGATGGGCTACTAGTAGGTGCCGCAGATGGGCTGCT
>Ga0306864_1000942_pt1 | contig 12485 bp, 12 predicted proteins | sample AntRauTorckE5430_FD_190448 | JGI IMG/M metagenome (GOLD analysis project Ga0306864, IMG submission 190448) | Saline lake microbial communities from Rauer Islands, Antarctica - Metagenome Torckler E5 #430 (v2) (version 2) | ecosystem: Environmental > Aquatic > Non-marine Saline and Alkaline >...
AGTGTGAGCTGTGTGCTTCCGCGATGTTTCTAATTATGCTGAGGCCTTTAAGGCTGACCGGACCCACCCCCGTGCTACATAGGGGTGATACACAGTATTAAGTAATTTCGAGAAAAAGGCCAAAAGGTTTAGAGAATGTCAAGGTAGTGATATTTTCAGAAACTAATGATGTCAGCTGACCAATAAATGAGACCCTTTTAGCACGGGGGTGGACAATGGTGGACGGGACCGGACAGAAATTTATTATCTTTTCTTAGGGGATTTAGAGGCCTTTGAAAGTATTCGTAATTCGTAATTCGTGTATCTTATGAGCCCCCCCTCCCCCCTTCAAGTGAAACAGAGTGAAAGAAAAATAGAGAAAGTTTATCGTCACCCAACCAGCACACAAATAACCATACCCTCCTTTACCACAGACCACTGCCACGATGGCCTCTGCTTCAATGTTAGCGCTGATAGCCATCGTCCATTGTATGTTTCACGCATCTGCTTTTCTGGCCTCCTTCTCCGGAAAAGCAAATCCAAACGCAAAATTTGGACAACTCACTTTGCCTCCTCTCTGCTGTTCCACTACTACTACTAGTAGTAATGCAAACGAAGATGAATCATCATCGCCATCATCCAAAGTCGGCAAGTTGTCATCTTTGAAATACACGAGCAAATCTACTGCATCGCCCAGTATCTCTTGTGAATTTCATGCTGGGTCAGAAGAACGAAAAGAAAGGCTTGACGAGGCCCTCATCGAAATTGGTTTGCAACCAGATGACTTTCTAGAATTGCCCGAGTACCAGGGATCTGCTGCATTGCGCACCTATTCAAGCTTTGTGCTTCCTAAATCGAAAGGGGCATTGGCAATGGTGAATCAACCCCGACGAGCTGCCGTTGCAGCAAATAACATTGCGTTCTTATTGAAGGAGCATAGATCGCATCAAGAAGAATGGTTACGAAATCACGATCGGGCGTTGGAAGAAATAAACCAAACGCAAAGAAATCCGATTACCTTAATATTGGACAATGTAAGGTCAGCACATAATGTTGGAAACATCTTACGAGCTGCAGAGGCATCGAAATGTGAATCAGTGCTATTGTGCGGGAGTATGACGCCGGCTCCTCCTCATCCAAAAGTACTTAAGACAGCATTAGGCTCGGCAGAATATGTTCCATATGAAAAACACGGGTCTACCCTTCAAGTTATAAAAGATTTGAAAGAAAATAATTACAAGGTAATTGGAGTGGAAACAACTTCGCGGTCTATACCACTTTGGAAATGCTCATTCTTTGATAGAAATACAGACTCTGATGAGAAAGGGATGCAAAGCAGACATGTGGCCTTTGTGTTTGGGAATGAAATGATTGGAGTTGACACTGAGTGTTTGAAAGAATGCGATGCATTGATTGCACTGCCAACGCATGGGGTGAAGAACAGTTTAAATGTGGCCACCTGTGTATCAGTAGTGATTTGGGAAGCCCTTCGGCAATGGGATGCTCTTCAAGATGAAACAATGAATTAGCTACTAAACAATGTATTCTAGCTAATATTTTACAATGCGTCATGGGCCATAATCTCACACAACTAATGCAAAGTTATCATGCGAGATATCATACGCATCACAATGCAAGAGTTCTGGTGAAAGACTGGGAAATGATACTGTTTGTTTGCAGAGCACTGCTGTCAGCAAAGTGTTGGCAATGCAATGGCCAACCAGTCGGACTTGCAATTGTAAATTGAACTTGTAAATATTCACATCGATCTTTTTGTATTAGAATACTAATATCCAAATGCAAACAATGCATCTCCATCAATCATAGTAAGGGACTGAACTGCGCCGCAACATCTTGATTATCTCAGCACATTGTTGAATTGTTGTTCCTCCTGACGACTTTGGTTCGTTTAACGGTTTTTCATTTATTTACAATTTTTAACGTTTTGTCACGATTGAAATGACTTCTCAACTCAACAACAACCGACGAAATTCACCATTTACAAATAATTAACTACAACAACAGTAGCGTAAACGACCAGCAGCACTCAAGTACAACACTTCCCACTAATCTTCAAAAACTGTCATAGGAATCACGATGAAATCGCTAGGAAAAAAGTCTACTGCTCTTGAAGTTCTGGAATATCTCAAGAAGAACAACAAACTTGCGTCATATATCGTTCCCAATGAATCCTCTGACGAACAGCCCGTTGCAATCGTGACTGGTGCATCTTCTGGCATTGGCATCCCATCAGTTGAAACCCTTGCTCTAGCAAATATGAAGGTGGTTTTATGTGCTCGCAACCTGGTTGCAGCGAATGAAGTTGTCGAATCTCTACCCTCTACTCTACGAAAGAATGTCCGTGTACAAAAGCTAGATCTGGCAGATATGAACTCGATCAAGTCTGCAGCAGAGGAAATCATAAAGAAAGAAGGCAAGATTGATGTGCTTCTGAACAATGCAGGTGTCATGGCTATTCCCAAGCGCGAAGGCACAGCGCAAGATTTGGAAATGCAATTCGGAACAAATCATGTTGGGCATCACATGTTCACAAGGATTTTGTTGCCCACAGTTAATGAGGGAGGAAGGATTGTTACCGTTGCGAGCAGTGCCCATTCCTTTGGAAAATTCAACTTTCAGAATTTAAATTTTGACACTGATGGAAGTAAGGAAAAAAGAGGATACAGTGCCTGGGGAGCATATGGTCAGTCCAAATTGGCGAATGTCTTATTTGCAAAGGGATTGAGCGATAAGTTAAAAGAAGAATATCCTAATAGCTCCATCAAATGCGTAAGTCTGCATCCTGGAGTGATTGGAACAAATTTGTGGAAATATTCGCCAAAGTGGGCGATTCCTATCTTGAATGCGTGCTTGACAAATAAGAACGTTGACCAGGGCGCAGCAACAAATGTTTACTGTTGTTTAGTGAACGGGAATGCGTTTAAAGGTGGGGAATATATGAGCGACTGTACCATCACAGAGCCAAACATGTCTGGAAAAGATGAATCCGGATCATTGAGGAAGAAGCTGTGGGAAGCCACTGAAAAGCTCATCAAGGATAACGGTTTTGATCTTCCAAGTTCTATTTGGAAGTAGAAATAACAAATCGCTATAGTCAATGAGTTCAGACTTCTTCATAAAAGCAAGGTTATTCATGAAGGAACGAAGTTAGGCGTTGCGGACTAATCTATAATGAGGATGTCATTGATGTCGCCTGTGAATCACTCATGATGCCTGGTGTCTTCTCTTTTATGATATATTAATATAATAATGCGTTACAGGAATTGTAAAAAAAATCAATTATTTGATTAAGAGATGAGTAAGAGTGCGAATAATGAATAGATACATTTATCTCGTTGATTTGGATATTGAATTGGTTGGCCCCAATGAAACACAGTCTTTGTTTGAGCCAAACATAAAATACATACTATGCTCATCTCTCTAGATTGCGAGATCATCTACTTCCTGTTCCAATTCTACATTTCGCGCTTTTGCAGTTCGAAGCTCTCTCCTTATAGCCGTACACCGGCTCATCAGCATATCTATCAACTCTGCATCTTCACCTTCAGCCTGATTTCTATCAAAGGATCCTGATGATGCATTTCTCGTATTCCCAACTTTACTCCTTTTTGATGATTGGGATTGAGACTGTACCACTGCGCTTTCTCCTTCTTTGTGCTCTTCATTGGTGTGCTTTCTTTTCTTACCTACTTCAGTGTCATTTAAAGAGTTTTGCAATAGCTGTAGCTCTGCCTGTTGCTTCGATATTTTCCGCATCAGCTTGTCTACTTTATACTTATATTTCTTCTCGATGTCATCCTTTTCGTTTGATAGATCAGCATTTTCTGATCTTTGGGATTCAATTGTAGTTTCTAGATCTGCAGCTCTTCTATTAGATGCTTCTAGTAGCTCATCCTTTTCGTTTGATAGATCAGCATTTTCTGATCTCTGGGTTTCAATTGTAGTTTCTAGATCTGCAGCTCTTCTATTAGATGCTTCTAGTAGCTCCTGGGCGTGTGCTGCTTCCATCTGCATATCTGCTACGGATGTAGTGGATTGAACTGTGAGGAGCTTCTTGATTCTCTTGGATGCACCATTGTCAGTTGCGATCTCGAGCGTTTTTTTCTCATCATGATTCTTTGTTGACAGGAGTAAATTGGCATCACCAACTTGAAGAATGAGTTTGATTTTCTCGGCGACCTTGGTGTGTGTCTTAATAGCAATGCATAGACAGTGCAATGCATTATCACCGTCCTCATCCTTTGCCATGATGAGATCTTTTCCGCCAACTTCAATCAATATCTTGATGATATCATAGGATGCACCATAAATACATGCACAGTGGAGTACTGTATCATTATTAATATCTATCTTCATGACCAATTCCTTTCCTCCAATATCAATCATTGCCTTTATAATATCAGTAGGCGCTTCATCGTAGCTTGCTGCATGATGTAAACATGTCCTCCCATAATAATCACCACGGTTCATGACATTTGATTTCTTTTCCTCCTCTGCTGCATCGGAAGATAAATACTTCCTCATCTCAGGCCATTCCTCATCATTACACAATGAGAGTAGATTGGAGCCTTTCATTGTTTTTTACTTTATACTTTATACACAAGTTGTGATAGAGGTTGATTAACACTGTTGTGGGTCCAGCGCAGCGCAGAGTGATATGAGCGTGCTAAAGTAGCTAGCTGCTAGCTGCTAGCTATCGTAGCGTACGAGCAGGTGCGAGGTGCGAGAGGGTGCGAGCACTGGTACAAATAATGTCTATGACGTCAATGCTTCGAAATACGGTTTCACGTCTTTTTAACTCATAGCTCAAATAAAATATAAAATGAAACCTCTGCATAAAGTGAGTTGACTTGATCTCGGGTAACATGGATTCATTTTATGTCAAATCATCGCTCCCAAATGTATTCGATGTGTCATTGTGAAGCCCTAAAACCAGCAGATAAAAACATTTTCCTATCAATGACTGATATTAACGCTGTGTGTTGTAGCAGTCACTTTGTGGACAGGTATCTTAATCCTAACGCTTTGGGTAGAGCGCATCGTCGACAACTTTCATAGCTCCAATAGCATCATGCTGGTCCGTGATTTGCTTCAGAACTTTTTCGTCCATCGATTTAGCAGCCCAATAGAACATTTTCGCCTTATTAATGTTATACTCTGCTTCCTGAACTGGGTCTGTCCTTTGCGGAAAGGTGTCAAAGTAGAAGTGCCCTGTAAATTTGATCTGTTGAAGTTGGTACATTATCTCTAACGCCATTATTGGCTGGACAGACCCAAACATCATCCCATCTTCTGCTGCAAGTCTTGTGTACCCATCATTTAATTGAATTCCAAACAATTGGTGTCCTCTCTTTTATGATAGAATAATATAATAATGCGTTACAGGAATTGTAAAAGAAATCAATTATTTGATTAAGAGAAGAAGAAGAGTGCGAATAATGAATAGATACATTTATCTCGTTGATTTGGATATTGAATTGGTTGGCCCCAATGAAACACAGTCTTTGTTTGAGCCAACATTGAATAAATACTATGCTCATCTCTCTAGATTGCGAGATCATCTATTTCCTGTTCCAATTCTACATTTCGCGCTTTTGCACTTCGAAGCTCTCTCCTTATAACCGTACACCGGCTCATCAGCATATCTATCAACTCTGCATCTTCACCTTCAGCCTGATTTCTATCCAAGGAGCTTGATGATGCATTTCTCGTATCCCCAACTTTACTCCTTTTTGATGATTGGGATTGAGACTGTACCACTGCGCCTTCTCCTTCTTTGTGCACTTCATTGGTGTGCTTTCTTTTCTTACCTACTTCAACGTCATTTAAAGAGTTTTGCAATAGCTGTAGCTCTGCCTGTTGCTTCGATAATTTCCGCATCAGCTTGTCTACTTTATCCTTATATTTCTTCTCGATGTCATCCTTTTCGTTTGATAGATCAGCATTTTCTAATATCTGGGTTTCAATTGTAGTTTCTAGATCTGCAGCTCTTCTATTAGATGCTTCTAGTAGCTCATCCTTTTTGTTTGATTGATCAGCATTTTCTAATCTCTGGGTTTCAATTGTAGTTTCTAGATCTGCAGCTCTTCTATTAGATGCTTCTAGTAGCTCATCCTTTTCGTTTGATAGATCAGCATTTTCTAATCTCTGGATTTCAATTGTAGCTTCTAGATCTGCAGCTCTTCTATTAGATGCTTCTAGTAGCTCCTGGGCGTGTGCTGCTTCCATCTGCATATCTGCTACGGATGTAGTGGATTGAACTGTGAGGAGCTTCTTGATTATCTTGGATGCACCATTGTCAGTTGCGATCTCGAGCGGTTTTTTATTATCATGATTCTTTGTTGACAGGAGTAGATTGGCGTCACCAACTTGAAGAATGAGCTTGATTTTCTCGGCGACCTTGTTGTGTGTCTTAATAGCAATGCATAGACAGTGCAATGTAGTATCACCGCTATTCTCATCCTTTGCCATGATGAGATTTTTTCCGCCAACTTCAATCAGCATCTTGATGATATTATAGGATGCACCATAATCACATGCAGATTGGAGTACTGTGCAATCATTCAAGTCTGTCATCATGACCAATTCCATTCCTCCAATGTCAATCATTGTATTTATGATATCATCAGGTGGGTCACGGCAGCATGCATGATGTAAACATGTCCATTCACTACGATCGCGGTACATGACATTTGATTTCTTTTCCTCCTCTGATGCATCGGAAGATAAATACTTCCTCACCTCAGACCATTTCTTAGTTTTACACAATGATAATAAATTGTAGCCTGTCATTGTTTTTCATTTTATACTTCATGCACAAGTTGTGATAGAGGTTGATTAACACTACTGTTGTGAGTCCAGTAGCCAGTAGCAGCGCAGAGTGATATGAGCGTACTAAAGAAGCTACGAGCTACGAGCTGGGGTGCAAGGTGCAAGCACTGGTACAAATAATTTCTATGACGTCAATGCTTCGTAATACGATTTCACGTCTCTTTAACTCATGGTAAATGTAGCCTCTGAATAAAGTGTTGGTGGATGGATGCATTATAACTCATACTAAAAAGTTCAAGTAAAAGCAATTCTTTTGGATTCAGCTGTATTACATCATAAAGTGAGTTGACTTGATCTCGGGTAACATGGATTCATTTTATGTCAAATTATCGCTCCCAAATGTATTCGATGTGTCATTGTGAAGCCCTAAAACCAGCAGATACAATGATTTTCCTATCAATTACTGATATTAACGCTGCATGTTATAGCAGTCACTTTGTCGACAGGTATCTCAATCCTAACGCTTTGGGTAGAGCGCATCGTCGACAACTTTCATAGCTCCAATAGCATCATGCTGGTCCGTGATTTGCTTCAGAACTTTTTCGTCCATCGAATTAGCAGCCCAATAGAACATTTTTGCCTTGTCAATGTTATACTCTGCTTCCTGAACTGGGTCTGTCCTTTGCGGAAAGGTGTCAAAGTAGAAGTGCCCTGTAAATTTGATCTGTTGAAGTTGGTACATTATCTCTAACGCCATTATTGGATGGACAGACCCAAACATCATCCCATCTTCTGCTGCAAGTCTTGTGTACCCATCATTTAACTGAATTCCAAACAATTTATCTCCTACCATTGCAATGCTTTGACCAGGATTCTCTCCTGCCATTAACATATGACCGACATCCAGGGTCAATCCCATATTTAGTCTATTAATCTCCTTCACGAAAAGAAGTGCTGCACCCGTAGACGGCACAGTAAAGAATCTGGTATTTTCATCGGTAGGTTTGAATTCTAGGGACCATTTTATATCAGGATAAGCGTCACAGCACTCTTGAAAAGCTTTTACTAATTGATCCCATTTCTCATTGTAATTCACTTGAAACGGATAATCATATCCATCAACTTTTGCGAATCATCCATATGGATTATGGTGAGCATCATATGTGGTAAAATAAGTAATACACAATGTCACTAGATCCCTTCAACTTACAGGCACTCCAGATCACCACCTCGTCACAACCAAGGTCTTTGGCAACTTGTGCTGCTTCTTTTGTCATTTCAATCGCCTCCCTTCTTAAGACTTCATCGGGATGATTCATTGCGCCACGAGCAAATTTTGAAGGATATCTCAAACATACTGCACCAGCAACAAGTCCGGCTTCAACCAAAGCTACCTTCGCCTCTTCACTTGTCCAAGAATGAAAATGCTGAGGATAATTGAAATCGACACATCCCAAACCTTTAATTTCCCCCTGTCGCTTTACCCATTCCTGCACATTATCTACTGGATTAGGCCATAACTCCGGCCGATCCTTCATTGAATTAAGACGAGAACCAAATGTATGAGGAAATGTTTCCTCTTTTCCTCCCCATCCGCCTCTAGGTATCGATCCAATTGTAGGTCTTGCAAAGCATTTCTGCGTTAACATCTCGACTTCGTTACGTGTAGGGATACTTGGCACTGCGCCTTCTTTCAGACATGCCAACGCGCCAGCTCCACTAGCAAATTGCATGCACTCTTTGATGCTGTCGTTATTATTTTCCGAGATTGCGACAGCAAATGCGGCCCTGTAACAATCTCCCGCTCCTGTCTCATCCACGATTTGTTCTCCTTCATCAAACTTGCATGACTCTTGGAAAATCACATTGCCATCTTTTGTCACTAACAACGACCCGTATTCTCCCAGAGTTACTAGCACGTTCTTTGCTCCATATTTTTGCAATATGTTTGCAGATTTTATAATACTATCATGATTGGTTGGGTCAACTTCGACAGTAGTACCGTCAAAAGACTTTACAAGTCTATTCAACTCTGTCAAATTTGGCATGAGGTAATCACATAAGCTCATCATTTCCTCTGTCATTCCCCTCTCTTCGCCCCCGACGTCCTGAAGCACAATAATTCCATTCTGATTTGCGCATTTTGCCAAAATCAAATTGACAAATTCAGGAACTTCCCTCTGTAACAAGAGACACTTGAAATTTTGACCATGGTCACTATCATCAATGAGCATTTCCTCCAACAAGGAATCTACTTCTTTCTCCGTTTTACATCGGAAGTTCTCCCAGCCATACATGTTGCTCCCGCCACTCACAACAGCAGACACTCGACCAGTCTTTGCTTCTAGAAAAACGTATCCCCTTCCGGTTGGAAAATCGTTGCACTGCTGCAAATGTTGAACGTCAACTTGATGGTCTTCGAGAACTTTTGCAATGATTTTTCCTCCTTCGTCATTCCCTATTCTACCGAGAAAAGAAACCTTTTGATTGGATAGTTTGCGGCATGCAATCGCTTGGTTACAACCTTTACCACCAGGCACGTCGAGAGTAGGGTGAGTATTTGGTAATAATGTCAGATTCTCCCCCGCTTGCGGCAAGTGGGAGATAGGCAAAAAGGTATCTATGTTCGCACTGCCTGCGACTGCAATGTGCGCCGAGGATTTACTTGGGAAAAGGGCTAGAAACGCAACTAACTTTAAATTCATCTTGATGATATCGTACAGTGCTGAGCAGTTACGAATGTGGCTTCGATCTATTATGTGAAACTTGCTTAATACATTTGATACTTTATTATGTTGTACCTATGTAGTTTGTTCATATCTTTCTCGTCAATCGTCAATCATCAATCATCCTCCATCTATCCAATTTTAGGGGGCGTCTTCTGTCCAGAAAAAGGCCTCAAGAGAAGAGAGCAAATTATTCTAAATTTTGAAGGCTACAACCAAAAGAAGGATGATGTTCGAATAAGTACCGATACAACTACGCCCATCCAATGAATTTCGAAATGCATGGGGATTCCTTCAAAAGATTAGATCATGCTGTTCATTCTTAATTTTTAAAATGTTCACGACTTGAACGCCTAGTAGCCTACTAGCTAGTAGAGTCCAATCAATATCCCAGTACATTATAATACTCTTGAAACAGAATAAGTTTTAAGAAACACTATATAAACGTATTAATCAATTGAGACGTTGCTATACACTTGCTTATGCTGATGATTCCTGTTTGAAAGTGGATCTTCCGCAAGCACAGTCGCGAGTCACTTATTAGTCTCAACAGTTGCGTGCTTTGTTCTACTTATTCGGCCTTGATCCCTACAGGGTTTCCTGCAACACTGACTAAGTTGATACAGTATCTATTTCCCGAGAAATCAGGAAGACTGTTGAACAGTGTAAGAGACAGCGCGCAAGTTAGAATATGTTGTGGTACGATTAGTCTCAGAAAATGAGAAGACATCATTTTCAACTTACTTGTGCTGCCGGTACGAAAATTGGCAAAGATCAAAATAGAGAAACAATTCATGTGAGAAAAACTCGCTTTCAAACGAATACTAAATACATACCCTAATAGCATGAAACTTACCCCCAGATGCGTTCCAACCAGACTCACAGCCTCGCCGTTTGGAAGGCACCTCACATCATCCCAGACAACCTCGTCATCCCTGAAACTTGGCCAGCCATGGGACATACTTTCATTAATGAATTCGTCAAATGATCTTCCCTTGGGGGCTATGAAGAGAAGATTGCCTGTATTACTATCATAAAATTTAATTTCTCCTTTCTCTGCATATTCTTTCGTGGCTTCTTTCACGAAGTCAGTAGATCTCCAATAGCCTCTGTGCTCTGCATAGTGCCTATTTAGATGTGCATATATTGATGCAATGTTGGTTTAAATTCACTTGGTTGGGCTATACGCTATACTTGATTCATCACCACGCGTACATACCTGTTGAAATTACAGATATTGTCGGCAACTTTACGATCGCAATCCCATCTCAGATTATCCTGCACGGGCACTTCGCTAGTTCCGTGTTTCTTTGGGATCATGATGACTTCATCGCCCATGACGCAAGGTTCGTCGAAACCTGCCTTGCCTCCAAAGCCCAGGAAGTCAAGAAGACCCATGTTCAACGACGACGATGAAACACTTTTACGGCTGGGTTCGAAGTTTACAGAGAAAGCGGCACAGGTGCAGCTACCTAGGACAGCAGTCACAGCAATTATATTCCAAAAGTGCACCATAATAATGTCAAAATGTGAACTAAGCAGTGGTGTGAAGAATGCAGTTGAAGGAGATGTGGGATAATGGTTTCTGTAATCTGTAATGTTGTGTCATTCAGCTCATGTTGTGTCGTCGGTCGTCGTCAGTAGTCAGTAATACAAAAAGCTCAAAACCTAATGACCGAAGCCGAACCCTTTCCGCTCACATTTTCCCACAAATCGAAATCAGGCACACTAACGGATGGATGCCCAGTACTACTGTAGTGTCAAGACTTTCATGGAGAATACAAGTAAGTGTATCTAAATTAGGTATTATATTTCGTGCAAACATAGACGTTACATGCACTTTGGAATATATGGTATTGTGAAGATGTCCCCTTTCTTCACACCACCTTTTGGAATAGTGGACTTGATAGTACTTCCTTTCACCACTGTAGAAAAAAGATAACCTTCTTCGAGATCCCTTGGTGCCCTGACCTTTATTCTTCGTTTTAGAATTGATTTTGGAGTGGTTGCTTTCTTTTCAACTTCTGCAACCAGTCTCACTCGAAAGATGTCTCCTTTCTTCACATCATTTGGCTGCAATGCAAAACAAGGAAATACACATTGAAAGAATTAGCGTTTGTGTTGGTGTAAAAGGATATCAATGCACATCACATCATAATCAGGGAACACTTACCACGATAGCCTTGACAACTTTGCCTCGGACAGTTGCAGTGAATTCGTAACCAGTTTTCAAATCGGAGGGGGCTCGAATCTTGATGGTATCAGACGGCATCATCGAGCGATTAGAATCGACTTTGGTTCCAGTTGGAGCACGATTTTGTGTAAACTCAGGTTTATCAACAATGTTATTGAAATCAAGAATCTTTTCGTTCCCAGTTTTAGCTGCGTTGGGCAAATCAGTTCTTTCGGCTTCTTCTTTGCTCTGATTTTGAACCTTGTCAGTGGCCTGATTTGCCAGTCCCATGCTCATGCTATCGAGCTCTTCGTTGAGAAGGTCAAGGTGCCGAGTTAGAAGTTGGCACTCGTCGTCATCCTGCATCAATTTCGCGTCCTTTCTCCTTTCCATGACATCTCTAATTTCTTGAATAATTGCCAGTCTCTTCTTCTTCCTCACTTCAAATTCGTCATGGAAAGATGCATTATCTGCAACTTTGGAAGATGACAAAGTTGGGGCTTGGGATGGACTTGCCCGTTGATCATGATTAAGAGGAGGATGATCCTGCTGCTGAGAGTTGCTCATTCGGATATGATCAGATGGTTGCATTCTTTCCGAGGAGCGACAACTGCGAACAAAAGGACGGTAATGACTTTCATTTGAATCAATTGCAATGCCCCTTCTACTACCTCCGGGTAACTCTCTCTTGGCCGAGCCAAATGTTGCTTCGGAGCATGGAGCAGTAGTGCGTGTCTGAAATGATGGAGTATTCATGGAATAGATTTCACTTCTATTGGAATAATAAGGGGACTCTTCCGATGACGGACCTCTAT
>Ga0306864_1000943_pt1 | contig 12472 bp, 12 predicted proteins | sample AntRauTorckE5430_FD_190448 | JGI IMG/M metagenome (GOLD analysis project Ga0306864, IMG submission 190448) | Saline lake microbial communities from Rauer Islands, Antarctica - Metagenome Torckler E5 #430 (v2) (version 2) | ecosystem: Environmental > Aquatic > Non-marine Saline and Alkaline >...
CTGTCTCGAGAACTCGGGAAAATACTATAGGCTTGAAACAAACATCAACGCATTTGATGCGTTTTTTAACTAAAAAAGCCACTCAAACTTGCGTTTGAGTGGCTTTTCAAAAATTGGTAATTTATACGAGGCTCAAACCTGCCCCGAATTCTCGCATACGCATCAACACTAAATTTCGTAATATTTAAAAAACGATTATTTTTCTGTCGGAATAAACCGTGTCGGTTTTGAAACCGACACGGTTTCAAGAAAGCGAAAATAACAATTTTTATGAATAGCTATTCGCAATACTTGACAACTTTAGGAAAACGGAATATTATTGTAAAATACTAATTATCAATATAATACGTATTATAAATTTTAGTGTTGATGCGTATGCGAGTTCTCGGGATGACAGGCAGGCATTCTAACCAACTGAACTACCGAACCAATTATATATTTATTATAAAAAATAATCGAATTAATCTTTATTCAAATTATCAATCAAACGGAAATAAAACTCACGGCTTTTTTGCTTTTTCAAAAAAAACTCTCGTTTTATAGCATCTGATTTTTCTCCGAATTCTTCGGAATATACAATTTTCCAAGGAATTTTTTTGCTCGTATATCTTGATTTTCCTTCGTTGTGTTCTTCAAGTCGTCTCTCCAGATTATTGGTATAACCTGTGTAAAATGAATTATCCATTTCGCTTTGTAAAATATAGACGTAATACATTTGATGCGTTTTTTAATTAAAAAAGCCACTTAAACTTGCGTTTAAGTGGCTTTTCAAAAATTGGCAATTCGTACAAGACTCAAACCCGTCCCGAGTTCTCGGGATGACAGGCAGGCATTCTAACCAACTGAACTACCGAACCAACTATTTATACTTTGCATTCTAATCGTGAAAACCTTGAAAGCCACCCATTAAACTGAATGGCTTTTGCGGTCCGGACGGGACTCGAACCCGTCCCGAGTTCTCGGGATGACAGGCAGGCATTCTAACCAACTGAACTACCGAACCAATTATATATTTATTATAAAAAATAATCGAATTAATCTTTATTCGAATTATCAATCAAACGGAGATAAAACTCACGGCTTTTTTGCTTTTTCAAAAAAAACTCTCGTTTTATAGCATCTGATTTTTCTCCGAATTCTTCGGAATATACAATTTTCCAAGGAATTTTTTTGCTCGTATATCTTGATTTTCCTTCGTTGTGTTCTTCAAGTCGTCTCTCCAGATTATTGGTATAACCTGTGTAAAATGAATTATCCATTTCGCTTTGTAAAATATAGACGTAATACATTTGATGCGTTTTTTAATTAAAAAAGCCACTTAAACTTGCGTTTAAGTGGCTTTTCAAAAATTGGCAATTTATACAAGACTCAAACCCGTCCCGAGTTCTCGGGATGACAGGCAGGCATTCTAACCAACTGAACTACCGAACCAACTATTTATACTTTGCATTCTAATCGTGAAGACCTTGAAAGCCACCCATTAAACTGAATGGCTTTTGCGGTCCGGACGGGACTCGAACCCGCGACCCCCTGCGTGACAGGCAGGTATTCTAACCAACTGAACTACCGAACCAATTTCTTATATTTTAAGTAACCTTTGTTACTAATAATTTCTTTTAACCGCTTTTACTGACGAACGATGCTCGAACCCGTCCCGAATTCTCGGGATGACAGGCAGGTATTCTAACCAACTGAACTACCGAACCAATTTCTTATATTTTAAGTAACCTTTGTTACTAATAATTTCTTTTAACCGCTTTTACTGACGAACGATGCTCGAACCCGTCCCGAATTCTCGGGATGACAGGCAGGTATTCTAACCAACTGAACTACCGAACCAATTTTTGTACTCTAACATTTAGCTGTGAAAAATTCATGAGCTACTTAACGATTCTTAAAAAATTGGCGGTCCGGACGGGACTCGAACCCGCGACCCCCTGCGTGACAGGCAGGTATTCTAACCAACTGAACTACCGAACCAACTTTTTTTACAATACAAAGGAAATTATATAAAATTGAACCCGTCCCGAATTCTCGGGATGACAGGCAGGTATTCTAACCAACTGAACTACCGAACCAACTTTTTTTACAATACAAAGAAAATTATATAAAATTGAACCCGTCCCGAATTCTCGGGATGACAGGCAGGTATTCTAACCAACTGAACTACCGAACCAACTTTTTTTACAATACAAAGAAAATTATATAAAATTGAACCCGTCCCGAATTCTCGGGATGACAGGCAGGTATTCTAACCAACTGAACTACCGAACCAATTTCTTATATTGAGTAATCTTTAATACTCTTTTTCAAAGTGCGGTGCAAATATACCTTTGTTTTTCAACTTTACAAACATTACTTCAAAAATTATAAAAAAAGTTTCAAAAAAACGTTCATTGCTACTTTCATTGGGTATTTTTGCATACACTTTTGAGAAATGTATTATCATAACACAGTGATTTCATAAATTGAATTTCAAAAAATAGACTATGGTATTTTTAGATTTTGAAAAACCGATTGAAAATTTATATGACCAATTGGATAAATTGAAGCAAGTTGGAGAAGAAGGTGAGGTAGATGTTTCGGAGTCAATCACAAACTTGGAGAAAAAGATTAATATCACGAAGAAAGAAATCTACGAGAATCTTTCAGGTTGGCAAAAAGTTCAACTTTCTCGTCATCCAGAAAGACCTTACGCTCTTTATTATATTAGTCAAATGACGGATAAGTTTGTTGAGCTACATGGCGACCGTTATTATAAAGATGATAAAGCAATCGTCGGTGGTATTGGAAATTTAGATGGTATGCCTGTTATGATAATTGGTCATCAAAAAGGAGAAAATACAAAAATGCGTCAATATCGTAATTTTGGTATGGCAAATCCAGAGGGTTACCGCAAGGCTTTACGATTAATGAAATTAGCAGAGCGGTTCAAAATGCCTGTCATCTGTTTGATTGATACGCCAGGTGCTTATCCAGGTTTGGAAGCAGAGGAAAGAGGACAAGCGGAAGCGATTGCACGAAATCTTTATGAAATGGCACAATTAGAAACACAAATCGTTTGTGTCGTTATCGGTGAAGGTGCTTCTGGTGGTGCGTTAGGTATTGGTTTGGGTGATAGAATCTTTATGATGGAAAACACTTGGTATTCTGTTATTTCACCGGAATCCTGTTCTTCGATTTTATGGAGAAGCTGGGATTATAAAGAGCAAGCAGCAGAGGCTTTGAAATTGACACCTGAGCATATGAGTGAGTTTGGTTTGGTTGATGGTATTATCAAAGAGCCTATCGGTGGTGCGCATAATGCCCCTGAAAAAAGTGCAAAACGTTTGAAAAAACAGATTAAAGCGGCTATTCTTGAATTGAAAGAATTGGATACAGACACTTTGATTCATCAAAGAATCGAGAAGTATTCTAATATGGGTTTTTATAAATAGTTGCGGATTGCAGACTTATTGATGCCTTCACTTCGAGTGAGGGCATCAATTCAATCACTTATGGTATTAAATTACCAAAACCTTTCAGCATTACTTTTTAATAGATTTATTCAGCGTTAATATTGTTTAAAATCTAACACTTTAGAGATATTCTGCACACGCACCAAATATTATAAATTTTGAATACCTAACTAATGAAATTATTTAGAAATTTGCGACTACGTTGGCATGATTACATGTTGAGGAAAAGGATGAAAAGTTTATCCATCAAACGAGCTTCAATCCGCTTTGAAAAGTCAAAACGTATCGGAATCTTATTTGATGCTACGAATTTGGATAATCGAGTTTTTGCTGAAAACTATGTACAATTATTGCGAAAAGCAGGAAAACGAGTCGATATAATGGCTTTTGTAGATGATGAACAAGAACACGATAATTTGCCGTTTAAATATTTTAACATTAAAAATTTAAGCTGGTATGAGCATCCAAATACATCAGAAGTTGAAGATTTCATCAGTACTCCTTTTGATATTTTGTTAAGTCTTCACCTTCATTCGGTTAGATCATTAGAATATATTTCCACCTTGTCACACGCCAGTATGCGTGTTGGAAAATATGACGAATCAAAGATTGATTGCTATGATTTAATGATTGATAATGCTCAAAATGACAACCTTCAGCACTTCATCCAACAAATTGATAAACATTTAAAAATTATGGGATAGTTTTTTTTGAGTTGGTCATCTGCAAAACCGCTAAAATAAACAATCCAATATCAAGTCAGAATATGTTGTTAAGAGGAACAGGAGTTGCATTGGTCACGCCATTCAAAAATGGAGAAGTTGACTACAAGGGTTTACAAAATGTAATCGAACACGTCATTAATGGCGGTGTAGAATATGTGGTTTCGTTAGGGACTACGGGCGAGTCGCCAACACTCGATAATGAAGAAATGATTAAGGTCTTGGACTTTACGGTTCAGATGATATCAGGTCGAGTTCCTGTAGTTGCAGGGTTTGGCGGTTATGATACCCGAGCGATTGTAAAGGCGATTCAAAGTTATCATTTTGAAGGTGTTGATGCCATTTTGTCCTCAAGTCCTGCTTATAATAAACCGAATCAAGAAGGTTTGTACCAACATTATATGGCAATTGAAGCAGTTTCTCCTCGACCAATTATCATTTATAATGTGCCAGGTCGAACGGCTAAAAACATCAAAGCGGAAACGACTTTGCGTTTGGCACACAGCAGCGATAAATTTATTGCAATCAAAGAAGCATCCGGAGATTTGGTACAATGTATGAAAATCATGCGGGACAAGCCGGAGCATTTTCAGCTGCTTTCGGGCGATGATGCCTTAGCTTTGCCGATGATTTCTTTTGGTGCAAAGGGCGTGATTTCCGTTATGGGCAATGCTTTTCCTAACGAGTTTTCCTCGATGATTCGCCACGCTTTAAACGGTGATTTCCAAACGGCGACGCAAGAACATTTGGCATTATTAAGCATCAACGATTTACTTTATATAGAAGGAAACCCTGCGGGTATTAAAGCGGCTTTAAAAATTAAAGGCGTTTGTAGAAAAGAAGTTCGTTTACCTTTAGTACCTCTTTCGGATAAAAATTATTCTAAATTAAAACAAGAAATTGAAATTTATTACAAGAATCATGTCGTTATGGCTTAGTGGGTTACGGTTTACATATTTTCGCCCTAACGAATTATTTTACCAAGAAAAAAGCATTAAAAAAGGCGATTTGAATGATTCAAATCGCCTTTCATATTTTCGAAGAGTACTTCAATTAAGCCTTTTTTGCCATAAAAGCTGTACCACCCTGAGCATTGCAGCGTTCATATCTTGCGTGTATAAAGCACCGTCTAATTATATTGCTTCAGATAACTCTCCATCGGAAACTGGTTCTCCTCCCGAGGTACGCTGACTAATATACCATTCAGAGACATCACCCCCTTTTACATTATTAGCTGCTGCTAAAGAAATCTCATTCGATTTGAAGTCGTTTATTTTTTTCATTATTATTTATTATTTAATTTATAGAAATGTTATTTGCAATAATTGCATCCCAATATAACGTATATTCGGCTAATTACGAAATAGTTAGCTAAATAATTTTGTAAAATATTTATTAAACTGCTTAAAATAATCAGAACAGATTATTTTGGCAACGAAAAGTAGAAAGACGAACCTTCGTCCAATGTCGAATTCATCCAAATTTTACCACCCAAATAATATACTATTTTTTCACATAAAGACAAACCGATTCCCGTCCCTTCATACTCCTCTTTCGTATGCAAACGTTTGAAAATTTTAAAAATATTTTCAATATTTCCTACTGCGATGCCGATTCCATTATCGTGAATCCCTATCGTGTAATATTTCGCATCTTCCTTTGAAGTAATCCGAATAACCGAATAAGTCTTCGCCCTCTTAAATTTAATCGCATTACTAATTAAATTCTGCATCAGTTGAAACAACAAAACCTCATGCGTATAAACCGTTGGTAAATTTTCAATTTCAAAAGTAGGTTGATTTTCCTGAATTTGAACATATAAAATCGTTTGGATATCCGTGACCATTTCATTCATATCGATAGTTTCAGGTTTTCGAGCTTTTTTTCCAACTATCGCATAATCCAACAACCCTTGCAGCATATTCGTCATCCGTTCCGCACCATCTCTGATGAAGTAAAAATACTCCTCATCTGTTTCATCGTTTGTATCTTTATTCTTGCGATACCAAAGGTTAGAGAAGCTACTAATCATTCTGAGCGGCTCTTTAAGATCATGAGAAATAGCGTAGGTAAATTGCCGAAGTTCTTGATTCGACATTTTCAATTTATCATTTTGACTTTCAATTTCAGATTGATACGAGAGTTTTAACTTAGCGATTAGCATTTCTTTTTTCAGTAACTCAATCTCTTTTTCTTTATCTTTCAACGAATATTGAATTTCCAAGTTCATCATTCGCCGTTCTCGTATCTGCAATATAAATTCCTCACTCGTTTCCGAAAATAAGGCTAAATATTCAAAAGCTTTTTTATAATCGCCTATCGCCTTGTACGCCTCCGAAATGGCTTTATAAGTTCGTTTTAGCGTTTTAATATTTTTTGCTTTGATGCAATAAGAAACCGCCTCTTCACCATGCTTGATTGCTTTGTGATATTTTTTTCGCAGCAAATTAAGCATACATCGATTCGCCAGATAAGTTTCGTAAGCAGATGGATTTCCCGTTTTTGGATAAACCTTTTCCGCTTCAAAACTATAGGTAATCGCAGTTTCTAAATCATCTCTTTCAATATAAATTTTCACCAACTCAAAATAAATTCGGCTAATCAATAATTTATGTTCTAATTTTTCACCGATTACTAAAGCCGCTTTCAGATTTTCTTCCGAACTTTCCAAATCATTCAAAGCTAAGTACGAACTTCCCAAATTGAAATAAGTAATTCCCACAGAAATATCTATAAGTTCTCCTTTATAATAATCTAAAACCTTTTTATAATTATAAATCGACTCTTCATAATTATGTAATGCCGAAAAAACATTTCCAATATTCACCAAGGTACTCGCTATAATTTTCCGCAATCCCAACGATTCCGCCTTCTCCAAAGCAGTATTCATATACTCAAAAGCCTTCTTATATTCGCCTCGCACCGCATACGGAATCGCACAAATATTCAAAGCTCTCGCTTCATACTCGCCATTGCCCAACGACTTTGCTAACTCGACAACTTTTGAAGCATATTTAAAAATATCACTATAATTTCCTTGCTGAACGTAATAATCGCTAAAATTTTGAAAACATTGAATTTGTACTATTTCAGGAATTTCATGACTTGAAATAACGGCTTCCGCCAATTTCAAAACCTCAATTACTCGATCATAAGAGCGACTTGCGGTATTTATGTCACTAAGTTTTAAATAGATTTTCACCTGCTCAATCGGGTAATCGGCAGCAACGGTTAATATTACTTGATAGCTTTTTTCAGCGTGATTATATTTTTCTTGGATTAGATAAATTTCACCAACTTTTTTTAATAAATCAATTAACTGGATTTTTCCAAATGAATTTAAAATCCCATCAAAATCCAAAAGCTGAATTATTTTCCGAAAAATGTCAATTACTTCTTCCGTAATTTTTTCATCTTTCAAAAAATTAGAGACTATAATCAATATATTACAAGCCTCGTCATCCAAATCACCTTCTTGATCTAGTAAGGAAAGTGCTCGTTCTGATAATTCAAAAGCTACTTGATTTTGATTAAGGTAAGGTTTGGCTCGTGCTTCTGCCAATAATTTTTTAATTAAGGCTTGATTCATTGATAAAAATTCATGATGACATTTTCGAATTGTGAATTGTTCTAACTCAAAAATGGCAAATATACTGCCATAACGTGGTTAATTGTATTAAAAACCAGAATACTCATTTTCTCATTAGTAATAAATATTTATTAAAGTTAAACCAAATCTACCTTTCTCCATTTTAAAATAAACAAATACATTACTATTCAAAAAAGTAATAATTCCATATTAAATCTTATTTTTGTCTAATATTATTTAAAACAATCTGTTTCAAATTTTTAAGTTGTTTTTCCAATTTAAAATTAACTATTTTGTTCTTATGATTCAACGGCTACACATTCGAAATTACGCAATTATAGACGAGGTTGATATTAATTTTTCTAAAAAATTAAACATCATCACGGGGGAAACTGGTGCTGGAAAATCCATTATTTTAGGCGCTTTAGGTCTAATTATGGGCAATCGGGCAGAAATTCGGATCCTCAAAAATCAAGATAAAAAATGCGTTATCGAAGCCTTTTTTGATATTCTTCATTATGATTTAAAATCCTTTTTTGAAGAAAACGATTTAGATTACGATACCGAACTAAGTATTCGCAGAGAAATTGCCCCTTCCGGAAAGTCTCGTGCGTTCATTAATGATACCCCTGCTCGTTTAGATATTCTCAAAGAGTTGACTGCCAAACTTTTGGATTTGCACCAACAATTTGATACATTAGATATTCATTCCGACGATTTTCAATTAGCGATGGTCGATGCAATTGCGAAAAACAAAGAAAACTTAGATGGGTATCAAATCATTTTCAAAACATACCAAAATAACAAACGACAACTCCAACGCCTCATAGCTGAACACCAAAAACAAACTCAAGAAATGGATTTTATTGAGTTTCAATTAGAGGAATTAGTGACGGCAGGTTTTGAAGCTGGCGAACAGGAAAATCTGGAGCAAGAACTTGATATTTTGAGTAATGCAGAAGGTATAAAATTATCGCTAAGCAAGTCTTTTCAAGCATTGAGCGAAGACGAAGAAGCCGTTATTACACAATTACAAGATTTATCTAACGAGATTTCAACGGTCGCAAAATTCCATCCACATTTACAGACAATCTTGGAACGTTTCGACGGTTTGGTAATTGAATTACAAGACGTTGCGACCGAGTTCGAAGCAATTGCAGAAGATACCGAATATGACGAAGAGCGGATTGAAGTCATTAATGAACGATTGGATTTGTTATATAAATTACAAAAAAAGCATTTTGTAAATACGGTTGAGGAATTATTAGTTATCCAAAATAATTTTCAAGAAAAAGTCGATAACTATTCCAACTCTACCGGAGAAATGGAAAAAATTACGAAAACTATTGCCAAACAAGAAAAAGACCTCCGTGAAAAAGCAAAAATTTTGACGCAACGCCGTAACAAAGTGATTCCTTTCTTTCAAGAAGAAATCCACAAAATGTTGGCTCAACTCAATATGAAACACGCTATTCTAAAAATCGAATTAACGGACGCAACCGAACTAACACCAACGGGTGCAGACATTATCGCTTTCATGTTCGCAGCTAATAAAGGTTCTCGTTTGGATTACATTCGCAATGTAGCTTCGGGTGGTGAAATGTCACGATTAGCATTGTGTACCAAGTCGTTAGTCGCTGATGCAATTACGCTGCCGACGCTAATTTTTGATGAAATTGATACAGGCGTTTCGGGCGATGTAGCTTTAAAAATGGGTCATATTTTGAGAGACTTGGCGAATCGTCATCAAGTTATTTCGATTACGCACACGCCACAAATCGCAGCAAGAGCCGACCACCATTATTTGGTGTACAAATATATCGAAGGAGAAACGACCCTTTCTTCTGTCAAATTATTGGAACAAAAAGAACGAATTACTGAAGTTGCCGTCATGTTAAGCGGTAATCCACCTTCAAAATCCGCTTTGGATAATGCGAAGGAATTGATGAAATTGTGATTCGTGATTCGGCAAGCGTGCAATAACGTATTTAAAAAAGGTAAGAAGTTACGTAGCAATTTTTTACCGAATCACGAATGCCGAATCACAAACAACAACAGCAATGTACAAAATCAAATTCACCTTACTATTACTAACGTTCAGCGTTTCACTTTTCGCACAAACGCCGTCGGAAGAATTCACAATGTCTGGAAAATCAAAATCCGATGTAGGTAATTATTCTGGAGCAATTTCGGATTATTCGCGAGCGATTCAATTGAATCCTCAAAACGCAATAGCGTATTACAATCGAGGTTGCGTCCAAGCGATGACAAATCAGCACAGCAAGGCAGTTTCAGATTTTTCGGCAGCGATACAAATTGAACCAAATACTTCAGCATTATATTACAATCGAGCATTATCTCGCATGGAATTGCAAGATTATGGTAATGCAATCGGTGATTTAACGGTTACTTTGGATATTGAACCCATTTTTGCGGAAGCGTATTTTAGTCGAGGATTGGCAAAGTCAAAAATTGGTAATCCTGACGGTGCAATTATGGATTTTGAAAAAACGCTGATTTATAAACCTTCACACGAACAAGCTCACTTTTTAAAAGGACTGTCCGAAATCGAAATTGGCAGCTATCAAGCGGCTTTTAATTCTTTTACTCGCACGTTGGATTTCAATAAAAACCATGCGGAAGCCTTATTGAATCGTAGTGGTATTCATTTAAAATTAAAACAATTTGATGCAGCTTTGAATGATGCAAATCGCGCAATTACCATCAATCCAAATGCCGGTCATGCTTATTTTAATCGTGGTTTTGCGAAGTATAATTTGGGAGATGACTCAGGCGGTTGTGCCGATTGGCGGACGGCTTTGCGTTTGGGCGTTACGCAAGTGAATCAATATATGAATCAGTATTGTGAGTAATTGAGTTGGTTAATCAAAACATCAAACATTCCCTCGTCACGTTAAATCACCCAAATCACACCTTCCTTCCAAAATGCCACACGTTCATCATAGTTCTTCATAAATGCCAAAAAGTAGCACCAAAATTGCCCAAGTATAAGTACACACTATCATTACACCAAATATATTATACACATACTTTACAAGTTATTAGAACACACACTTTTAAGCCGAATCGTTTTACGATTCGGCTTTTTTTGTGTAGCCGCTGTCTTTCGCTGCCGCAATCGTTCAACCTTTTCCATTTCAAAAAACAATATAATCTGCTTAAATCTGTGGCTTTTTCTAATATAATTTGAGCGTTTCCATTTTCTTTTTCAATTTTACAAAAATTTTAAGGGACAAAGTTTTGAGATTTTGAAGGATAAGGGTACAGACTACGTAACAACGGTCAAAATCCTCATCCTTCAAAACCTCAAAACCTTAAAACCTCCAACAGGTGGAAATTATAAAACTAAACGATTACAATATTTACGTAGGTGAAAATAGTTGGGTGACTTTAGCGACTTACGTAACGAAATATGCGAAGGTTTTCGTAATTGTGGACGAAAATACGCAACGAGATTGTTTACCAATTCTAAAATTAAATTTGCCGAATATTGATTTTAATATTATTTTAATTCCGTCTGGCGAGTTGCAAAAAAATATTGAAACCTGTCAAATTATTTGGCGAACGATGATGGATAACGAAGCAAATCGCAATGCTTTGACAATAAATTTAGGTGGCGGTGTGATTGGTGATATGGGCGGATTTTGTGCATCAACATTCAAACGAGGTATGGATTTTATTCAAATTCCAACTACGCTTTTATCGCAAGTTGATGCGTCAATTGGAGGAAAATTGGGGATTGATTTTCAAAATATTAAAAATAGTATTGGTTTATTTGCCAACCCAAAAGCCGTTTTTGTCAATCCGATTTTTTTAAACACCTTGCCACAGCGAGAAATCAGAAGCGGTTTTGCGGAAATTATTAAACACGCTTTAATCGTCGATTCAGAACAATGGCAGGTTTTGAAAATAATTACGGATTTGACGAAAGTCAATTGGTCGGAACGATTAATACCGAGTTTAAATATTAAAAAAACGGTCGTAGAAGCAGACCCGTTTGAAAAAGGTTGGCGGAAAGCCTTGAATTTTGGTCATACGATTGGTCACGCTGTCGAAAGCCTACTTTTGGAGAGTACGACTCCCCTACTTCATGGCGAAGCAATTGCGATTGGAATGATTTGCGAAAGCTATTTGTCGCATAAAATATTAGGAATGTCAAAAGCAAATTTGGACGAAATTTGTGATTTTATTTTAAAGATTTATGGAAAAGTCGATATCACAATGTTAGGAAATCATGCCCTTTTGAACTTAATGAAACAGGACAAAAAGAACGATGCGAATGTGATTAACTTCACACTACTCAACCAAATCGGTGATGCAAATGTCAATCAAACGACTAATGAGAACAGAATCACAGAAAGTATCAACTTCTATAATGACCTTCGTGTTTAAAAAGTACCACCACTCTCCAGAGTGGTTTTTATTCTTTCAATAACACACACTATTTTTCGAAATAATTTTTATTTTTTTTAATAACACACACTATTTTTCGGAATAGTTTTTATTTTTTCAATAACACACACTATTTTTCGGAATAATTTTTATTTTTTAATAACATATACTATTTTTCGGAATAGTTTTTATTTTTTTTAATAACGCACTACTCTGGAGAGTGGTGGTACTTAGATAATTATGGCAAATTTCAAAGATTTAATTAATTCAGATAAACCAGTTTTGATAGA
>Ga0306864_1000944_pt1 | contig 12465 bp, 10 predicted proteins | sample AntRauTorckE5430_FD_190448 | JGI IMG/M metagenome (GOLD analysis project Ga0306864, IMG submission 190448) | Saline lake microbial communities from Rauer Islands, Antarctica - Metagenome Torckler E5 #430 (v2) (version 2) | ecosystem: Environmental > Aquatic > Non-marine Saline and Alkaline >...
AGAACAATGAGCTTGAGCACTGAACTCTTCGAAAATGCCCCTGTTGGTATTGACGGTGTCATTAGACAAGTTATCCAGATCTTTGGTGAACACTGGCAACCACTTGTGCTGATGATTAGTACCGGAATTCAAATGATTGCTTTTACTGGCGTCTTCCTTGTTCTTGGTACTCTTACCCGGCTTCTTGCTGCATCATACATCCTTTATTTGGTAAGTGTACTGCTGCAGACCATGATCACGCCCTTTTACTACGACTACGACCACCACGATCGTAATTACTACGGCGACGACCAGCAGTAGTACGACGGGCAGGGCACCAAATCCCCAGACATTAATATTGTGTATGCTATCTTAGCGTTAATCGCGCTGATTGTTTTATGGGTGGTTGTGCTTTCTTTCGTAGGCAGTATCTTTACAGGAGCTTTCTGTCATGCTGTTGCTGAGATCTATACTGGCATCACTCCCTCTCCGGTGAATTCTGTGAGGAAGGGCATCGAAAAGATTAAGAAGGTTTACCTGTTCCAGCTCATTCTCTTTTCCTTCGTGCTACTGCTGATTTTATTCACTGTTGTCGCACCCATCTGCATTCCAGACACAAATTTCTTGGTCACGTTTTTAGGACTTCTTTCGTGCTGGGTTGCCATGATTTCAATTCCAACGCTCCTGGTCGCTGGCATCCCCACCATCATCGTGGAGGGAAAGGAACCAGTTGAAGCACTAAAGAGGTCCTTCCATCTGTGCAAGGATTTCTTCTTCTTCATTTACTGCTCTCAATTTTGTTTCCATATCGTGTTGGTGATCGTGGTGGTAATGATCAAATTCATCTTGAGCCAGTTAGGATATGTTTGGATAATCATTGGACACTATGTGGTGAACTTTGCAGCCTCTACAATTGCTGCACTGTAAGTGAGGATGCCGTGCAACATTATTGTGAATGGCTTAATATATCGCCAACTCTCACAATCTCTCATACTAACCTGCTCTCATTTTTTTTTAAAGCCTCCACGTGGTTCTTTACATGGCAATGCGTATCCGTAGCGAACAGTTAACAATGGATGAGCTCGCTCGCAACATTGATAACGGTGCACCGTATGCCCAGGTGGTCGAGATGCACGATAAAACCAATATAGACCTTGTTTAAGCTCTGAAAATTCTACTGCAACTCGAAGACACGATCCTACTATTCTTACTCCACCTTTAATCTCTATAGTAATTGATTGTACTAAATTGAAAGAAACAATAAAATTAGTCATAATTATGAATTAAATCTGAATAGGAGCGCTAATGGAGGCTGCCTATCTTACCTCCTCCTGGTAGAATTCTACGAGCCTATGTGTTGCGGAAATAGTGCGCGGTCTATTCGCCAACTATACATACGATATAGCAACGCGTCCAGACATTGAGTTCAGCTACAAACAAAACTTTGTATACTAGTGAAATAGCCCTCATTTTTGACTGTGCCCCAAAATTGCAATTCTTACTGATCACAGCATGTCACTTTTTATGAAAAAAAACAAATAAAAGATAGTAAACGAAAGTGGATTAGGGATGCAAATATTGTGCTCTTAGCTTATGAGGAGATAGCACATGGGAGAAGGAGTGCCTTTTTTAATTCTTTTCGGAGAAATAATCGTGGCAATCTATTGATACAGCCGTAACTCCCTATGTTATCCTTTTCCGTCTGATTTCACATTTCCAATTTAGTATTATGCAAAATGATGGGACGGTTAAATTATCGCTTGGTTAAATCAAGCGTTCTCGGTGCGACTTCTTGCGAGTACCATAGTGCGAGTATCGTAGCGAAAACAGAGAACAGAGAACAGACAACACGAAATAAATAATAAGACAGAAGACAGGTACCACACAGCTTGGAAATATAATTGTATCAATCGCTATGCGCTTGTTCGTCCAAATCATCACCGCTCTCCAGGCATTGATTGTCTGTCAGGCTTTCATTCTACCCTCTCATCGATCCCAGGTTTTTTCTAAGTTTTCACTTCACGCTGTCAAGGAACAAGAAACCAGCACCAGCACAACGAAGAAAGGCAGCAAAGATGGACAAATACTTGACACCTTCATTCAAGATAATGCTGATGCAATTGATGAATTCTGCCGAGGGACAAACGGTTTTTGGAAGGATCTCATTATCGAACCTGTCCGAAAATATGTGGAGATTCAGCCTGCAGGAACAGCCAAGAAAGACATTATCAGTAAGCTCACCGCACCACCAGAGGTTCCCGGTATTCCACGTCCAGTTTGGTTAACTGTATTGGGATCTGTTCCAACAGCTCTTGGATGGTATGGTTACTACAAATTTAGCGTCGAAGAAGAACTTTTTCAGTACGAAATCCAACAGGGCCAGAAGGTTACTGGCTGTGGAGGCTATGGAACTCTATTCCCTTTTGTCTTTGGTGTCATAATTGGCTTCCCAATGCAGTTGCTTCATATTCCAGGGGGGGAACTCATTATTAATTCCGCAGCCATATGGATCCTTTTGGGACAAGTAAATCTATACCGAAGAGTGAACGAACTATGTGAAGAAGCCAAAGAAGAGTTGAGTCTCGAGGAGGCTCCATTGCATGGATGGTGGGCAGTGTTACCACCACCACTGGATGTCGTTGTAGGCTTGAGACAGGTCCATTTTCTCTCGGAATATTGGCGAGTAAAGCGAGGAGATCCTTATGACAAGGATATTATCGCAGAGGAGCTTTTCCCTTTCATTAGTTCTCAAAGATTCACATTGAAAGAGTTCGTGACGCAGCCAAGCCGATGGTTCTGGTTTACTAAAGATACGAAGGACTTTAAACTCTAATCAAGTGAAGGATTGAAGATGATGTACCTAGAAATAGATGGATTTGTTTATTGTAAAATTTCTGACGTTGTATCTTCGAAACCACCCTCCTTTTCATCGTGAGTGTCAACCTTGAAATCGTTTTCCTGGGATTTTTGAATCAGTTGTTCTATTCTCTTTAATGCTGCTTCCGCAATAGATTCTGGGCTTGATCGAAATAAATGAAGACTTCGTCTCGTGTATACTACCATTTTTGGAAACATGGCATTTGGCGATGCCTGGATATCATGAATTGGATATGGAAGAGTACAGTGCCAAACACATTCATATCTTGGGTGCGACTCAAATGGTTGCATGCTATCATCTATATCGATGTCGCTCTGATCGAGATTGCAGGCAGTCAACAAAAGAATCCGACCAGAATGCAATCCCAACGCAATTACTCTACCACTCTGTGTTGTGCCACATTGAAATTCGCATATTGTCAAAACACTATCTTCGTCTTCCAGTCTCGCGTCCCAGAGACCTTCAACAATGGCACATGGATCTTCGAAAGTGGCAGACTCCTGCAATCTTTGAGCAAAAGAACATGCAAATCCACAAATAGACCCTGCAAAGAGTACTAGTCTATCCGTGTTATCCTCTTTACGAGATTGGAAAGAAAGAGATGCAATTGGGCCATCAATAATGCATTCTGAAATGTTGAGCAATTCAAATGAATACGCATCATCTTCGAGCTTCACATCCTTCCACGGACATTTCGGAAGATATGTGATAATACGGATGGATCCATCCTGACACCCAATAGCCAATCCATTCATATTAGGACGGTCACGATGATTGGACTGGGTGAATGAATTCATTGCAGTGATAGGATTTGGTAACAATAGCGGAGATTGATCCAATGGTTTACTATTCTGCAGTAAAAGTGATATGAAGTCATCGTCCTGAACACTGCCCGTAGAAGTAGTGCTCGATTGATCTTCTTTGTGTGAATGAATAGTCGCTAATGTAACATGAAGCCTGTCGTCATCATTGCAATGTGAAAGAGATCTGATGGGTGATAGAATGTACATCTTCACTTCTGTGCCGCTGGCAACAAAGAGAGAGAAATTCGAGAATATTGAGTCAGATTCAGATTCTAAATGGCACAGCTCAATTTTTGAGGGCCTGCTCATCACTGGTACTATTTGATAAAAGTTTGTTTCGTAATCGACTTCACTTCTTTTCCGCTCTCCCCTCTTGCCCTTTCCTTGAGAATCAGAACCACCATCCACTTTTGTTTGTTTGCTGTCAGCACTTCGGGGCAAATACCCTGTAATCACAAGATGATATTCTTGCTGTTGCTTATGCTGAGACCTATCTATAGATGCCTTGGTCTCATCCGTGGGTATTGTCCCAGAACTCGGGCCTGTCACTTGACTACTCTTTGAACCCTCAATTGATATAACGGATGCTACCGAACCTTCTCTTCGGAGATCAGGTGTTGAAGCTACTTGTGAAACAAGACTTCGATGAGTTGAATCATTCATTCCAGCTGCACCAGGTTGACGATCCATGACCACGAAAGCCTCCAAGAATCCATGCCCTTGTTTGAATGGAAGGTATGTGTACGCTATACAACATTTATCGTCCTGCCGGATATTTCGACTTGGTAGCGACTTGGCCGCCATTTTCATTTTCCCACTTTGATCATCTATTGATATCTTCAGAGAATGATGTGCTGTTGCCGTGCGTGTTCCATATCCATATCCACTTCCGCTACAGGCGACGGACGACAGGGGAGGCGGGGTGGCGACAGTGATGACATTGTGAACAAAACTTTCAGATCTTGAATAGCTTTGCATTGGACTGGGCATCTCAACCCCAAATTCCTCGTGAAATTGAGAATGGTCAAGCATGCTAGTGCAGGATTAGGATTAGGGTTCTTAGATGAGGCATCTGTTGCAGATAAAGTTCTTGAGAAGAGGACTTTAGATTGCTAGATTGCGAGCATCCAAGAATATTATGTAACATCTTTTACGCTTTTTTTCCAGTTTTTTCAGTTTTTTCAGTTTTTTCAGGAGAACAAAAACCTGAATAGCGAATAACAAATGCCCACAGATACATGATCATAACCTATTGTCCAAGGACTTACAATCCCGGGACTCCCGGGAAGAGGGTGCCGGGAACGGGATGGCATTCCGTCCCGGATCCCGCAGATCCCATTCCCGAGACCTCTACTAGGTACAATTCTGGCAACTGGGTCAGCAAGGATCACCTTTTCGTGTTGAGAAGGAAGGGTCTTGTTATTATTATGATGAGTACCATGGTAGTGTACTTTAGAAAGACGACTACCATACACAACATAACCAATTTCACACTATCATCACTACTTATAAAATCAAGTCGTGAGAAGATAGAAGATAGATTATTGAACTCCCATTATGTCGTAAAGTTGACTTATGCGATGCTATTATGTATTATGAAGTATTATGACTTATGACATCTCGCTGTAAGAAGACACGCGACACGCAACCAAAACCACAAATCACAAGTCATACATTGCCAAGAGTATTGCACATTGCACCATACGCAGGGATTACTGGAAATATCATCTGACTGAACTATGTGCTGTACGTTGAAGCTGAGTTTGCTCATGATATTGCCATCCATACTCAGCACTATCACCACCACTGCCGCAGCAAACATATTTCTCCTTCCTACCACCCCTGCCGATGACTCCTCTGAATCCCCCCGCAGCAGCAGCCAGAATTCGAATCTGCCGATTCTATTGGATGGTTCCTTTCGATCTAATCATGGTACTAGTTTAATACACTCTGATGCGACATGCCGTAATAGTCACGAGTGGTCAGTTACTAGTAAAGATGGGAATATCGTAGACTGTGGCGACATACATTTCGAACCAGAAAGACGACGAGTTCAATTTTGTGCGATTGAAGAAGTCCGTACAAACTGTCCTATTACTTGTGGCTTATGCTGCGAAGATGATCCTACTTATTACTTTCAAACACATACTGGTGTCAATACCAATTGCGAATCACTGTCTGATCTAGAGTGGTTTCAGAGCAAACATTTTTGCAACACTCTATTTAATGGAATGATGGTGAGAGCAAGTTGTCCGAAAGCGTGCTCTTACTGCAAACATTATGTGAGCTTGGCTCCTTCTGTAACACCTAGTATATCAATGTCTCCAACTGATGTACCCACTTCGGACCCGACATCGATTCCAACAGTGGCACCATTCAACGCGCGTAGTATAGCCCCAACAAACAGTGCCGTGCCTTCTTCAAGACCTGAACGTTCAGCCTCGTTCGCACCAACAGAAACCGAGAGCAACACCCCCTCTACATTACCAACTGAGTCTAGCAAGCCCTCATCTATAAAATCTCATACACCTAGTATATTCCCTACAAAGAAAACAATTGATGCCCCCTCAGCATTACCAATCAAGAGCAACAAGCCATCATCTACTGCAAGTCATAAGCCCACCAGTTACTCTCCCTCTCGTAATCCAAGTTCTTCACCAAGTTTCATGCAATCAAGGGATCCATCCACTTCACCAACCCTGAAACCTTCCCCAAATTCTTCAACTACGCCAACTGATCAGCCAACACTCAAAAATCCAAACCTCGTCATGATTATTACAGATGAACACAACCTGAAAACTCTAAGCTGTTACAGAAATTACTTACTCTCAAAATATAGCAAAAAGAATGTTGATGTATGGGGAATCAATCTTTATCTCGATACCCCAAATATTGATTCACTTGCACGCGATGGGGCGCTATTCGCAAACTTTTACACAACTTCGCCACTGTGCACACCCTCGCGCGCAAGCTTCATGACTGGGATGTATCCACCCTTCACTGGCAATGCAGACCTGAATCATGGGGAGTTGGATACAAATCTCAAGACATTTGCGAGTATATTGCGCGATGAGAGAGGCTATAGCACTTCTTACATTGGCAAGTGGCATCTAGATGGCAAAGAAAAGCCTGTAAGTTATTCCTTACCATATACTATTTCCACGTTTGCCTACACAATCTCTCTGTGAAACTAACTTTCGTACATATTAGGGATGGGGCAGTCCAAATGGAAGAGACTTTGGGTTTGATGACAATAAGTATCGTTACAACAGAGGGCATTGGAAATATTTTGAAGAGATCAAAGATCGAGTCCAAGAATATGATGTAAATGCAGAGGATCAATTTATAGGAAGAAAAAAGGAACATTTTGCGACCGACTTTCTAATGGATCGAGGAATCGAATTTATCGAAAAGGCTGTAGTTAACGATCGGCCGTTTGCACTGGTCCTTTCAATCCCTGATCCACACAGTAAGTCACCCTCATTGTGTTAATCTTCTGCACGATGGCCAGCTGTGTCCGTTACTAAACCTAACTTCTTCCAGACCCAAACGATAACCGCGATTACTTCCGGAACATGTTTCACGACATGGATTTTAAAGTCCCTGACTCTGGAAGAAATAATTTGAAGTATGAGCCTGCACCACCTAGATTCAGTTTCTTGAACAAGGATGATAACCCTCTAGAAGATATTGACGAAATCATTGCCGATTACGAAAAGAATACATTTGCGAACCATATGCAACAATATGTTGGAATGTAAGTTTTCTGGGCTGACATGAATCATGCATCCGATGCATTACACGTACCCATCACTCACCATCTTTGCTGGACTTTGCGTAATATCTGCAGGGTGAAATGCATTGATTTCAACATTGTGAGTTGCCATCATCCCACACTCCACTGTTGACACGAATCAGTACACAATTGTTCATTTTCTTTAAAAACTTTCATCTCATTCATCTCTTTTCCACAAACCTTTCTTCCACAGGGTAAAATGCTTGATAAACTAAAGAGTCTTGGCGTGGAAGACAATACAGTGATCGTATTCACTTCTGATCATGGGGATATGCTGATGGAACACGGAAGAATGAACAAAGGTCAACCTTACGAAGCTTCTGCAGGCATCCCATTTGTGGTGAAGTATCCTGATCGTGTGTCAAAAGGAAAGATCATTGAGACACCTTATACCTCTGTCGACTTTGCACCCACAATATTGAATCTAATGGGAATTACAGAATTTCCATCTGGAGTGAACTTCCAAGGAATTGACGCATCTAAAGAGCTTACAAGCACGGAGCTATTGAGCTCAAACAGAAGTCAAATAAGGTTTTCTTTTGAGACAGGAAAGAATCCATCCTGGGCTATGGCCATAATGAATGGATATAAACTGGTGATCCAGAAATATGGAACTCCATGGCTTTTTGATTTGAATAGAGATCCAGAGGAGATGTCAAATTATGCAGATTCAGCTTGGCACAAGGATATCTACATCGAACTGAGAGAGGCCTTGATAACAGTATTGAAAGAATATGAGATGCCACTGATAAATGTTGTGGACTATATTTACCTAGACCCGCCGTCTTGCATAGACAGTAGGGATGTGATGCCTGTCGGTAATGGAAAGACTTTGTTTTGTGAAGACATTGGGGTGACATTGCCAATCACACGTTGTGAAAGTCAAGGTAAGATACGGAATCACTGTCCAAGGAGCTGCAATGTTTGTACTTGCGAGGATTCACCAGGCAAAGTTTGGGTAAATTCCGCCGCTGGAACGTGCGACTCTTTGAAATCCCATTGCAACAACAAACAAATACGAATGTTTTGTCCTAGCACCTGCGAAGCTTGTTGAGAGATGATGAAACGTATAGATGGACAATTGAAGAATCACTGTGGTGTAGTCAGTAGTTGCATACGAGCAACAAGTATGAGTTAAAAGGTGAAGAAATGATCCACCTTATTTCTAAACTGTAAAGTAATCTCCTATTAAATTATAACTTTTGTAGCTGAGAGTATTGATATTGGTTTGTGCATGCTGTTCAATATCTCCATCGCCATTTCTATCTCTATTAGAACTATGTGATCCTCGAGGTTGAACAAAGGTGATATAGAAGCACTGGAAATATGCTTTCAAACTTTCAGGTCGACCAGCTTACTATAGAGAGACCTGGATTTCACAACCACCAGTCTTGGGTTCCACAATTTCAGCACCCTTTCCAAACAAGCTTCAACAGCCTCAAGCGCTCTATTGCCATTAATATCAATCGCCACCACCAGTCCTCCATCTACATCGCAACATCTCAATTTTCTCTTGACCAAAATATCCTCCATTTCATCTTGGGAAATCTCCAGAACATCCACTTCCAAGAAATCATCATTCGGAAAATTAGTCTTGGCAATTCCAATGGACACATGGGATTTATCAATCCCAAGTCTAGAATCACAAACGACGGTACCCGAAGTGAATCCAAAGTCACATCCAATTTCCACAAACGAATCATTAGGTCGAGTATGCACTCGACACAATCTCCTATAGATATCCGTCTCGGGTGAAACAACAATCTGATACTTTTGCTGGATGATGGGGAACAGAAATGATTTCCGTAGATTATAGGTTGCACCATGCGGATATTGGACTGTAATTCTATCCGACGATGGATCGTGATTGGGTTGGGAAGGGATGATGACTGTTTCGAGGGCTAGATTTCTTTTTTTCCCATTCTTTCCTTTGGAGAGGAGGAATCTACACGAGTCCGTGGGAGGGATTTCATGCGCTTTCTCCTGGAGGTGCGACGATATCACATCATGCCTGTGGTATGTGTATGTGTATGTGTAATCACGAACGTCGTTGGTATTGTTGACACGACCAGCATCATCTGATGACTTTATTATTGTATTCGGTAAAGTTTCCATGACCGAATAAGTTATAACTCGTTGTTGTGGATATAATATATTATAATATTATACTTGTGGTGTTTTGGTGTCGATGGTGGAACTACTGTGTGCGATACGAAATAGGAACGGAAAACAGAGGGACCATGCGATGGCAGAAAGAATTCAGCTAGCTCTCTACTCTACCTATGTTACTGCACATGCAAATGTTTTTGACATGATGAAGCATGCTACATGATTACATGCATGAAAGTGTTGTTGTCATAACAAATAAAAGACATTATGAAATCATAAAATGAGGGGTTCTGAAGAAGGCTCAAAGTTCAAAGTGGTTTCATTATTATCCATTTTGGAAAAGGGTTCAGAAGAAGGTGGGATCGGTCTGCATTATCTCATAACCTAAATAACACTTTAGCAGTTGCTATATAGAATGACGCTGAAAGCAGGAACATTGGAAGACACTCTAATTACCCTCTTCCTACCACTTACTACTCTTCGTGAGAAATTAACAAAAACATGCAGCAGCCTGCCTGATGCTGGTCAACTTGCAGAAAACCACTTTAGCACCATGCCAGCATCCCAGTCAGTTCAAGTTTTCGGAAAGTAAGTTACCACCGCATGCCAGTGACGACAATTCCTTGATAGAAATTGATTGCTTCAAGAATTGGAAGCGTTGATTGCAGGGATTGAAGGAGGAAGGAGACGTTTAGAACGATATCCACGTGATCTTTTCACCATGAACGGGTTATGCGTTTATCCATAGCTGGTCGATATCTTATCTATAGAAATAGCTAATCGATGGGATCATAGCAGATAGAAGATATAAGAAGCATGGATTGACGATGGATGCATTGCGGTCCAAAAGATACATCTAGCTTCCGTGTAAAAGAGATCAATCCACAGAATAAGATGATCGATCAACTACAATCGACCCCACTTGGATCTGTCATTAACTGATAAGCGAGTTACACGGTGAACGCAACCACCAAAATCCGCAATCCAATGCACAATGTCAAGTGACAGATGCACAATTTCAATCACAAAAATTAATCTCGAAAGATAATCTCATGTTTTCCTCTTTTTCAATCTACCCACAGGAAAAAGACCGCCACTGCCTGTGCTTTCGCCAAGCAGGGACGTGGTCTCATCAAGGTCAATGGTCAACCCATTGAACTTATCCAACCCGAATCTCTTCGTTTGAAGGCTTTCGAGCCCGTTCTCATCCTCGGACAGGAGAAGTTCGCCAACCTCGATATTCGTGTACGTGTCAAGGGAGGAGGAAGCACTGCTCAGATTTACGCTATCCGCGCAGCAATTGCAAAAGCCATCGTTGCTTACCACGCAAAGTACGTTGATGAGAGCAGCAAGAACGAGTTGAGAAAGACTTTGATGAACTATGACCGTAACCTTCTTGTCAGTGATCCTCGTAGATGTGAACCCAAGAAATACGGAGGACGCAGTGCTCGTTCTCGTTTCCAGAAGTCATACCGTTAAACTTCTAAACAATTAGTAAAACAAATATTATCGACAGAATGCAGTGCCTATATTGAAAGAATGTTGATGGATATGAATGTTGGAACATGAATAGTATGTAATATAGATTTAATACGGAATTACAACTTCTTTCCTCCTCCTGTCGTATCCCCCGTATTCTTCATAGAAATGACTACTTTACCTCTCACATTTCTACTGGCCTGCAGCTGGAAAGCTGCTTGGGCACCTTCAGTCGTAAATCCGAACGGTCCCCTATCGTCAATACAGGCCTTCAACTTATTCTCACTTGCAAGCTTCAATGTCTCTTTCATTATTTCTACATCATTGTCCAAACTCATGGCAAATGAATGGACGGGGAGTGAAGTACTCTTCAGGAAGCGGGAATAAAAGTGACGGACGAGGTTGGTGAAGACAAATAATTTCATGGCTTGCCAAATTGTATGCATTTCAAAATTGTAAACATCCGGGACTAGGGTCAAGTACCGTCCGCCATTTTTTCCAGGCTTCACAATCATCCTTTTCGAGTCCACTTTGCTACTCTGCTGTTCCATTAGACGAAGCCACCCACCGCCAGATAAGTCTATGACTGTATCAAACTTCTCGTCTACGCCAACCTTTTTCCATTCTGTAAAGTCGTAGACGTCCTTTTGGGTGTAATCCAAGGCATTATCGCAGGATAGTGGTTCCCTCATCATTCTATCAGGTTCATGTGATGCGGCAGCAACGTATGCAGTACCCTTTAACCTCAAAATTTGAGACAAGTGGGAACCAACGCCGCCGCCACCGCCAACGATGATAACCCTTTCTCCCTTGGTTATCCTTCTTGAGAGACACAGAGCGATCGTGGCACTACTCGCCAAAACAGCTGCTTCCTCTGAAGATAGATTGTCAGGAACCTTACCTGTCATCTTGGGTGATACAGTGGCAAACTCTCCCAAAGCACCCCTAGGACCTATTGTGAATCTTGCAGCAACTCTATCACCTTTACCATATCCCACTTTGGACGGATCGACATCATTCATATCAATGATCGTGCCGCATAGATCCCCCCCTGGAATATATGGAAAAGAAGGTGGACCTTGCATTTCCTTACACGCACCTGATAGAACACGAACGTCTCCAGGTGATACTGCAACGGCTTCTGTTTTTATTAGCATTTGACCTTTTGGTATCTTGGCTGGTTTGATAAAGTCTGTCACTAGTTTGAGCTCATTGAACGTTCCATAGTTGTGAGAAATGATTGCTTTCATGTTCTGATTTCTAATTGTTGTTTCCTTGTTTAGTATGATTGAAACTGTTCAAATAATTTGGATCTTCCTTGTTGAAGTAATGCGAATTACTGATTTGTGTGCGTTTGGAAATTGGAAAGGTTTGGAAAGGTTGGGTTCTCATTTTCAAGGACTTTTGAATGCAGGAACACA
>Ga0306864_1000945_pt1 | contig 12461 bp, 11 predicted proteins | sample AntRauTorckE5430_FD_190448 | JGI IMG/M metagenome (GOLD analysis project Ga0306864, IMG submission 190448) | Saline lake microbial communities from Rauer Islands, Antarctica - Metagenome Torckler E5 #430 (v2) (version 2) | ecosystem: Environmental > Aquatic > Non-marine Saline and Alkaline >...
GCTGCTGTTCTCGAGTACCTCTGTGCTGAGATTCTTGAGCTTGCTGGAAACGCTGCTCGTGATAATAAGAAGAGCCGTATCGTACCAAGACACATCACCCTTGCTGTCAAGAATGACGAGGAGTTGAACAAGCTTCTCGGAGGAGTTACCATTGCTGCTGGTGGAGTTCTTCCGAACATCCATGCTGTCCTTCTTCCCAAGAAGAGCGGAAAGTAAGCGTTATGGCGTGAGCTATAATGCGACTGGAGGCTGCTTTCTCATGACTCATTGACCTTAGTAAGACCAATGAAGCTTGAAGGGCGGTCGCACCCATCAAACCACAAACAAACAGGATTTTTCAAAATCCGCTCCATCTTTCAAAGACCATATTCATCCTAGTTTAATTTTATGCTTGCTTGTTCACCAAAATATGTTTGTAGATTAGTATGTCAGTGAGCCTCAATTAATCAAGACCTATCTGCTTATAAACTTGTCTAAAAGAGTAAAATATAATGTCATGATCGCACTCAATACAGTAGCATGTAGGTACCATAGTAATGGAAACGCGATACGAGTTCGACTAGGAGTAAAAACGAATGCGCTTCTCTTGGTGCGTGAGGCAAACAAAGTCTGCATAAGAAGACAGGGGCATCGTGCACATGTTGATGTTGCTTCATTTACAGAAAAGTGACCAATTTCAAATTGGTACGTTCGTTCATTGTGCGCTGTTGTGCGCCTATTTTATTTCACCGCGTGATAACATATCTCCTCTTTTATTCAGTCGTCAAGTGTTTTGTCCCCATATTAATCCTCTAGTTTCGACCTGACATAGTATTGCTTCAATTTAACTTCGTAATGGGGAAGGCTGTTGGCCCTGTGGCATCTTTCGAGGCTTCAGCTAGTAGCTTTAGGTATGTGAAGGCTTGTTTAGAATAACATGGATGTATGACACGAGGAGGATGGTGACTGAGATGAGATATCCACCACTTCGGTGGTGGTCACCCACCAGGCGTTGCAGTCCATCCGGTAGGTGACTATCCAGGAATTGCTTTACACCTTGCGGTTACTTTATAAAAATAGATGAAAGTTGGAAAATGTATCTCTATTTGTCGGACGATTGTGTCGACGTTCTTTCGATGAAGTTAGAGGAATCCGGTAATATCTATATGGGGTCGAGATGTGGTGAATGAATTGTTTCCAGATGTATATGGTCCACCGAAATGAATGGAGAGATGACTCCCCATACTCGTTTTACCAGCTTCCCTTTGTCGATCTGCGTGAGTAAGCCAATAGGTTTGTCACACCAACTAAATAATAGTAAGGTACAACATCCAGTCGCTCAGATACCATATGCCATTCCTAATAGTAAACGCAAGCTCATAAAGAATAGAAGAGTCAGCTTGGTAAGGAGGAGGCTTGTTATGGGGCGTACATACTTACTTAGACAGCTCGATTACTTTCGTTGTTGCAAGTAGATATCAATCTACCATCATTTTACCATATTTTAATGCCAAAACAATGGAAGAATGGAATGTTTTACATTTTACATTTCCCACATACTTGCAACAACCCTTTCGTTAAAATAATCACCTTGCTTACCACCAAGCTTTCTGTGCTTGAGTTTCTTCTTGGACTTCCGTCCCTTCATCTCGACCAGATTCAACATTGACAGACGTCTCCTTTTCATCGTTGCGTGTTTAGAAGCAAGCCTTGGCGCGTGCCTCCTCTTTAGCATTGATTATCCTCTCCCTCTTTAAACGATGTTCAATAATATAATGGATACTATCACTGCCATCTCGAATGTGAGTACCATAACTCAATTGTTAGATCCTACTTTCTGGAAGTTAAGCTCTTCCTCCCAGACAAGAAGTTCTCCCGATAGTCTTAATTTCGTCACTAGATGATACACAAGCAATCAGATGCGGTGAAAGTGGACAGTTTACAAGTAGATACTACGAATAACTCCACTTCACTTGAAATGAGAGTTCCACTTGTTGACCTGTACAGTTTTTTACTTCTTCTTCATGCGCTGCCTTAGCGCTACATTAATTTCTTCAAGGTAAGCACTTGCCCAATTCTCAGCATTGAAATATCGTGTTGCTGATTCAAAGTGATTCCACTCTTCTTCGAGAGCATTGCTCAAACTGACATCATGTCTCTTGAGGCTCGTGAATAAGTATGGCATTGACGTGTACTTTGCAGGGGCATTTCATAATACAACAGCATCAACGACATAAGTGGAAGAGTCAAACTTAATTCATTTGGTCACAAGAAGTGTTGGATTCTCAGGATTCCTTACTGTTCACATCAGTGACGATACCGTTGATATCAAACACTACAACGAAGTAGGCACCGAGACCATGTACAACATGTACAACAAAAAATATGTTTGAGATGATGACATAAAGATTTACAAATCCCTCAATGAATTGAATATTGATGCAAAGGGAGAGATAAAGTTGATAGATGAGAAACACAGTTGACTCAATTCGACTTTGAAGAAATATCACAGCTTGGGAATAGGCAGGAAGGGGCAGTTTGATGCGAAGGAAGTCAATATCGATGGAATAAAATGTTTCGAAAGATGAGAGAATCGTGGATCCTTTGGTACACAGTATGATGCGCAGATTGTATAGATAAAGAAACAGTCAGGTAGACTCGGGGTGGTTTTGCTTGGTATTTTCAAGAAAACAATAGATTCGGTATCTGTGGTAAGGATGTGACCGATGTCATACGTCTTACCGTGGTCTTGATAATATGATCTAGCAGCGGCTCCAACCTTGATGTCGGGAATTTCAAATTGAGCTAATGGACTGTGTGCATCGCCAAAATCGAGCTGCCAATTCTCCGACTTACGGATATTTTGTCAACTGAAAGGTAGCCACGAAATGAAAAGCTTCAGAGAATTGTCTTCCGGAAATATGATTGATGAATTGAGTGTTTTGTCAGTGATCCTTAGAGCGGCAGATATTAGTAAACTCTCTAAAAGAATGAATGGAAAGCGAAGTAGGAAGGAAGGGTATGATGCCTGATTCAATGTTTTCGAAAGAGATGAGTTCTTCAAACCAATGCAGGTTGCAGTGTAAAAAAAGAATTTGTGATTTCAATAAAAATGTTGAAGGTAACTGTAGGTTTAGACAGGCAATAGAACGTGTATATGTGCATATTCCATTGTGCATTAGTTGTGCATAAGTTGCCTTGCCAAATCCTGATCCAACTTCATCAGTTCCCTCATCCGTTCGGTAATATCAGATACAATTATTATCCTCGAATCGTTACCAGCGCTGCTGTTTTCCATTTCTTCTTGGAATCTGCGCCTCTCCTGTATCTCATAATATATCTGGTTTGCCATTCTAGATTTGGAAGGTCCTACTTCAGTTCTTTCCTTCTCGAGCTTCCTCTCTTTTTGAAGGGGTAAAGTTATCAGTTCTTGAGGAAGCCCTTTTCCTCCTCGCTCAAATAAGTCACTAAGTCTGCCCTTCTCCGTTGCAGATGAAGTGACAGATCTATTCGGTGGCCGATATGCAGATCGATACGATGTAAATGCTAGGATGGTGCTCCTACAGGCTACTTCGGTCTTTCGTCTAGGTAGTGAGGACAACTTATCATGAATGGAACAGCTGTGATTTGTCTTTCCAACTTTAGGGACGCGCACCGATCCGGCTCTCTCTTTGATTTTTGTCTTTCCTCCCTTCCTGTCACCTGTGACACCCCAGGGAGACCTGTTTGTATTGCCTTCTTTTGTATTTAACTTTGGATAGTTGATATTACAAGAAGAACCAACATTTGATCCATACAAACGACTGAGTAATCTGCCGCATTCTGTGTCTTTCCGAAATACTTTCCAGTTTTGATCATTAGATCTTGTCCCACCCAATGACATTTCGTGGATTAGGTATGTAAAAGGGTTGCACTGTTTTGGTAAACAGCAGATGATCGAGAAGCACTTTTAAGATGAGGAAGACCGGGGTTGAGGTGTTGAGCCAATTTCATGAGAGTGTGAACTGAAAGGAAACAGTTTGACCTTTTTAATTTGCTGTTACACACGTGACTCGCCCTAATACAGTGTTCTGGGGGTTCCTCCTGTTCCATTAGCATTAGTAAATCAACAAAAACTGCTAAAGAAAAGAGTAGATACAACAGAAAAGATAGCGTTTAACATGTTTTTGTCTATATCATTGCTCTCCCGTAACACAATAGAGATAGTCTCATCTTCCCATTGTCAAAATGGAACATCATTTGGTAGGGTGTATCATGAACAAGGGCCAATTGGCGAGTCATGGGTCATGGACAGCAGGTTGCCTTCAGCTCTTGGGAATTTTAAAGATTCAACGAAAATATTGAGAATTTTGTTTTCGTTCTGCCACCACCTCACCATGCAAATTATGACTGAATTGATAAAGAAGGATTGTATCATCGGAGTAAATACTAGCGTCAAATCAGTGCATGCTCTTGACAGCAACAAAGTTCTCTATTGCTCATCGAATCATGTGGTAATCTGGATGAAATCTGAAAAGAAGCAAACATTTGTCCACCATTGCTCTCCAAGAGAGCGCATTCAGCACATTGAGTTGTGCTCCTCTCGCAGAACTATTGCCATTGTCATTATAGGGCAGGATGGTGCCTATATTATATTTTATGATGCTAGTACGCTACAAAGAAAGAAAGTGATTCAACCGAACGATGGAATACCAGAGAGAATCCTTGGCCTCTCATTTTCAAAAGATGGAAAGGAGTGCTTGATTCTAGGAGATGAACCAGAATATGTGCTTTCTATTTGGAATGTTGAGAAAATTCCGAGCATACTTGCTAGTGTCAATTTAGCCACACCAAGTGGCAAGGAAATTAGGCAGGCGAGTTTGTGCCCTTCAGATGGTCGATTGGTGAGTGTATCTGGAAACGGAATTATTCGTTTCTTTCGCATCATAGATAATATATTTCGTCCAGTGACTGTCAAGTTGCGAGGAAAGCAGCAGGACTATATCCAACACTGCTGGCTAAAAAATGATAGTATCATGCTTGCTACTACCAATGAATTAATTGTGGTTTGTAACTTTGAAATGGAAACAGCCATTCCTATGGAAGGTTGGGATCAAGACCTTGTTTCAATATCTCCACTGGCACGCGGAATATTAATCGGAGGGAGCAAAGGATCAATAAGATTGTACCACGCAGTTGTAGAGAATTCATTTACAGAATTAAAATTGACGAGAAGCATTTCGTTTGATGAGGATGCCAACGTGCTTGCATTTGACAGCATTGAATCCGAAAACGTAGCCATTTGTTTGGTGGGTTCAGGAAGGATTTGTACAGTACTACTCTCCAACTTTGTTCCGTTGCATGCAGAAGATGCGGTGTCAATTGTAGATACAGTCCCAAGCCTCGTACAAATGGAAGCCACTGGGAATCAAAAGATATTTCTGGACATTTGTTCTTGGAAGACAACTCTTGCCATTGGCACACCCAATAACACCATTAGAATTTGGGATTATTCGAACAAAATGTTTGACCTACTTCACTTGTGCAAAGATGAAATTGTGAGTCTTAGCCTCCATCCCATGGGTCTGCAAGTTTTAATTTGTACAGAAACAGGTGTAGAGCTGAGTGCCGTTAATTATTCCTCTTTGTCATTGAGGTGGCGGCATGATTTATCCACCAATGGTGGCAGCTGCTTCTCAAACGGAGGGCATTATTTTGCTCTCTTGATTGGTGAATTCGTTCAAGTGTACGATACCTTCACTCAAAATCTGATCTCAACTTTGAGAGGGCATACCGCATATGTTCAGTCCGTTTGCTGGAAAGATGACGATGTCCAGATTGCCACCATTGGTAGAGATGGAGTGATATGTACATGGGACACTTGGACTGGCGACAGAACATCGCGTATTAGTAAGATAGTTCCTGTTTTACATCACCATTTGACATTTTCCTTTGAAGCAGTCCAAGCTCAGACTAATTCGGTTCCTCATATTTACAGGCAGCGAAGGACACATTTATTCATCTGCTTTCTTTACTGGAGATTTTTCAACAGCATTTGTGAACTCAGACAATGGTATCAAAGTTTTCGATCTCAACTCCAAAGTATTGCTCAACGACTACGAATGGCCAAGTGATGCTACTGTTCTTGCATGCGCTTCAAACATAATTGTCTTTACCTCTTTGGACCCCAGTAACTATGGACAGGTTTGGATTAGAAATATCTATGAAAAAGGATACAATTCTCGTGGTTCGAATCTGACATTGCATTCCCTTCCCGTAAGATGTGCAAGAATATCTCCTGAACGAGAGTGTGTCTTTACTACAAGTGATGATGGTTCTATCTGCTGCTCTACTTTAAATCATCGTCTTTTCCCTCATCGTGAGTATAAACACAATGAGGATGTCGGTAAGAATTTGTGATCAATAATGCTTTTGATTATACTCGCTCTCATTTCTATTTTTGTCTGGCTGCTCTATACAGGTCCCATTACATTGAAAGAGTTCCTCGTGCCCGGCCCAGATATAGGAGATACGGAACATCACACTTTAGCTCTTCGACAAGAAGTGAGTAGCACGCAGGACATGGTATGCTCAGAAAATTGCGAATTATTAATCTTACATCCCGCGCTCGTCCCTTCTATACGAAGATTGATACACTTAAGATGCACAACGAGGATGAATTCGAGGCAGCACGGAAGCAAGAAGAAGAAGATCTACTTCTTCTCAAGGCTCAAATGCAAGAAGAGGAGGAGGAAATGGCAACCACAATCCGTACACAAAACGAGAAGATGACGAAGGTAAAAGAAGACATCAATTACGACCTCTGCCATGCGAAGAAGTCCCGGGATGCCAATCTCCAAATATTGGAGAAAACCCACGCAGACAAAAAGGAAGCAAAGATGAGCAGCATTCTGGAACTTCAAGAGTCAGGAAAGGGGGACACGAGGCAATTGCAGTGTGATATTGATTTCTTGCGAGAAAAACACACAAAGAGACTCAAGGATCTGAGCGATGACTATAATATATTGATAACGAAGGAACAGGTAAAAGACGTCAAACTACGGGGAGAGATGCAAGATTTAGGAGTGAAACATTTGGATATAGTAAATGAAATCGAGGACCAGGCCGAGAGTGAATTGTTAGTAGAGCAACAGACATATGAATCAGCGACTCATCAAGAGGTCTCAGCATCGAGACGGCTTACTGAAGAGATAGATATAACATGGAAGAAACACACTACATTGGTAAAGGATTCCGAAGAACACAGGGAAAGTATATTAAGTCTTCAAGAGACGCATCAAGAACTCAATGAAGATATTAAGAATTTAACACAACAGCAACGCTCAATGGAAGAGGATGGACAAAATCAACATATTAGCATCATCCAGATTGAACGGGAAATACAAATATCGTCCGAAGAGAATGACACCATTGAGAGGTTCGTAATGTTTCGCAAATTATAACGATCCCTTGTTTATTCATATACTGATCATCACATGTAATTTTCTTGCTACAGATCAAAAATGAACCTGCTCGAGGTTATTTGTAATATGAAGGAGGAGCTCATACAAAAGAATTTTGAAACGCAACGATTGACTGAAAAAAAGACAGATAGTACCAATGCTAAACAAAAAGAGTTGGATCTCAATGAAACTCTGCGTATACAATTACAACAGGAGCAGCTAAAATTGAACAGCCTCAAGAAACAATACGAAAGTGCTTTGTTACAAAACAAGGATTTGGAGAAAGAATCAGTAGCAGCGGAATTTAAGATGGCCAGAGCAAAGGAGTATGCTGAAGATTTGCCATCATTGAAACGATATCTGATAAGCCTTTCAAGAGACTTACATACAGCATACAAGCAACAACGCCGCAGTGAAGAATTAAAGTACCCCGTGACCGAAAACAGAGAAAGATTAATCTTGCAAAAAAGGGTCAACACTATCGAGGAAGTAGCCGACCGAAAATCTAAACTTCACATAAAAAACATGTGCAGGATGAAACGAAATCAAGGCACCCTCTCTCTACAGCTGCATGAACTACAGACTGAGATCAAATGTCTGACTGATAAGAAAGCCAAAATTCGACTCGCGAAAAAGGATGAAAGCCGAATTTCAACCACGTAAACCAAGTATTTATTCAGTGCTATATGATATACATACTACACGCTGTACGCCTGCGTACACAAACACTTCATCGATTATAAATGTGTAGACCGGTTTACTAATGGTCCAATAGACCTTTATCGTTTTTGCACATGTCAATGTTACGATAACTATCCGTTTAGATTATCCTGTTAAGCATAATCAACAACAAATTATTACATTGATCGCAGCTTCGTTTTGTCTCTAATAAGCATATTGTTAGAAACACGAATGTCTTCCTCAATAGACCCACGGAGCTTTGGCAAAATCAAATCTGGGACGACACCATCGTCTTCACATTTGTACTTAGTTCCAGTCTCCTCCACAATGCGCTCCTTCCACGTTTCAGGGAATCCCTGTTCTTCAACCTTGCAATTGCAGATAGGATCTGTAGAATCCTCCTCAATGACATAGAAATCTCTCAGCCGGGCGAAAAGTGCCCCATAGAATTCCATCCACTCTTTATGAAGTCTGTCGCCAGACTGAACGCTAAATGCTGTTGCAAGCCTAACCATCTCGTGCACATTACCAACATCATACTGAGCCGATAGCTGCTCGTCTAGGTAACTAACTTCTTCTTGGAAAGAATTCGTGATTGTTTGAATCTTGTCCTGGATTAGAGGATATGCAGCAGACCATCTAGTGTAAGCAAGATTGCTCACCATGTTGAACACCCAAAATGCCTTACCTATATCAAACGAAAGTAATGGCGACGGTACCCCATCTTGCGTTCCATTTCCAGCGTACGCAAGGCTCACTGCGGTGCTGCAACCATAGACCGGATAACGTGGAGAAGTCGAACTATCATCCACTGCAAACCATAGCACCGAGGCAATGGGAGGAGGCACATTGAGCCTAATCTGCGCGATAAAGTTCCATGCAGTTTGTTGGGTGGCAACAGCTCTTTCGTTGTGAAAGGCGACATCATTGTATTCCCAAGTCAACGGGCGTGCGCGATAGGGCGCCTCATACATACCTGCTCCAACATCTTGGTCAAATTCCATGGCTGTACCTTCATAGTGATTGGACATTGCTGCCATAACATCATCTAAAGAAAGTTTATGCTTTGGTTTGATCCAAAGAGGCATTCTATTGGAATGATCCAATCCCATTGCGTATGCTTCATATGTCTTTTCAAATGATGGATCTTCTGCTAGCATACTAAAGATTGCCCAAGTTCTTGCATCACTTGCTCTGGCACCCATGAAACTAACAGGATCGTAAACATCACTAAATGAAAAGATCAAGTCATCAGGATCATCTTCTGCACTTCTATAAATTCCAATTTCCTTTGCTAGATCAACAACATCATGAGAATACATGCACTTTTCAGGGTCGCCTCTGGGGAAAGTGCGAATTCTGGCTTGGTTGGAATGGGCAGCAATATACCCATCTGGAACCGCCATCGCTACCCAAATAGATCCTACTCTGCCCTCTCCTCTTCCAATAACTTCCATAATCCATACTTGTCCAAATCTATCTGCAATGCTAAACGATTCTCCCTCAGAAGCGTATCCATAGGTATCCATTAAATTGACCATAGTAAGAATTGCTTCCTTTGCCGTTGCTGCTCTTTGCAAGGTAATATAAATTAAAGACCCATAATCAATCTTGGCATTCGGCTGGTGTTTCGGATTGGACAGTATATCAATGCCTCCAAACGTCGTTTCTGCAATCACGAGACCATGCTCATTCGTATTCCCCACAACGTTGTACGTTACTTCTGCCTCCTCGATTTCCCCCAGGTAGACAGCAGTATCCCAGTTCCACACTTTTCGCTTGGTGGTGGTAGAATTATTTGTTGTCGCAGGATAGTGATACAGCATACCCATCAGGTTACCACTGTCTGCATTATACGCAATCATTGCGTCGCCATCTTCGGATGCTCCTGGAGTCACAAGAAGATTAGTGCACGCTTGAATCTTATCAAGCTGCGTTGTCAAGAGGATGGTTGACAGAAAAATAATGTTATACCACTTCCGGAATTTCATAGTCGTCACTTTGTTTGCCATATTGCCTTTGCTGCTTAGAAAAGTAGGTATCACGGTTGCAGTAGAGGTAACTTGTGCTCACGTATCTACACAAGATGATTGTATTCTGTATTCTCTGCTTTTTGTTCTTTTCATCAAAGATATTTTCATTTGGATGAGGATCTTGATGATGATGATGATGATTCTTGATGCTTCTTTGATGACACGGTTAAAATAACTTTTACCCGGAAGATGACTTCACAACTAAACCGTTATAACCGCCAAACGGCACAACCTCAGTCCCACAAACTGTACTGTGCCATCCAGGACCCGGCAAATACTAAAACCTACGTTATTACAAATTCAAAATAGATCATAAACTTACTGTTTTAATCCTTGGTCAATCATTCTCAACTTTGCATTATCCTTGACTATTTCTCCATAAAGTTCATTCAAGTTCCTATTCAAAATCCAGCAGATGCCTGACAAAATTGAGATATTCAAAGTCAAATCCTTTTACAAGGACTGCGGTAAAAAATTCAAGACTAGTAAGAGGATCCTAACTTGGAGATTCGGATTGGCAACACCTTTTGAAGGCTCAGCAAAAATAGAGGAACATGAGATTACACTGGTATGGAGTATGATATCTGGTAAAAGGTTTGTCCTGATGGATGGCAAACAAAGACATTTCTCGCAAGGAATGATGGGAATGATGGAAAAGTTCCATAGAAAGTGGAACTGGAATGGATTGAAGATTGAAATCATTGCGCATGCATCTCGACCCATTCGACGAGTTGACCACAGATGGGTACAATATGACATGAAGATAAACGACACTAGTTTTCGGTTCTTACCTGCCATGGACAGGGTCTGCATTAATGGCCATCAGATTCGTCCATCTGAGATCAAGAAAATATACGAGGAAGATAATGATGATACTGACAAACGCACGACAGACCCGTCTAAAGTAGAAAACATCATGGACATGCCATCTGCAAATGATGATTTTCATTCTATATTCTCACATTCAAGCCACAGAAGTGGAAGTGAAGATGATCAAAGCGAATCCCAACATTCTTTATCACTCTTAGGATCGTTATCAGCAGAAGGTTCTTCATTGGAAAAGGAAGAATTGTCTAGGGCAGATTCAGCGAGTACCATGAGCTCCATGCCTACTGAACATAGCAAGACGTCATCTTCGAGACAAGGAGAGGAAATTCAAATACTACCAGACGACACCTCCTGTTTGACTCCCAGTTATACCACAGGTGACGATTCTAAGAATTCGAGTGAAGAAGTGTGTAGCTTTGGTCTCGAACTTTGTTCATTGAAAATAATGAAAGTATCTTGTCTCTAGAAATGTCCCAATACTAAACAAGCTGTTCGTACACGTTATACATTCAATGCTATAGATCCAATTCGGCCTGCTTTACAGTTTCTATTGGCTGTTATATTAATAATGCAGTAGACAATCCTCTAGAATCAATAAACCTACAATCCTGAATTCCAGTCATTGGCAGTTCGCGTACAGTAAATACGAAGGCAATAGAGCATGCGTACAAAGTATAACAAGGTTTTAATGTATATCGTAGATATGTTGATGGACTGTCCACTGTCCAGTTAGACAGACCATTATCCATTATTTCCTCTTGTTGTTACCATACTGCTTTTATTATTAATTTGTGGATGATTGGATACGCGATACGCGCCATCGACCACAAGCTCAGCACTACTACGCAAAGCTACTACTACTACGCACTACCTACTCGTCTAGTCGTACTTCTTACTTTTTTACAGAAGCCCTATCGCCTGTTCAAGCCAACCAACAAAATCATACAGTCACACACCAGTAAATGCGTTTAACGAAATGATGCGTCAAAGGGTGCTAGACGCCTTATGGGAAGATCCTAATCTCCGACCGTTGTGGTATTATAACTTCAAAATGAAGGTAATAAAGGGATTCGTAGGATTGGGATACGGTCCAACTATGACTAAAGCCCCCTTCTTTACTGAAGAAGGAGAACACCAAGGTGCAACGGAAGCGATGAGTAACTTCAACATTGGCATTGATAAAGCCAATCAATTAACGCTGGCATCGTTAAAGGAAAAAGGAGGATGCCTGTTAGCAGGAGCGGATGATACTTACCTACTCGGCCCACCTTCAGTTGTATTCCCGGAAGTAAAGCTGCACCAACAAAGACTGATTGATACTGCGAAATTAGATTATAACCAGGATAAGTTGTTATGCTTCATCAACGTTGCCCATAGGAATGAGGAGTATCACACGTACAGAAGAGAAGCTGGTATCAAAGAAGGGACAATGATAATTGATGACGTAACGCATTACGGCCTCAGAGCGTATGGAATTCCAATTGGAGATGTGTTATAT
>Ga0306864_1000946_pt1 | contig 12460 bp, 14 predicted proteins | sample AntRauTorckE5430_FD_190448 | JGI IMG/M metagenome (GOLD analysis project Ga0306864, IMG submission 190448) | Saline lake microbial communities from Rauer Islands, Antarctica - Metagenome Torckler E5 #430 (v2) (version 2) | ecosystem: Environmental > Aquatic > Non-marine Saline and Alkaline >...
TTTTTTGGTGGGTTGCACATCATGCTCCTGCGCGATACCGCTGTGACTATCGGAATCTCCAAACATGTCAATGATATCTTCATCTTCTTTGCACTTGTCCTTTTTCCCCCCAACATTACCATTACCATTATCAACAATATTATTATTATTATCATTCAATTTCAAGTCCTCTGAATCATGATGCGATGCTTTCTCCAGTTCATCATTGGTGGGGAAGGAATTGAGCAATTCTAATTTTTCGGCAGCGGTGAGCGTGTCTTCTGTATTGGAACGAGGTCTAGAACGTTTTTTGGACCGGGAGGGAGAGGTGTCATCAGCTTTCTCTTCGATGGACCATCCTCTGTTCCTCATTTTGCTGTCCATGATTGATGGATGGATTTATGGATTGGGTTTGTGGCTGGGACCTAATGATATCGGTAACTCGTGGTAATAAGAATCAAATATGGTACAGATTGGTTCACAAAATGAAACTTGCTATCGTAGCTTCTTGTTGGAGGCTGCTTGGTGACTGACGTCGTTCATGAAAAAAGAAGCTACTAACCTGACCAATGACTACTACACATACCTGTATCAGCAAGATCCATGCTGTATTAGCAAATCCTCCTTCTTCATTCCTAATAATTCCTATCGCTAGTATTTTTCACCCTTTGCAACTGCACTTTCTGCCTACCATACCTTCCTCCGTGCTTATTGAATCTTAAGTCTATTCCACATCTCCATCGCTAACCACCTTAAGGAATCCAACATAAGATGGAGCTCTTGAAGAACATTAATATTGACAGGATCCGCAATGCGGCCGAAGATGCGTAAGTTACAACTCGATCAAAAGTATTGGTTCGAAGGAAAATGACCCTCGCATGCTACCGTACCGATTGGTTGGCATTCTTCCTTAGGTCGCCCGTCTACCATTGGCATTGATAACACTGGGAAATCGGCAATGGATTCAAAGATATGATTTTCATTTACTAATGCGAAGAAGATTCTGTGCCTAGCTGTGCAAACCTTGCCGCATTATATTGGATACAATCGTGCATGCTTTTCCCCCGCCTCTGAACAAATAAATGACCATCCTGCACCCCAACGCACGGTGCACTCAATTATCGACCAAAACAAAACAAAACCATCCTTTGACCCTTCACTCCAACTGACACCTATTCATTCACCCCCAATCCAATCCATTCCATTCCATTTTCTTCCACAGGCTCAACCAAGCGAAACCAAAAACAGACGTCGAAGCCCGAATCTACGAAGCGCTCTCCCACAAAAACTGGGGATCCTCCTCCACGCTAATGAACGAAATCGCCCGTGATTCATATGATTACGATAAATTCAACACCATCACGCGCATCATCTGGGAATCCATTGATAGTCCGCGTCCTGCTGCATGGCGGGTGGTATTCAAGGCTCTCACTCTCTTGGAACATCTCATCAAGAATGGATCGGAACGATGTGTCGATGATGGGAGAAATCATTCGCATGCATTGAGGGGTTTGTTCAATTTTAATTATTATGAGGGAACCGTGGATAGAGGGCAGGGTGTGAGGGAAAAAGCGAAGCAGATTGTGGAGTTTGTGGCTGATGATGAAAGGGTGAGAGAGGAGAGAACAAAGGCGAAACAGTTGAGGGAGAAGTTTGGTGGAAATATTGGTGGGGTTAGTAATGGTGTTGGCGGAGGTGGAGGTATGGCTGGAATTGGAGGTGGGGGTTCAGCGTATGCTGGATATGGTAATGACAATGCTACTGGATATGGAAACGAAAGTGGGGATCATGGAGGATATGGTGGAAGCGGAAGCTATGGGAATAGTGGACTTGGAGCTTCGGGTGGGTACAGCGATAGTGCTGCTGCTGCCACAAATAACGGTGGTGGGAATAACTTTAGTGGAAGGTATTCTGAAGAAGTTGAGGACACAGCCCCTACGTTTGCTGCACTCCCAGAAAAGAAGGTCAAGAAGAAAAGCAAAAAGTCGAAAAAGAAGAAGGAAAAGGTTGTTGACGAGGCACCAGCTCCTGCAGGTAAGGAGAATTTGTATGGCACTTGCAATGTTTGCTCTGATTTTAATCCCAATTCTCAAATTGTGAATTGTTCGAACAAACAGCTCCTGAAATAGACCTTCTTGCATTAGACGATCCAGCTCCTGCCGCCAATGACGATTTTGATGCCTTTCAGGGTGCACCTGCAGCAGCTTCTCAAATGAATACATTTGATGCTTTTGAGAGTACTCCGGCCTCGACTCAACAGCCTAATTCTGACTTTGATGCATTCCAAAGTGCGCCCACTCCAGCACCAGCTGCACAGCAGCAAAATGAATTTGACGTGTTTGGTGGAATGTCAGCTCCTGTCAATAACTCCCAAACCTTTAACGCGTTCGGAAATGGAAATAGTGGAGGAAATGCCATGGGTGGTAATGTGAACAATATGAACAATGGCTTTGGAAATATGAGCATGGGAGGCAGTAATCATAACAGCAATAATATGATGGGCACGCAACAGCAAATGGCGATGAGAGGTCAAGCACAAGTAATGGGAGGAAATAATTCCAATGTTATGGGAGGAGGAAAGAACATGAGTTCCATGCAACAGAAATCAAATTCTAACAACGATGATGACTTTGGCGTCTTTGGTGATGGTAATGAAAGGAAGAATAGTGCGCCTTCGGACCCTTTGAGCAACTTGATTTCGCTGGACGGATTGACAAAGAACCAGAAGAAAGTAGATATGATCAAACAGCCTATCGTTTTCAACGAGGCTGCCAAGGCTTACATTCAGAGTGGTGCCCAACATTCAAAACCATTGGGAACAACTAAGGCTGCTGCGGATATGGCTTTTTCTGGAGTTGACGGACTACATAAACAAACCTCTTTCAGCAATGCAAATATGATGGGACACAATCTGCAGCAAAACCAGGCTGTAATGGGTGGTAGTGGAACGCATCAAATGATGAACAGCATGGGGTCGCAAATGGGTCAGATGCATGGAATGAATGGTGGAATGCAACAGCAGAACATGGGCATGATGAATAGTGGAATGGGAAATAACATGAATAACGGCCAGCAAATGCAACAAGGAATGGGAGGTAGGAATAACAATATGATGAACAGTGGCATGGGAATGAGAAATAACATGAATAATGGACAGCAAATGCAACAAGGCATGGGAAGCAATAATGATATGACGAACAATGGAATGGGTGGTGTTGGAAATAACACCATGCCAATGGGTGGACAGTCAGGACAACAGTCAATGGGAGGAGGCTGGCAATAATAATATGTAATATGGCTCTTTTTGTCTCTTCTTCGACAATATAATAACAAACAGCATCTCTAGAAGAACTTAGTGTCTTTTGTTAGATATTCACTTTATAACAATGACATGGTCTTAATTAGCATCCTTGTTAAGACCTAACATTTTCACAGAGTCTTTCGCTACTCCTGTATAGACGGTCCATCCGCTTCCTCCATATCCGTAGGAATGCAGAACCTTCACCCCGGATTTTACACTCAGTTCTTCGTCTATTTCCATTTTTGCGGTCTTTCGAACTGGTCTGAAACCCGCCCATTCTCCAACTGGGGATGCAGCTGTAGTATCAATACCCAGGATAGAGGCATTTTGAACTAGTCGTTTCCTTTCATCATCCGTCAAAGTAGTTTCTGTGCCCCCTTCATAGTAAGTTCCACCTACAACATTTACATCTCCTCTTGGAATAATGTACACTGGATTTGTGGATGATCCCCACGGCCCGTCCTCGGTAAGGATTGCTGCATCGTGTTCCATGCTGTCATCATCTATGTTCCTTGCACAATTTCTTTCATAGTGCAACAGAATGCCTCTACCACCAATGAGAGTGTCGTCATTGCACAACTTTGAACTTCCAAGTCCGGTACAATTTACCAGAGCATCGCAGCCCTTTTCTGTTGCATCATCTACCATTTCCGCCATAGATTCGTATCCTTCCATACCAACATCAACGTCAATTGTCAAAGGGTGCTCCTGAATTTCTTTCAGCATGCTCTAGAAAACGAAAGATGAGTTCACGAATCGAGTTGTACGTTGTACATGATGGCAAGTTGCACTTTGAGATTCATTTCTTACCATTAACATATTAGGGGAATCAACAATTGGAGGCCTAAAAAGCCATCCATTGCTGTAACCAGCATCCTTCAAAACATCAATGCTTGGAAGTTTTAATTTCAAAACGTGATTTTGCCATTCCAGCATTTCAATAGTGAGGTGCTGGAATGCTAGTCTTGGATCCTTCGTCCACTCCGGAAACAGGGATTTTTTATTTCCCACTTCGGCACAGTAGTCTTTGGCCTCAAAGTACTTAAAGTCTTCTACAGTGGGTCCTCGATGCGAATTTGTCAGATAAAGAGTAGGCACAATTTCAACCAAAGGTCGGGTGAGATCAGACTCTTCTTTTTCCAAGGAAGAGAGATGGAGTAATTCATCTAATGTTTCGCGTGACCACTTATCAACTCTTTTATCTTGGCACTTGTAAGGCATCCAGAGTCCTCCGGCTCCCATCGAGCATGTTCTAGTAATCGAATCATTAGACGACGAAAGAAATAGAATGGAATGGAAAAAAGTGCATAACTTTCATGGTCTTACCTTGGATCAAGAGGATGATGAGAGGATCGGAGGATAACGGGTACATTTTTACGAAGGATTTCCAAAGCTGTGCGCAATCCAATGGCGCCACTACCGACAACCAATACTTTCGAAGCCATGATGAAATATTAGGTTACAATGGTACTGAATGCTACGAGTGAGTATATTATGGATTATGATCTGCAGCTATCTGCAATATGTATGTGCAGGTATAATGTGCATCTTCCTGAAAATTATTCTGCAATCGTTGTATTTTTTGTTTTCTCCTTTTTTTTCCTTTTGTCTCATTTTTTAGAAATACGAAATCAACACCTCACTTTCCTAAATATGCATTTGAAGCTGCTGCAAAACTGTTGTTTCTTGGAATTGCCGCTGGTTCATGGATATGGAGCTTCACAACATGATGCGCCGGACCAAAAACTTGGCGTACTCAACTTGATTCTTAGTCCTGACATCCAATCATCAAACAATATTTCATGTTCGCTTTTACTTAAGATGAGTTCGAAACATGCGCAAACAGCCTTTAACAAATATTGGTAATCTAATTGGAAATATTTCTTTGACTAATTTAACACATCAGTATCTCAACAAAAGAAATGATGTTATCTTAAGCGTTGGGCAACAGAGTGGTCCTATTGTTTCCACCACAGGAGATGTGGATATTCGTCAGTGATTAAAGACTCGTCCTTCGCAACAATCATGGAACTCAGTAAGTCACCGTACATTCCATGGTAAATGAGACCTCTGGCACTCAAGCCGGTGAAAACATATGCATTGTCATGAAAATCGCAATTCTTCATTTGACCAATAATCGGCATACGACCAAGGTTTCCTCGGCGGGTTTGAACTCTATATCCACAAGTCATTCTCATGACAGATCCATTGTCCCAAACGAATGGAGATACATCATATGATCGAGATTTCAATTCTTCCACCACTTCTTCAGCATCAAAGGCCTCCGATTTGTATTCATGGGTAGCGCCTATCAACACCTTATTGGAATTAGGTATAGGGGTGAAATATTTTCCACACAGAATGGCTTCATTGGGATAGTCTTCAGCTGTTTTGCTGTCTATCGACATCTCTATTGACTGTCCGCGCACGAGATCAACTGGGAACTCACCAGCATCATTGCAGACGATAGAATCGTGAAAAAGTCCTGATCCAGCCGAGAGAACCACGGTGTCAAAATCTTCAAGTCTTACTTTCCAGTCAGGTTTCGTGTTGGGATCATCAATTCGCCAGTGTATGTTATTTGGTGACAATTCTTGACAGGCCTCCCACAATCCTTGCAGGTAACTGGGCACATGGATTACTTGGCATCCATTGGTAAGAAGCAGCCCACCAAGAGACACTGTGCCGGTCATCTTTTCCACCTCAAGAGGTTCGAGCCAAGTCGCGTATTCGGGATGAAGCTCGGCGGTTATTTTCAGTTGTCCAACATTCTTTTCAGTTAATGCGATCCTAAAGAGCCTATCACGGACAACACAATCAGCATTGTTCTTTGTAGCGGCGTCAAGGAGGCGATTGGAAGCGGATAGAGATGCAATACCTAAATGGACAAGTTTTCCTCTTGGAGAAAAAGGATGTAGTAATCTGATGAAGTTAAGAAAAGATCAATGACGGTTAGATTTTCGACGCGAAAAAGAATTGGGATATACCTGGCCATATTTGATGAAAGTGTCTCAGCGATCTTGGTGATATAAAATGTCGTCATGAGGGTACTAATCTCAATCAAGAGTAGCAAATAATATAATCATCATTGACACTTTCAAACAGGTGGCAAACTTCAAAAATGATGAAGATGTTGACTTACCCGCCAGCCACGGATGAAGCTCCTCCTGCACCAGGTTTCGTCTTATCAAAAATCGTAATCTGCACATCGTCGCCTAGTTTCTCAAGAAGATGGAACGCTGTGCTCAGACCAGCAAGCCCACCACCGACAATGGCAATGTTTTGCTGAGAGGATGCAAATAGACGAGTCTGGGGTACAGTAGTGGAGAGGTGATGGATCTGGAATGCTCCAATACTAAGCAGTCTAGACATAAAGACCGCGTAAAAAATGTAAAGCGCGATTGATATCCTTTGCTTCCTGATCATTGAGCTAGATACAAATTATTTCGTAGGGGAAAAGAGCAAGCGATGGCTCTTCTTTTCTATGGGGAGGCAATTGGTCACCGACGCATTTTCTTATTCTTTAGTAGATGATTTTGTGAGCAATCGCAGAGAAAGTGAAACTGGAGAAGATTGAGCGGCTGCAAAGAATGAACGGCTGAAAAGACTGGGGTGTTGTAAAATATACCACCCCTATGCCAAATCAAATCAAGAGAAAATAATTGAGGAACAACAGACGACGGAAACGAAATAAAAATATCTCCACCAAACGACGAGCGACGAACCCAATAGTTGTATTATTTAATCACCGATTGTTTCAAAGGAAACTACAGGAAGCTAGACAGATAAGAATGGTGTTCTATGAATGCGTAATTACTGCAAGAAATACAGCCAGTAAGTCCAAAGCTGATTGTTTCAAAGAAGAAAATCCGAGATGTTATCTGATTTGAAGTGCAAAACTAAACCAACTACATACTCCACTGCCTTCCTTCTTCCACAGACTTTGCACAGTTAAATAGGTTGGTAAAAAACATTTCCCACAAGATTGTGTCATCGGGAGGAATCGTCCGTTCCGTGCAAAATCATGGAATCCGCGACTTGCCCCATCGTTTCAAAGCAAAGTATGCAGATCGCGAGGGAAATAGATACTATAAGAAAGGAAGATTCTTTTCAATCTACTATGATTCGAATCCAATCACTCAAAAGGAAGTAGATGGAATAATCAAAATGGATGAGCAGGTTTTGCGAAACACCCAATTAAAGGCACGAAATAAATTGTGGTATGTCAATATTGCGAGAGAAGATAAGAATCCATACATTCAAAAAGTAATGGAAATGGAGAAGGCTGCTGAGAAAGAAAGTTCATGAAAGCATGGCAGACATGATAATGCAGTTGGCCAATCTGATGTATAGGCAGTTTCACTGTACATCATGCGCCGTGCTCCAGAATTTTGTGAGAAAAATAGTCAATCAATTGCTGCAAAATTGTAGATGCACTTTTCTTAAAAACAAACGCGCAAAGACGCATATCATGGGTAAGCAGTATTACTATTTTTAAGCACGTGAAACTATGAAACCAACATGAATATTATTAAGGTAGCACCCACTTTTAGTTTAGTCAAGGTAGAAAGTGTGCGGGCTCATTTGAACTTGAATAGGACATTTTATAAATAGTTGTTTACATACAAAAAGTTCGTGTTTGTCGTGATTCCTCGTGACTAAGTTGATAGAGGTTGATAGTACTTCTCGTCATCCTCCTCGTGACAACGATGATAAAGAGAAGGAAAGTAGAACGTGGTGTAAGATGGCCATGAGAGTGGAGACGAGGAGTGTCCTCAGGAGTACGGAGATTGCGAGATTCAGAGAAGAATCGAGAGACTTGGTGATTATCGGGCGTGATAGTGAGAATGTCAGCGTGCTGGATTTAGAAGGTGGTCAGGCCAGGATTGTACGTTGTCCCGCGTTTGGAAAGACTGGTGCGGACGATTCTATAATATGATTTTATTCTTTCTTGTAGGGGTCTCACTCTCACTGATTCTTCTCTCTTTTTGTACCAATAGGCTGTCTAAGAGGAACGCCAGGACAATTTCTTGTTAAGGATCCAAAAGGAAGAGCATTCATGATTTCTGCCATTGAAAAGCGTATACTGGTGTATTTCCTCAACCGCGATGTGTCTGGTAATCGAACGATTGCTTCACCCTCGAAGCGCACCGCTCCCGTACAATTGTAATTGATACCGTTGGAGTCGACAATGGATATCAAAGCCCAATTTTTGCAAGTTTGGAATATGTATACCCAGACGAAGAAGATTTAATGGAGGGCATGATTTCCACGGAAGGAGGTGCTCGAAAGGATGTTGCGTATTATGAACTGAATCTAGGTTTGAACCATGTCAGTCGAAGATGGGCGACACCAACTAATCCATCTGCGTGCTCCTGTCTAGCTCCATTGCATGGAGAGCTAGAAGGGCCAAGTGGTGAGCTTGTAGGTGGAGAAGATTGGATTGATTACCTTCACAAGGGATATTGCTTAGTCGGAGGAGGAAAAATGCTAGAGTTTGTAGAAGAAAATATGGTTCAAGGTAAGATGAAAGAATACGTGCTGAAGAGAAAATATCTGTGTCCCCTTGATTTGATACTGTCTGAAAAGAAAACAAACGGCATCATCGCCGGGTGGCGGCAAGAGAAGAGACGTATTTGTGCATAGAGGGAATTTCTATCCTTTTCGCTTTCATTTAATGTGTGAAGCACGTTATGGCAGACATAATAGTGATATGAGAGACTGGAAAGACGATTGAAGTTCATCTGTTGACGAATTACAAATGGCAGAAATCGATGTCTTAATGAAGTACTACGAGCAACAGGTTTGTTTACAGTTACAAAAAATTTAAGCTTCAACCATGAGATTATCAGAGGCAGTGTAGACCTCGTCCTCCTTACTGTCACAAAAACCATGATCAACACTTTCAATCGTAATACTTCCAGTCAAAGAGCACTGCGCGGCTATTAGCCCGTCGAGTCTGCATTGCAATTCGTCCAATCGATACTGATATTCGTTGTCTTCACATTTTACTTCGCCATCAGATAATAATGAACCAGCAATCTGTCTTCAGATTTCTTGCGGCTCCGTTTCAATCGAGGCGACAAATTCCGCCTCCATATCATGCAAATATGGAATCACCTCTTTCTTTAACGCGCTTTCCAGAGTTACGAAACCAGAAGGGAATACGAAAAATGGCTCATCCTCATTAACAATAGACTTATCAGTAAACTCGCATTTAGCATCGTAGTTCATATTTGTTGTGTATTCACTGAGACGTCTAATTTCTTCACGGAGACCTTTGCACGTATGTCGCAGTCATTTATTTCTTTGAGATAATCCTCAAGTCTTGATGAATACGATGTAAGAGCATCGCAACTTTTATCCCTAAATTAATCAATCTGAGCGACATCAGGAAGGAACGGCAGGACGTCTTCTATTGATAAAAGATCAGATCTGCATTCATTAAGAACGGATAGCACCTTTGATCCGACATCAGGAAGGAACGGCAGGACGTCTTCTATTGATAAAAGATCAGAACCGTATTCATTAAGAACAGATAGCACCTTTGATGCTACATTTTCATCATCGCCAAGACCCTCTTCTACTGCATTCTTGGCAATCATTAGCCACAGCCTTTTCTTGTCTTCGCATTCGATACTGTCCCTTGTAAGCTCCTTTGCTAGAACGGGGTTAATCTTCGTAAATCATTGTTTCTTCTTCTTTCATGACAATTTTTACAGCTCATTGATGCATACCATGGTACAAGTGATATCATCCAGCAATGACATCAATCAGCAAAGAGACTGACCAGACGTCTCAACTACAAACAATTCAGATTAGAATTCTTGAGCTCCAGGGTCTGAAAATTTAGAAGTTGTAAATGATATTTTCATAATGATGATTGCGATCACAGCTAGTAATGAAAGATTATTTATAACAAATCCATGTCCTTATGTCGAATCATCACTGGCATAGCTAACCCAGCAAGAAAAGCTACTGTTTTCCACCATAAGATTGCTGCTGCGAATATAGCACTGTACTCAAGACTTCATAAATACAAGAGCATCCAGAAGGGTGGATAGGGATCCAGAAATGAGTTCTATTATTCATAAAATGATTAGGATTGGCAGTGGGTGAGCAAATTTTGTGCACACCCATTCAACATGGAATCTGCCGTGTGCACCAAATACTGCCGCGCGCACCAAATATTCTGTGTTACGTTCCTCCAAAACTTTCAATGTTCAAACGTGAGGACTACTAAAACAGCAGCCTTTTCCTGGTGCAGCAGCAACGATAGTATAATCTTTCCCAATTGCAACCATCATGTCTGCCTTTTCAATACTGGTTATCCTAGAAACATAGATTTCTTCCATGCTCGGTATATGGATCACAATAAAGTAGAGACAATACACATTCCTTTGATCATCTGTGTCCTCATTTGCTGGTACACTGATGGCATCACGCTGGCATAGCATCATGACGTAATCATTGCCCAAGTGATTCATCGATAGCAAAGTATTGAATTCTGTTTTCAGAGGGAGGTTCTCTGAAGGTAAATCATCTTCCGTATCATACACATCAAGGACGCCTTTACCTCTCGTGTATCTAACTAGCCTAGATGGTGTTCTCAAAGTATGCGATAAGTACACATTTAAGAGATGGCTGGGAGTAGGTGCAATTACTCCGCTCCTGTGTTGGATCATAAACCGCGTTCGATGAAAGACGCCACTTCTATCCATATTGGTAACCATATTTTTCACAGTTCTATCGTCAAAGGAATGTAAATTGCATATAATCTCCACGGGATTAGATCGATGTGTCCACTCCATGTTTGAATACAAGCCCATAAAATCATTCGTCTGTGACGCCGGTAGCAGAATGCAGTCGAGGATCCTTTCCCCCCCATTCGACGTGGAGAATGACAGCAATGCATCGCCGATATCCTCATCAACTTCGATAAGGAAGCCTTCTTCATCGCGGTCAGAGCACCGATGAAGTATATTGACGAGAACACAAAATATGCCATGCCCAGCATCTATCAAATCAATCACATGAAATGCCAATTCATTCTCAAAGTTTTGTATTTCTAAAAAGTCGGATAGATCCCTCAAATCGTTGTGATCCGGATTTCGATCATAAAAATCCTTCACCATAAGCGACAACTCATGTTTCTTGAGGCAATCGCCACATTCTATTGTGTCTTCAGTCGAGTTTGATAGCAACTCATCTTTCATGATTGAGGCCAGAATGGATGATAATCGTTCATCGACTTCAATGACATCAAAAGCGAAAAGTACAGAGCGATCGCCAATTGCCATCTTTGTCAACGTACAATCAATTTCCTCCGAGATAGGAACGGGTGTGAGTCGAACTTGCATAATCTCTCGGAGGCATTTATCATCTGATGAACTTTGCGTAGACACTTGGTGCAGGTGAACCACACAATCCATCTTTGAAACAGTGAGTACGCTGTGATCATCCCATACATGAATATGCATTTCACTGGAATCTAGATCATTCTGATATCTATTGAGAGCACCTAATGCAATCCCTCTGCTAACTTTTACATCATTGTCAGGCGTTAGCAACTTCGTCACTCCCATCTTCAACGCCTCAACTCGTTGACAGATACGATCATGGGAAATGAAGAAATACTTGTAGAGGGTCGTGGAGTCTGCCTGCACATTTTTTGGTTCTGTCCAGCCTTCTCGTAGTATCAAATTTCTCCATAATGCAGGGGATTGTGTACCGATCTCTGAATGAAGACTCTTACACAGCATTGGCAGGAGCCCGATATACGAAAATGGCAGATATATCAAAATGTGTTCAAGCACTGCAGACGGGAGTGCGATGAAACTATTGCTCCTTGTAGCAGCAGCAATATACGTGGGTTCTTCATCGAGGTAGTGGCGATCGTTTGATTCAGATTGTTGGGATCTATCGTCATCCATGTGGTGCTGATGCTGATGCTGATGTTGATCGTGTTGGTCATTGACAATATGATGACATAGGAATAAACGGAAATAAAACGAAAACTGTGAAAACTAGCTAGATACCCAAAAATCACGAAAAATCACGAAAAAACCTCAGTAGCACCTTGGTAGCACCTAGCTTTCACGGTCAACAGTTTGAGTGGTAGAGAAGACCACAGCCATCAAAAACAGGGGAAGGACAACATCATTATAAATATTAGTGCAA
>Ga0306864_1000949_pt1 | contig 12441 bp, 13 predicted proteins | sample AntRauTorckE5430_FD_190448 | JGI IMG/M metagenome (GOLD analysis project Ga0306864, IMG submission 190448) | Saline lake microbial communities from Rauer Islands, Antarctica - Metagenome Torckler E5 #430 (v2) (version 2) | ecosystem: Environmental > Aquatic > Non-marine Saline and Alkaline >...
TTCAAAATCTTTAATCACAAAAACAATGATCTCGATCGGCAACAAGAAACATATATATCTCACGCTGCAAAATTAAGGCAGGCGCTCACCAATCTCGGTCCAGCGTTCATTAAATTCGGACAACAAATTTCAATTCGACCAGACTTGCTCCCTGCTCCTGTTCTCAAAGAGTTGCAAAAACTATGTGATGCCGTCGAACCCATACCGGATCATATCGCAATGCAAACTTTGATGCAGGAAATTGGTCAAGAAACTCTAGACAAATGTCTCTTGCATCCTTCGTCAAAAATGGAATTAGTCGCCGCCGCATCCCTCGGTCAAGTGTACAAAACAACACTCAAATCAGGGCAAAATGTTGCCTTGAAAATACAAAGACCTGACATGATCCAAAAAGTTTCACTGGATCTCTTCCTATTGAATCAATATGGTCTACTCCTCGACACAATCTTTGAGGTATTGACAAATCAGATACCCTTCCATGTCAACTTCATCGACTGTTTTGCAAGAGCCTCTTTTGAAGAATTGGATTATGAGAAGGAAGCCAAGAACCAATTGTTCTTTAGAAAAGAATTTGAGAAACGGAAGTGTCAAGTGCATATACCTCTAGTTTTTGATCAATTGACGACGAGGAGGGTCATTTGCAGTGAATGGATTGATGGAGTCAAATTAGCGGATGCGGGTCAGGACACAATACGGAGATTGATTCCGGTCGGTGTGGAGTTGTTCATGACGCAGTTGTTGGATATAGGCGCATTTCATGCTGATCCTCAGTAAGTTGAACGGGCATAACAACATGATGAAGTTGGTATGGTTTGTACTCGTATCCAGCATTCTAATTCATTCATTTCTTTCTTTCTTTTAAAAAGTCCTGGTAACCTCTATGTTACCAACAAGGGCGTCCTTTGTCTATTGGATTTTGGCTTGTGTGCCCAGATAGATCCACTTTCACGAAAGGCACTAACAACGGCTATAGTGCACCTACTCACAGGTGACTTCGATTCCCTGATTGCACGGGATGCCAAAGACCTCGGATTCCTACCAGAAGAAATGGATGTGACCGAGCTCAAGCCGATCCTTACTAAAATTCTGGCAGAAGGATTATTGGAGTCTGGATCCAATCTACACGCAAGAAAACGGAATTTGATGAATATTAGTAATGAACTGAACGAGGTATTCTTTCAATATCCCTTTTCAGTCCCTCCCTTCTTCGCATTGATTACAAGAGGGCTTGGGTTGTTGGAAGGGATTGCGTTGAGTGGTGATTCCGATTTTGACATTTTTCAAGCATCGTATCCTTATGCGCGAAAAAGGGCAGTCAAGATTTATGGAGTACATAGGTTTGGGAGGCTACAGCGAAAGTTGACTGAAATGAAGTAACTGCAGATGGATGAAGTGAGATTGCTGTCATCATTATTAATATGATTAATATGCGTAATAGAGGAAATAAAATTAGTATAGTGGCATGATGCATTTTCATTGATCCAATTTATAAAATAATAAATAATACTCTTGAAAGTTGAGACCAACTAATAGTTGTACTAAATACACTGACTCTTAGCATGATCACTAATGGTTAGACTAAGTCAAGACCAACTAATAGTAGTTATTTTACAAAAACCACTTGCGATTGTGATTGTACAAATACTACGAAAGTCAAGACCAGTTGTTGTAGTTAACTAATCCTCTCGCAACAAGATCACTATTATTATGCTATTATCAAGTGAATGAGAACTCTTGGTGATACTATGTAGTAGCTAGCTATGCATTTCGTATGTAACCTATTATGTCTATATCATGAAAGAAGGACAGACCTTCCCCCTTCCCACCAACGGAAAAAGAAACAAGCGACCAAACAACAAGAAGAGAACAACGAACAACGCAACCATCATACCATACAAAAGACAAATCAATCATATAACTTACCACCTTTAACGCGCTGTTTGTTGACTGTTGGTTACTAGTTGGTATATTTCCATTCACACCATTTTCAAATATGCTTTCAAGAGCTGCATCTTCCGTCAGAAATTCAGGACGAACGATGACCCGTCAATCGCAGCGGGCATCACGTCAGAATCAGCAGCGGAGAAATATGGGGGGTGGAGCGTAAGTGTTCATCATCATGATTGATTATCATGCATCATACGTCTATTTTCCTTCTTGCCTCATCTCCTCTATATTGATTCCATTCCATTCCATTCTACTATCTAATCTCCAATATGAATTTGAATTTGATAGGCACTGGATGGAAGTATCCAAAGTCCATACAAGACTAGGAGAAGCATTCGGATTCGTTTGTTGGATGTGGATATTTCATAGAGCACGCACCGATGGTGCCGTTGTACTCGGGTGGCGTCACCCTTGGGAACACGCAGAAGATCCATGGGCTAGTGTAACGCACAAGGATGATCATATTGATGATAATGAAAATTTGAGGGCAGAGGAGGATGAGGACGACAAAAATGGAGACGGCGATGAGGACGAAGACGAGGAATAAATTTAACGCACGAAATAATGAATGCCCGTTTGGGCGCATTCTATTTCATTAGAACTCACAGGCATCAGAGGATTGGAATAAGGAATGGTGATTCCATGTAGCAAAGACACAATTATTTTATCAACATGCTACCTATAATATATATAGTAAACATTATTACAACATATAGGATGTACTGCTACAGCTTGCTACAGCCAACCAGTCTATAATTGAGAGCTTGATAACTGCTAGTTTATAGAAGATACAATTGGCTCAAGAACTTATATAGAACCACCAACGTCTTGGAACTTTAGGCAGTAGTAACTTAATGCAAGTCTTCACACAGGCAGCTGTTTGTCCTCCTCTCACCTCCTTTCTCGGCTTTATCCTGTCTTCTGTGATCTCCGTTGTGTTTTGTTCCCAGTTCTATTCAATCAATGATAGATTCTTTGATAACAATGAATACAATGCAGATGATGGAATGTTGTTGTCTGTAGCAGCCACCAAGACCTGTTATTGACATGGCACAGGGGCAGCATGGTGATAGGAGCAAGAATGCGGCCACACCGGCAGAACAGGTTGCTGCAAAAATCACGCGGACCAATGAGAATGGATCTTGGATTTTGGCCAGTGTGCAGCGATTCTATGCAGAGAGTGAGACGTATGATGTGCAGGATGAAGATGATACTTCCAAGCTCATTCGGTTGCCGTGGACAGAGCGATTGTGTCGAAAGATCCTGTGTGGAAGTTGCCCAAAGGAAGCACGACGCCGGTTGTGAAGGACCTTATTCTGAAATTTGAAGATGATGAGGATGTGGAGAGTTACACTCCGAACAGGCGCGTTCCATCTAGATATGTGATTCCTCTTCCAGAGGCATACTTTCATGATGATGATGATGCTGTTGATTTAGTTCCTATTAACTATGGAACGGCATGATGCTTTGGGGTTGTCAGTTCTGGGGAAGATTAAATGTATTTCGGGTCAACCATGCTGTGATTCAGTGAATTCATTTTTGGATTTTGCCTGCTTCTTTAGGAACGTATTTTAGGATTGAAAGACAATGGTGCAAAAGGATTGTACATACGCTCCTTATAATAATTAATGGCTCTTTTTATAAGTTCATCAATTGTTATTACTATTTACTTATTTTGCAGCATTAGCTGCAGCACATTTATCCCTATCATCACTTTTCATTTCGTCAATTGAGATACCATATGCACGAGTAGTTTTTGCATAGTCATCTTTCGTTACAAACCCTCTCTCATATGCCCTCTGAACCACCTTCATAGATAAATCAAAGCCGTCATTGGCTGAAATCATCCAGTGTTTATATGCACATTCCATGTTGCCTGCGTTACCTTCTAGACACCCAAGATTATACCTTGCTCGTACATTCCCACCCATAGCAGCAAGTTGTGAATAATATGTTGTTTTTCTTATATCTTTTTGATAACAAGTACTGAGATTATAATGTGCATGATGGTTTCCAAGTTTTGCTGATTTATGATAGAGTTCCAATGCCTTAGCATTGTCTTGTCGCAAACCTTTCATCCCAAGTTGATAATCACTCCCTAGATTATACATCGCCAGTGCATCATTGGCTTCCACGCGCTTCTTCGTTCTTTTAATCTCCTCCTCATATGATGAAGGTGCTTCAGTTCGACAAAAGACACATTTGAATCTTTCTGTATCTGCTGCAGCAACCGTGTTTGCATAGACACAACCACCACACAGCATTTTACCGCAGCATGACTGGTACGTGTTCTGAACTCCTTCGATTGGAAGTCGTAGATAGCAGATAGGGCAGTCTTCATTTGGCGGAGGCTGCTTGAACAATTTTACATCAAACAATTCAGCAAGACGTTTTTTGCATGCCTTCTTGTGGGCTGTCCTATGCGCAACCTGGCACGATCTATTGCAATATTTTACAAGATTACATGCAGTGCAAGCCTTGAGGCTACCACCGCCATCATCACTATCACCGCACGCAGCACACTGATGTTTACTATCGTCTACATCTGTCGTGGTGATGGTGCTCATGATTTATTGTGTGTTGTGTTTTGTGTTGGATGTTGGATGATAATTAAATGATGATGTATTTTTATCAGTTATTTTTATGATCTAAATATTTATGACGTGTTTTCCATTTCAATGCTTTTCCTTTTTCCTGACATCCATTCCGCGCCAACAGCCACTCATTTTTATCACAAACATCGCCCAAACATCAACAATCAACATACTTTATCTATGACCTATGACCTATGAACTATGATAGGTAGGTAGGTCAGTAGTTATCTTATGCACAAACATATCATTCTGTTTCTTGGGTACTGGTAATATAGCAAGCAAACATGAAAGGTAGCATGTATTCATACCCGTTGCTTCTCCTATCTGCATTCTCCCTGGTGTCTTCTTTTGTGACAACTCAAAGATCAATAAAAATACACACAAATCAACACAAATTTCTACTTTTCGCCATAAACGACAACGATGACACCACAACCGATTCTGACAATCTCAGAGAATACTTTGCTACTTGTATACCCGGCCTTGCTCCCATCCTATCTGATGAATTGATCTCTCTAGGAGCGACAAATGTAGAACAATCAGGAACTAGTGGTGTCCGTTTCTGCAACGATCCTTCGTCTAAGGTAGACATTGGTATGAAGGCTATTCTATGGGTCCGAACAGCTCATCGGATTATGGAACTCGTGACCACCACGGAAGATCATGATGATTGGGATATTGAGGATAGGGATGGATTGTATGAATTCATCCAGAGCACGACACCTCTGCAATCGCTATTGGGTGACGGACAAGGAGGATTACTTACTTTATCTGTTTCTACTACACTGAATGGACAAGTGCCGAAAGAATTATGTCATTCCCATTACACTGGGCTGACTGTTAAAAACGCATTAGTGGATTTGGTAAGAAGTAAAAGAGAAGATGGCATTAGGCCAGACGTGGATACTGTCGATGCTGATGTACCATTACTTTTAGTATTGAGAGGGAATCGCGAACGTCGTGGTTGTCAGGCAACTCTATTTCGAATTCTACATTCGGGAGGTAGTCTACACAAGCGCGGATATCGGATTGCTACAGTTCATAAAGCTGCCATGAAAGAATCGCTTGCAGCAGGGCTTCTGATGGAAGCTGGGTATCATAAACTTATTGAAGCTGCGAAGAATGATGGGCAACCTGCTGTGCTGGTTGATCCAATGGCTGGAAGTGGCACATTCTGTCTTGAGGCTGCTCTAATTGCAGCTGATCACGCACCAGGTTTGATTAGAATGAAATATTATGAAGGGGAATCAAGTAGAAATCCTCATCAGGCCCCTCCGGTGGCGAGATGGAAAGGGTCTGATCGCGCTCAGTGGAAGGAGATGGTGCTTGAAGCCAGAGAAAGAGCAGCGACTGGTTTGGAATGGATCAGGGCCAAAGATTCCAATTGTGTTATCATGGGCAATGAGTTCAATCCTAGTGCAGCGTCGTTGGCACTAGCCAATATCGAGAAAGCGGGATTCAGTGATTTCATATCTATTAACGAGGGAGACTGTATTAATTGGGACCTCGGTGGAGAAGAAGATGACGATTCACCAGCAAAGATTGTTGTGCCTGGAAGAGCTATCGTCGTTTGCAATCCTCCTTGGGGGCTCAGATTGAATGAGGATATAGAGGAAAGTTGGTTATCATTGAAATCATTCTTACGTGAGCAATGTAATAGTGCTGAAGCGTGGGTTCTTAGTGGAAACAAGGAAACTACGAGATACTTGCGAATGAAGAAAAGTCGCAGCGTAGTAATTAAAACAGCCGATGAAGACTTGAGATGGATTCAATATCACGTTTTTCGAAAGAAAACTACTGATGCACCAATGCAATCACAGGAACAGCCAACATCGCAAGTCGGTGATGGATTTTCCTAATTTAATACACATCATTTTAGAATTTTGAAGCCTACAGCAAAAGTTTTAGTGAGCTTCCTCTTCACAATCATGGCTCGAACTCCTTCCAGTAATGAGATAGATGTATAAAGTCAGTCCAAGTATACTTGCGTAAATCAGAGAAGTCCCGACGTTTGTAAAAAAGGCAGTGGATACGGCATCCCAGTCAACATCATACTGCGACTCGTTGGTAATTGCCGCTGCGGGGGTTTGCAATATTGTTGGTGGAAGATTCCTATCTGCTGGATTCCCAATAGCAGGCCAAAGTAAGAAAGTATCAATATCGTGTGCTATTGGTGTATCAGGCATTCTACTAAGGTGGGACTCGGCAATGATACGACATGCAGGTGAGAATCCTGATAGAACGGAAAGAGCTGGAAGATACCAAAGCTCTTGAATGACTACCTTGGCGAGATCAGCATCAAATATGTGTTTCACTTCCGGCTCCAAATTGTTGTTGTCTTGCCTTTTTGTCTCTTGGCCGTATACAACTGGGCCTCGTTGCGAAATTAAATTGAATTTGCTGCTGCTTCTACTACTAGGACTGATAGTAGTACTCTTGGCAGCAATCCTTTTGCATAAAGCAGTAGGGTGGATGCTATTAAATGCTTCAATGGATGACAGGTGTAAAATTCCAATGATGCTAAGAAATTTGATTGACTTCATAGTCCAAAAATTGAAGATTGAAGAGAGGTCTTGTGCTCCCCTTTCCTTACAGCGGTGTGTGAGTACCTGTGAGTACTACGCTATTAATCTCTCTCTTCTCTCTCTCTAGAGTGTGGTGTGTAGTATTTGTCTGTAGGTAGTTAAGTACTTGTTACTTGTGATACCGGTGGTAGGTAAAACAATTCATGCTTCATGTCGCATGCTCTATAGGTACTAGTCGCTAGGTACTCTAGGTACGATGAATGATGAATGATACGATAGAATTGCGATGAACATGCAAGAATTAAAAAACAAAAGAATGGGAAAGAGGAAAGAGTTATATTTTTACGGAGAATCTCCTTGAAAAGATTTTTTCATCGACTACCATGTCTGGCACAGAGACATCGGACAAACTATGATACCGTAGCAAAGCACAGACAATATAATTTTAGATAATTTTGCCACAATTCGAGTTCGATCGTGCCAGAACGAGAGCAATGCATCTTGCTTGGAATATGATTGGTGTACAAACTCTATTTCTATCACGCACGCGACACGTAAACGCTTAAAATCCGTGACATGACGCACAAATTTAATTAATGAAATATTTGCTTCCACACAACAGCTCTGTACTGCACCATACTGTAAGTTTAATACTTACCTGTTCCCACTATTACTAATAGACAGTCATTGTAGTTACAAAGTTGTACCAGTATTTCCGATAGGTGAATTGAAATTATGAATTATGTTTTATCAGAAAACTAAATTGATTCTAATTATCATTTCATCATCACATGTAGCTTTTTATATTACTAATATAGCTGGATAAAGATGATATCGGTCCCGGTACAGAAAGATGCGTCGGATGAATTCATTGAATTTGATAGAATAACAATTTATTATTGCAGGTCTCTATCATCATCATCACAAAGAACATATTTATATAAAATATATCATTCTCACGCATTCCTTCTTCACGATGCATTCTCATAGAGATGATTTTAAAACCGGTACGTGCACGTTGGCTTCTTGTAACATTTCCATAAATTGAGCAGATTGAACGGTGATTTCAATCTGAAGGCGGCGATGGACTTAAAAATAAGAAGGGTTCCTGACGAGAAGGACAGACTATAGTCTACCGGGAGCAAAATCTATATCTGTCGTCCGTCAGCAGGAGCATCAGTACCAACATTTCTCCGGATAATCTTAGAGGGGAATGACCCTGAACATCAGTATCAAGAAGGATACACAGATGTTGCATAAATGGAAGCCAGTACCAATAAAATGAGCAAAGGACGACGGATCCTGCGGCGCTATTATTCTGCCAGTGCAATGGAAACAAGTAATGATGCTGCTGGTGCCGGTGCTAATATTACCAGCAGCTCTACTTGTATTCCAATTCCAACAATAGCTATAGCTATAGCTAGTATGGACACTTCATGTGACACTAACAATGACCTCTTCCTCTCTCCCAACTACTGCATTAAATCAGATCTGGACCAAGTCAACAAACGAACTCCAGTCATTGTGGATTCCCACACATCCTACAGAAAAATTATAGACGATGAAATAACGATGCTCAAATTTAAACTAGCAAAATCGATGGAACTTGCGGATAGTTTAGACAATGAACTCAAGAAAAAAAAAGCATCATATGATCTCCTCAATGAACAGCACTGCCTCGTCACACAGCAACGATTTGTTAGTACCAACAAAATTAAAGAGCTCGAGACTATGTTACTCCATTTACAAGATAATGTAAGGGAGAGTGCCCTGGAACGAGCCGAGTTTGTGTCCAAGCAAGTGCAACTCAATGAATCGTGTCTCGTATATCAGCATTCCTCCAAAATATGTAAAAGTGAGTGCAAAAGGCTCAAAAAAGATCTCGTCAATCTGCATCAAGATATGGAAGGCAAAAATATGGAAAATCAAGGTTTGAGAAGTGAAAATGACTGGCTCAAGAATCAATTGTGGCCGGGGAAGGCCGGCGGGCAAGATTCCGATTCGGAAACCGATACCAACGAAAAGGATTTCGCAAGCACTAATATCAAACAAATCTTTAGTCCGCTTGAACATAGTCTACCGAAATATCAGCGTCGAAGGAGAAAACGGGTGGATTCCAAAGCTGCTGCTGCTGATGGAACGAATATGACTGACAAACAATGTGAGGAGGACAAAGCATCGCAGACCATGGAAGGCGGGGATCTAGTATCTTTACCTCTCCACACAGATGGGGAAGACCGAACTGCGGGGTATACATCACTGACAGACTTTCAATTAAAATCTGCGTCAGAAAGCGGCATAGATATTACAAACGTAATCACAAAGGACAAAAATCATCAGAATAGCTTTATTCGAAAGTTGGCCCTTCGACATGGGGTATCCGCCTCTATGAATGCAGAAGATGGAAATAGTACACAATCTTATCGAAGTATAGGTGATAACTCATCCTTACTTGAAGAAACAAAAGCGAAAAAGAAATGGGCACGACAACAAGAACGGGCAAATGTGGAAAGTGCTGCTCTTGACAACAACTGTCGCAGACCAAGCTTCAAATCCTCTCTATCGAATCTTCAAGAAACAGATCCAGAGCATGAAGTAGGGAAGGAGGCTGCACCATGGAGTTTGTGGGGCATACTCACTGGAGTGTCTACTAAGGGAGAAGCCAAGACCAAGGAACTCAGCGATTCTTCGCATTCTTCAGTAGAATTTATACAGCATGTGCAAAAAGGACCTTATCTCGTTGGAACCAAAATGGAAAGAAGACCTTCAGCGGTACTTGTGCCAAAACGCTTGGCTGCTGTGGTGCATAATCTATAAATTTCCTTTCGATGTTTAGTTTCTTTTTTCTTGTTTTTTATTGTATATTTATAATAGCTACAGTAGTATTTAGCTTCTTGACCTTGAAAACAGAGAACATCCAGTATCTGAGTTTAAACAAATGACCATTGAAAATTAATAGCTGATAGCTCCTCTCCGTTAATTTTGCATCTGTTCATCCATGCTCTCAAACGCGAGTAACCCACTAGCTCTAATTAGCAATAGAGGCAACAAGTATATCTTCTCAGAAGCATTGACATATATCCAGACCAAGCTCATTTAAGTTCACCAATAACTGCGAGGATAATAGAAAGTACGGATGCCCCCAAAAGAACAAATAGAGCAACCTCTTGCGCTCTTTTCCCTTGTAAATAAGGTCCATATACAGCAACAGATCCTTTGGTCTTTGACTCTAATACTACATGAAGGGCCAATGCTAACGGCGCAATGAACACAATGATGCTAGTAAAGAAAATTCCTCCCCATCCTAACAACGCAGTAGTCTTTCCTCCCGAATACAACATCCATGCTGTTCCCCATGGAAGGTAAATCGCCAAAAGGTTAGCATTTCTCTCGGTGCATAAACCACTACCGGTCAGATTCAATCTTGTCAACACACTGAATAATGGAATGCCTAGACCGATAATGAAAAAGGTAAATACCATGGAACACACTTCCGTTAGTTCCCCAAATGCGCCCGACATCATTGATTGAAGCATGTTATCTTGAACATTTGGCATTGTCAAGGCTCCAAGTCCACCCACGAGAATGTACAAAGTGAAACCAATCAAAGACGAGTTGGTCAATGCTAATAGGATGAGGGAGAGAGGGAATGAGTGAGAATTTAAAATTACAGAAAAGTGGTATTACCCATGACAAGGAGATCAAACCCATGCAGTCGTTGAATCATTTGTATTCAGTTTTGTATTCAACATCGAGCATTGGAATATAAAAAATTGGAATATTGGACAATGAACCATACCTGAATGTACGCAAACATCAGGCTTTCGTTCATACAACCACGCAGGAACCACAATGACCGCTGCAAAATTGAAAAGAATCACTCCAAACATATCTGACCAATCTGTCCCAAATAAAGTGACATTCGAAAAATCAATCCCATACATCAAAAACGATGCAGACAACTGTACACTAATCACAATGAGCACCACAAAGCCAACAATCTGAAAAACTGCAGTTTCCTTTAAATCCATCAAGGACATTGGTAAGAATAAGAGCGCACTCAAGAAGTATCCAGCTGTGAGCAGCCATTTATCATCATTCGCATTTGCTTCAAAAGGGATGCATTCCCCATTCTGAATGCGTTCTCCTGAACAATTATGCGCCGCCCAACGTATAATTTCCCATCCACCTTGGCGCCATTCAAAGGCCACCGCCCCTCCTTTGAATTTAGATAAGATTTGGTCAACTACTTGTGCAGTGTCTACAATGGATGCAACGTTGAGGCAGAGAATGCAGAAGAAGAACGCTATTTGTGTGAATACGAATGCCTTGCGACCCCAGAAGTAGCGGAATGCTTCGCTGTATTCAATCTTGGTTATTCGTAAGGTTGTGGAAGGAGGGAATGAAAGTCAGGGTCGTTGTGTATATATATATTTATGTTGGGATTGGGAACTGGTGACAATGTCATCCTCGTCAATGTTCAATGTGTGCCATCGGCATCCATTATCATGGACCATGCCCAGCCAACGGAGTGATAAACAACTCAACAAAATAAAGAAATGCAGAGGGCAATCTAAACGTACCTCCTGATGAAAATGTGCGTTTCCAGGTACCTTTGAGATAGTATCTGCCATATGCAGCGAACACAAGGTGGATAGAACACATAGGAATGCGATGGTAATGACCGTAGGAATGATTCCCGACTTTTGAAAGACACTTGGTAAATTAAGCATTGCTGGGCCTGTCAATGAGTTAACAGCTATGGATACGCTGCCAATAATTCCGATGGTTCCTTTTTGAAGAGAGAGAAAGCAAAGTTGACATTAGAGATCATTAATCAGATGAAGAGGATGAGATTATTAATATTAATCTTTTCATAGAAGTTAAGAGTGTTTCCAAACCCATACCTCTGAATAGGCAACAGACAGATGGATGCAATTATCAATTTGAGATACGAATTCAAATATGTAATACCCAGTATAGATGCCAACAATCACCATCACCATTACCATCACATACCTTTATGATTAGAAATGCTCGCATAAGAATCGCTACGTTCTCTACCTGCTGTGGCATCCTCTACATCGCTGAGGGATCTATAGGCTTTGGTATCTGGCAGGGATAGAGGAGTGGATTCCGTTGGTGAGATGCTCATGTGCAGTGGACTCTTCTCATTCGCCGGCATCTTGGTCTTTATAAAATTTCTTCTTTGGAAAAATGTGGCAGCCTCCTGTGGTCCTGTGCGGAAGGGTGGTGGTGTCAAAAATATGGGTGAGGGCGCCAAATCTGTTGGCTTGACTCTAGTGAGATTTTAACGGGCCAGTTAGGCCACCTTTCCAGCAAATTTTACTCGATATTGTCTCTAGAGTCAAATG
>Ga0306864_1000950_pt1 | contig 12438 bp, 7 predicted proteins | sample AntRauTorckE5430_FD_190448 | JGI IMG/M metagenome (GOLD analysis project Ga0306864, IMG submission 190448) | Saline lake microbial communities from Rauer Islands, Antarctica - Metagenome Torckler E5 #430 (v2) (version 2) | ecosystem: Environmental > Aquatic > Non-marine Saline and Alkaline >...
ATAGACTAAGCTAAAATTAACTAATATATTTCATGATTGCATTCAAGACAATCAATAAACAATGGATTGTTCCACAACTGACGCCTGCGATAATCTTGGCGATTGTGTTTGCGACTGTGAATCTCCCCCATTCTCCTCTTCTCCGTCCTCCTTACCAGTTGACATCCACTCTTTCTCCATTTCATCATCCTGAACCTCTTTTTGCTCCTGCTCCAGAGCAGCTGTCTTTCTTTCCTCTATCGAATCCATAAACGACATCTCCCAGAAATCCTTAGGTGTGTTTTCTACCTCGACGTGGCGACTCCTGTGTCTAGAATTCTCTTGTACCATTTTATCGCGGTCGAAGACTTGGGCACCCTTGCCACTGAGGAGGGCGTCGTAGAATCCTTTGCAGCATTCACAGTCATTTCCATGTAGTTTTTCGCGTTCCTTTTTGCCTCGGACCACCTCCTTGTATTTGTAATTATATTCATTTGCGCTCGTATTCTGATTTTTTGGATTGTTTGTCCTTGCACGAGTGGTGGAAGGTTGCACAGTAGAATCGAAAGGACGTGGACTTCCACGGGAGAAGGCACGATTGCTCGAAGTCGATCTTGTATTTGTAAGTGAAGTTGCAGTGACTCCAACAATGCTGGATGATGGCTTACACCGGCGTTTTGTTTTGTTACTGCGATTCATGGCTTCTTCTTCTGTTCCCAGCCACGCTGTAGGACTGCGTCGTTTAGCTGGAGATAGTTTTTCCTCCTTCATCTTGATGGTCTGATTGGACACATCTCGAATGGGAATTTTATTTCTACCATTTAATGGTTTGTTCTGCTTCAAGACATGATCATCTCTCCCACTAGCGGCTGGTGTCACTTTTCTCAATTTAGTAGGTACCAGCGGGGAAGCATCGTTGCCGTGCTCCTGGTCGACGCTATTTTGGGATGAATTCATTCTTGTTTCGTCATCTGAAGAGTCATCGTCACAATCGACCTCGATTGAGAATTGGAGAGCGTCTGCAGAGAGTGGCGAGGAGTGTTCTTGTTTGATACGAGGGGACGCGTTGGCTATTGCAGACTGGAAGTTAAGTCTTTTGGGTGGGAGGGAGACTGTGATATCCATATCACGGATAGAAGATCTCTGTTGCAATTCTTTACTTACTGTCGGTGAGCTGTTTGATGTTGACAACACTGGAGATTGAGTTGTTTGCGGTTCTGTTGGAACAATTTTCTTTTGCATCCTCTCACTATCACCTTTGGATGTTTGACAATGACTAGCTTCGACACTATGCGCAGTACCAACAGCGAGGGCGCCTATATTATCCTTTCGATGTTTTGCGACTGCATTAATACTTCCACTGTCATTGACCAAATTGTCTCCATCATCTTGAGCAACTTTTGTCACGTCACTTTCTTGGGAACGCTCAGCATCAGAATTACCGGGACTCTCGTCCCGCCCCTCACTATTCCCTCCTTCGACAGCAGGATTCCTATTCCCAGAAGTGGCCAAAGAACCTTCCCATCTCAGATCTACATCGGACCTTTGACTCTGAGAATCCAAACGGAGCCCTCCTCCTCCACCACCGAAACCAGGTGGTTTGAAAATTACATGACCAATCTCATTAATCTCAACACCCAATTCCTTGAATCTAGAATTCTTTTGTTTTTCCATTCTATGGCTAGATCGAACCTTCCCCAGAGCTGATTGCAAAGAAGCCGATTGTCTTTGTAACGATTTGATTTGAATCGTCAAGTCTATTCGTACTTTTTCCAGAGTAGGGATTTTGTCTGCTTGCTTTTGTTGCAGAGCTTTGACTTGATTGTTCAAATTTGCAGTTGTACCTTCCATTTCAACAATTTTAGCATTGTGCAACGAACGAATCGCTTCAATTTCTTTCAAATGAGCTCGTTTCATGTCATCCAATTGTTGCTGGACATGATCTTGGACGAGAGAACCTATTTGGTTTAGCAACATAGAAGGATGCGCTGACGACGCAGAAGAAACAAGATTGGAATGATTTGTGACAGTCGTTGTTGTGACGGTAACTCCAGATTGTTCAGGTGGAGGCAACAGATCTAAGCTCTCTGCAGCACCTTTGTTCGTGTCATAGTTTGTCGTGGTACCGTTTGTTTGCACAACATTCATCTCTTGAGCATGGGTCGATTCTACTACCTTTCCAACGCTGTTTCGAACTGCATCTCCTTCTTCTGACAATATGTGTCCATTCTCATTTGTAGAATCTTTGTCGTTATCGTTGTGTTCTACATCCAGAGCAAGGAGTTCGTTTGAAGTAGACTCCTGTTTGATTTGCATCTCTTTCCTACTCCTTGATTGTGACTGCTTTGTCTGTAATTTGCGATTGCTAATTTGAAAGAACGAGTCTAGACTTGGCGTCACCGAACTAGCCAATGAGGTTCCAGTTCCAGTTCTAGTTCCATTGTTGGCATTATAATTTGATTGGTGCGATGAACGCTTTGGACCCTGAAGCTTCAATTTGCTTCCTCCTCTAATCGAACTGGTTGAATGAGTCCCACCGCTGCTAGCTGAGTGATGATCACCCAATTCTCTCGTCGTCTTTGCCCCATTTTTGGAATCAATCCACTCATTCTGTTCAGACTGATTGGGATTCTTTGCAGCAGTGCTGTTATGTGTACCATCAACGCTAACGCTGATACTAGCATTATTGCTGTTGGCATTGTGGCTGTGACCTCGTTTGAGACGAATGCAACTCTGCCGTCGTCGTTTGTGCTGCGAGGGAAGTGACGATAAGAAGGCTGATCTTTTCGGTATTTCGGACATTTGATGAACCAAAGAGGATTTCGATTTCGATTATGCGTAGTGTGTAGAGGTGCAGATGGATATTGAATATTAAATATTGATATGCAGTAAGTAGAATAGATTACACAATTAGCGTGTGTATGGGGATGACAATGGAAGAATGAACCAACAAGAAGGAAAGCCTCCTGTTCTCTGTGTGTGTGGTGGTGTTGTTGAGTTGTTGATCAATCTTGTAATGAAATTTCTTGCACCGCGCGCCCAACATTCTACAGCTTTTGTTAGGTAGGTTTTTGAAGTAGAATATTTAACGGTCCCCTCCTGTCAACAAACAACGGTCACTCATGATCTCACATTGATCAGCATTGATGGTTGATGGTTGATGGTACGATACAAATTATGACGGCCACAAGTCAAGTGCTACGAAGAATGGTATTGCACACACCCCTGACATCTTGTTGGTCGCCAAAATTATAGTGTCTGAAGACGGCGACAAATACCCCAAAAGAGGAACTGGCGAGGAAGAGATCTTTTAAAGGTAAGACATGCAATTCGAAATCTGCAATAGTGGACTCTCCGACTGTGCTACTATCTAGATCTTGTGTTAGTTTTAATAATATGTCCAAGCTCGTGCGCACCATTGTCCATTATCTACAATCTCGGGAGGAAGAATAGCGGAAAAGTAAGGCATAGACTGATAAGCTGATGAGAGAAAAGTACGACTACAAGAGAAAGGCGGATACTTTTGTGTAGAAAGTGAAGGTAAGATTGGAAACTATTTCGTCTATTGGAACTGGAAACTATTCTGTACATTGTAAAAGTTTCATCTGACGATATTAGAGGATCCATGGATTCTTAGTGCTCTTCCGAGTAATCATATCTCATGCTTAAAGATACATTTGACTGTTTCGCTGTGCGGTTCGTTTATCATTCTCATGTAATTCACATTGACACTTGGCGTGTATCATGTACTATATACTATGTTTGACATTGGGGATTGATATCAGTGCCTAGTTCTGACGATTGCCAATAAATGAATTAATGTATTCTACATCAAAAATTAATAGTACCAACGTACTTGTAACACTAAAAGCACACAATGCAAAATTCTATTATATCTGCATTTGTATCAACGCGACAAATATTGAACATCATGATCTCCAGCTTCAGCCTCTCTTCAATTAGAATGAATAGTTCCATGATTCAATAGAGAATCAATCCTACTTTTCATGCTTATACCATTTCCTCTTTTGTCCATAACACTGGAAGTAGATGAGAACATATTGCTCATATAACTCACACTGTTATCCACAACTTGAGGCTGCACCTTTCCGTTTGGTCCGTCGACACTGATTTCAGAAATATCAGTTCCATCGCTTAGGGATCTAGTCATGGGAGTCCTTGCAGTTTTGATGGTTCTACCATTATTTATATCATCCACGGAAGGGAATTGGTTCTCAGACGAAGGTGTACCAAATATAAATGATGGATTGTGCTTGTTTATCTCCTGGATTGCAAGGTCAGAGGGATCAATATCAATCTCTCTGGCATAGTAATTCAACTCTTGTGCAATATTGTGGCTTCCGGGAACCATGGTTGCTACAGCTCTGACAAGAAGCCTGATACCCCTCTGCGTTTTATTCTGCAATGCATCCGCGGCACCCAGGGCATCCTCACATCGATCGATGGAACCCTGAGCAGTCGTAATATCATGTCTAGCTTCTAGAAGTTCGTCATGAGTCTCATCTTGCTTCTTTCGCACATTCAGAATCTGCTCGGATACCTCCAAGATGCCCCTCCCTAGATTTTGGACGGCCTTTTCAAACACCTGGCGGGTCACGGGAAGCATCTCCTTGGCCCAATCAGGGAGATAATTCACGAGAATCGTGTAACTCAACCAAACACCGGCTGCGGTAACAGTATATGTGATGAGCTGTCCCACGATCCTCTCCTGAGTGGATTCGTTTTTACCTGTTTGGATCACGATGGGCGCCTGGGCGCTGGGTGTTCTGTTGAAACCTATGCTACCCTTCTTTGCGAATTCGTTGGCTAGGGGAACATTGGGAAATCCTAGAAGGAGACTGCGGAGAACGGGACGAATGAGTTCATTGCATTTATCGGGGAAAAGAGAAACAGCTCCGAGGCCTAGTACAACGTATTGACCGGCTGTGGTTTGGAGGAGGAAACCGAAGGGACCGCGGACTGCAGCTGCACCGGCGTTCATTTTTGCGGCTAGTTATTTGGAGGTGAAAAAGGGATTTCGTTTCGATAGTGTATGGTGTCACTGTGAAAATGGGTTGAAACGGTGATGTCTAACGGGCTGACAATTTTGGTGTCAAGCAGCAAGCGCACGTCTTAGTCACTTATTTCTTCCTTTTTGAGGTGCCTACCAACTAGCTAACAACTAAGTACTTTGGCAGCACCAAGCCAGCCACGAGCCACGAGCCACGAGCTCTCTTCTGTAGTATTGGCGAGGAACGTTACCTGCCACACAGGTGCTTTGCGCAATTTTTTATTGTCTTAGAAATATGTCAAATGGGCCTAAATAATGGGAAATTGACATTTACATATTTGGAAATCATGAATTTTTTTTGCCAAAATTACTTCTAACAAGCCCGCGACAAGAGTCATAAAATCACTAAAAAATGCATTGGAATATGACTTATCACCATTGTAAGTATCTCAAATCTAAAAACAAATCATACAGATCAATACAGAATACCTTTTTACACACCGCTGCATACTTTGTTTTTAGATTCTGTACAATGGAAATTCCAATGGTTTTTCACCTAAAAGGCCCTTTTCGAATGTCCAAAAAATAAGCAAAAAAAATCCTGTGTGGCAGGTAACGGTTGGACACATATTATTTGATCTTCGTCAGACGTTAGGTACGTGCGGCAGCGAAAATACATTTATCAACATCGCGGACTTTTCTACTTACTACTACTTACGTCAATAATTAGAATTTAGTAGTAGAACTAAGAGAGAAGCTGTGCCGTTAATTCTTTAAAATACCGTTACACAGTACTCAACTTGAACTTCCTCCGCAGCTTTTTAAGCGCCTCCTTCCCACGCAATAATTAATTTGACACGACCAACCTTCGAATCATCAACTTAAAAGTATCTTAAACTACTAAACTACTTACAGCCATCAGACAGAAGGCCCAGGGCCTTTGTGATTATTAAAAGCAAGGAAATGATTTAGATTGCGAAGAGTTGTCCAACCTATATCCGTGCTACGTAGTTTATCGGAGACCTTTTGACCTCTCCAAATTACTCGTTATTTCAGTATACATGTGATGGTGTCTTTGGTTGACTTGTATATAGCATTGTTATTGTTTGCTGTTGTTTGCTCCAAAATTAGGTAAATTCGCCATTACCCATTCATTATCCCTGAAAAATCCTTCCTCCTCCTTGTCCTTGCCAATCAAAATCATTCATATCAAGATTCCTTTCCGAACCTACTCCGCCGCTAGAAACATTCGAAAAAGTATCAACATTCGAGAAGGTATCCATGCCAAATGACACATGTGAGTGCTGGTGGTTACTTCCTTGGTGTTCATATTCATGACCGTTGCCTCTTGATCTTTGATGCTGGGCAGGCTGAGTTTGCTGTTTCTTCATTCTCCGAATTAGGCCGCGATATGTCTTTGACATGAATTTAGATTGATCATCCTCAGGATCGGTTACTTGATTATTTTCTGAATTCATAGATTGTAAGCGATTTTGGTTTTGGGATACATGTCTAAGACCCTCATCCATTGCTGATGATTCTAACATGTTCATTGAAGGACCGCTGAAGTTGGAATTCACTTGCATCCTCATTTGCATTTGTGCTTCTTGCAACTGTTGCATTAAAGCTTGTTCTTGAGCTGACTGCTGAATTTGCTGGTTTATGAGCGCTTGCTGTTGAAGATGCTCCATTTGGAGTTGCTGTTGTAGCTGGGACTGCTGGACTTGGCTGCTTAGGGTTTCCCTGAGTTGACGTCTTTCTTCTTGCTGTTGATAGGTTCGCTGTTGAAGTTGTAGTCTAGATTCGAGGTCTAGTTGCGAACGGAATTGATTCTGAATATCACCAGGGTATGCCCCCGCTGAATCCATGTAATGATCTCTTTCGCCATGAATGGATCCGTTAAATTCACTGGATGGAATTTGATGTTCACCAATTGTCGCCATCTCAGGCATTGCATTTCTGCGGGAATTCTGATTAAATTTTGTACGAATAGCATTGTAAACCTGATATTCTTCATTGCGATCTACCTCCATATCGGCATCTGAGGAATTTAAGCTTTCGGGCGCAGCGACGACTGGTGGTGTTGATCCTTTCGCATTCGCAGGCCATAAAACGCTCTTATAATACTCGAGATTGGATGTACTGGATACTTGGCCCCGATTATCACAATCGTTACTAGAAGATACAAGTGGCCTCAAAGGACCATTATTTGGACGCCCTGCCTCGTTGTGGGGATTCCAGTTAGCCGTTCCCATCTGATTCCTGGCCAATCTCTCTAGATCCTGCTCACGAATAAGTGCTGTGTGCTGATTGATCATAGTTTGCAGTTTTGATACATCCGCTGCTTTCATGGCGGAATCTCCCATTTCACCACCAGGAAAATAAGCATCTTCTCTCGACCCGCCCGAACCACCAGCATACATTGAACCTACTCCGGACAAGTAGGCTCTTTCATTTGTTCTAGCATAGCGTTGGCCGCTTACATCATCGTCTGTACCTGTCTGCGCTATTCCAGAACCTCCCATTCCATATATCTGGCAAGCTCTCGCCTCCATTTCCTCTTGATGCATAGCATCTTTTTCATTCGACACTTTTCCATCTTTTTTCTCGATCCCGGTTAAATCTGTAACAGCATCTCTCAGTGCTTGACTTGCTTTATTCCTCGAAATATCATCAGGGGCAACCTCCCATCGATCGAATTTCTTGTTTCTCTGTAGGAATCGTCCTGATGGCCACAAAGAATGAACATGCTGTACTAGTTCGCGAGATTTTTGAGTCTTCAATTTTTTACCGGCATTATTGTAATCAACGGCTTGTGTACCGGCCAAAGATCTAAGTTGCACATTGCCAGGATGGGTGTGATTGACCCCCCCTCGTCCGAGAAGAATGTCGTTTTTGTTTGGCACAATCATTGGTAGAATGCAATTCATCATGGAAGCGCAACCCGGTTCCTGACTTCTTCTTGTATGAGGTCTGAGGTAATTATCTATTATCTTCTGCACAAGAGGAATTACTCCGCAGGCTCTCGCCATGCTGCATCCGTACGACCGCGGACGACACGGGACACGGGACAGGGACAATTATTGAACTTCTGGGTGTTTAGGAATCATTCACAAATAGGCTATTTACTACACATAATTTAGTTTCAATCAGATATAAGTAAATTGAATCATAGAAGATTGTCATCAGATCAACGATTAACCATTAACAATTAACACTCGAACATCATCATGTATCTATCAAGTCTGTCCTTGGATCATCATTGTAATAATATTATGATCTTCAGTACTGAAAGAGATAGAATTGGTAGCAGTTCGTAGTGCTGTTGTGTAAAACGAAGTGGTATGTCTCACTTCTCTTTGCGCGTAGATGCTACTGTTGTAGAGTATCATAGCTGCCGCTATTTTTACCGGCGCTTTCTGGCCTTGTCAGTGTATGCATAGCGGTATGGACAAAATCAGTCGTACGGTATCTGAATCATCTATTCTATCCAATTCACACATTCAAATCAAATTATACATTTCATTTTTGTCGATGGTCAGTAGGATATCTGGGTTACATATGTTAGTTATACCAGCAGGAAAATTATCTCCTCAATAGGTCCATTTCTTGCTATCAATTTCTAGCAACTCTAGCAAAGATTATTGACGTAAAGAAGGGGGTTGAGCTTTCCTTCACAATTGAAATTTGTGACGCCGTTACTGAAGATTACATAACAGCAGCACTGACGACGTCCAGACACGAGTATATGCCCTTTCTGTTTTCTGTGACGTCAAGCAGCGTCAAGCACTGAATACCAGGTATTCAGTGCTTGACGCTGCAAATACGAATGCACTTTGATCACGATTACACAACATCGCAAATAAAGCCAGTACTTACTATTTCTGCTCATACATATCGTAGAGCATCCCTAAGATGGCGTGTATCAGTGACTGCTACCATTCACTATCCAAATTAATATCTAACTGTTCTAAATCGACTCTAAGAAAGCGATTATAATTCCAACACCCTGAAGAGTATTGTGCTTCAAGTACGTGTCCCACCACTGACACCACCTGGCAACAAAAAGAAAACGATCATGATTCTAATTGTTTTGATTGAAATGTGGACAAGTCGTAGACGAATCACAGACAGCTTCTTGTGTAGACGAGCTACGCTGCTAATAGAGACAAACGGAGCGTCTGAAATCATAATTATTTGAAGTAGGTACATACTTGCTGATTGGTCTCGTCGATGAACACACAGATCAAGGAATCGTTTACGCAACCACTAAACAGCCTGCGGTGCTACTGGATCATTTGTCATAATATGACTAGTAGCTTTGCCTTTTGGCATGATGATTGTTGGCGTGTTTCAATAGGTTTCAATCCATCAATCAGAATTTGACCGGTGAAGTGGAGTTGTTTGCAATGATAACTACGAAGAGTGCATAGTACTCAAATAGATTAGGCCATTCAATGTCATTGTGTTGTATTAAATTTTTGTTGTTGTTTTTCTTTGCCGTCGTTTAACAGTATTTCTACCATTTGAACTTGCTTTCGCAAAGTTCAACCAAGCGATACGCGATACGATCTCCCACGATCCATCACCTCTTCAGAACATAAAAACACTGATAACAACAACACCACCACCACACCAACACCAAGAACAACGGCAGCACTTTCACCAACAACATACTTTCCCGCCTCCCAAGCAGATTTTCTTCTGAAATCTGTTTGAAACCTCCATTGATCCAACAGATTCTCCTCAATGAACCGCATGTGTCAAAATGCGCTCAAAGCAAATCTAAGAACTGGAAAAGTTGAAAAATCAGAAACAATTCTGTCAGCTCAAAATTCCACAAGTTTGCACACCTCAGCATCTAGACCAGGCAGATTCATCAGAGATAAATTCAACCGTAAAGTCACCCGTCGTATTATACGTCCTCAGCAAAATGAAAAGAAGCAATCCAAAAAGTGGCCGAAACTAACGAAATTTCTAACTCCACTCAACATTGTCCCGAAACCCATTCAGCCTCCTCCTAATCTGAAACCGCTCATGCAACCCGCCTCGGCCCCGAAGGAGACCCAGAAAAAAGCTAGGAGGAAACTAAAGCAGTGGCTCAAGGATAATGCCGGCATCATAATTTTGAACTTTGGTTCCATTGCATCCTTTCTCGCGTTCACCAAAACTGATATCTTGGAGTTGCGCTTGCTTTCCATCACAGGATCGCTCAGTTCAATCGTATATTTTATGTCACGCCCGCCGCCAATTGTTCTAGGGCCACTCGTCTGGTCAGGTGTATTTGCAGGTACAAATGCCTATATGGTGTATTACATTTATGAAGAAAGGAAGGGAAAACCTAATGGATTAACAAGCCAAGAGGAAGATGTATACGAAGAGCATTTCTTACCACATGCAGTAACACCGCGGCAATTTGAGAAAGTCTTGGCAAAAGCAAAAAAGATAGAACTAAAGCGCGGAGATGTTCTCATTCAATCAGGACAACAAATGGACAAATTCTATCTCGTCATTTCTGGATGTACAGAAGCTGTCTCTACACTGTCACGCAGGGTCACTGCTGCAAGCAGCTCTCCAGGAAATAACAAGAAATTAGCTGGTGGCGATGCTGGTGCATGGGTGGGAGACCTTGCATTCTTGGATTACCTCGCTGATAGAGACAAGTCCAGTGGAATATTGAATCCTCCTCCTCCGCCATTGGAAGATACAATGGCAAAACCAACTCTCGCAACTGCAGGAATACCAGCAACGCTGGGTAAGAATGAAGAGCCTCCAAATGTGAAAGATTCGGTATCAACCAGTAAGACCGCTATTACCAAGAATTCAATTTTAACCTATATTGCAACTCAAGATTCCACACTCTACGAATGGGACTTCGAAGAGCTTGCAGATCTAATGAAGACGAGTACTGATTTGAGGTCAGCACTGACAAGAGCAATGACAGCAGCAGTTGTTGGCAAAGTAGTCAACATGTATATATCGAGAGCTGATGCTGATCAACCAATGTGGAAGAAATGGCTCGCAGGGCAATCGACCATTCCGGTTGCATCAAATATCAGTGCTGTTAAAGTGAACATCTCTCAGGACTAAGGCTTTACTCAATTAATTTACAGTATCAATTCATTTGCTTTTGATTGAATCAAATGTTACATTTTCCTCTTTGATTCGATACCTCTATCGGCGTTGCTGTCACCGCAAAGAGGATAGGAGCCTCCCTGTATGTCCAACATAGTTCGGGTCGGCATTGGAAAACACGTAGACTCATGATCCGAAACTAGAATATCGGACTGGAAGGTAGCCGACTTTCGCGGGCTACCCAGCAACTACCGCACACCGATTGGCAACCTTCGCCATCACAATTGTACGTAACCTGCAAGATATTTGGATCATCTTCGATGAGTTCTTTCAATATTCCTGCATCTCTATAATTTCTTGGTGCTGAGCCCATGACCTTACGATACGATTCCTTGGGTTCGACCAGGTAGATGCTGGGATATTCACGAATGCAACTGCGCAATTGACGATCGTTCATTTCCAGGGGTCCTTCTTGGAGCCATACCAGTGCCTCTCGTACCTTGGTCGCGTCCGGAATGACAGGATTCTGTCTGAGTTTCATCATGTCTGAAGCTTTCACGTAGGCCTTCCAACGGTACGCATCCGCCAAGCATAGTTCTGCGTCTTCCTCCGACGATGCAAAAAAATCTGAAAGGATCTGGGTCGCTTCCGTCCAAGCCTGTTCCCCACCTGCTTCCATCACCGCTTCGCGAATGTCTGGAAGTAAGTCAGCATTCGAATTATTGGATGATATTGATGATGCAGCAGCAGCCACAGCAGTAGTTGGACTCCGCGATCGAGGTATATTGTTGTCAGTAAACGCACATGTCGTCGGGCGCGTCTGAAATGCCACGTTCTGTAGCATTAGTGGGACAAAGCAAAATAACAGCGATGGAGCAACCATTTTCTGTAAGTATGAAGTATGAAAAGGAATAAAGTATGAGCCTCCGGATTAGGAAGAATGAAGAATGATGATGAATGATGAATCATCATCATCATGTTTATGTGTGAGCAATCGCAAGCTATGAATTCCTACGATAGCTAGACGGACGCATGTATTACGGATTAAAACTAGCGCGAACTGAAGAGAATGGCTCCCAGCGCAGGGGGCAGGGGGATTAATAATAAACAACAACAACTTCTTTGGACTTTGAAATAATTACAAACGCGCAATAACCAGAAACGCGTTGGTAGTTGGTAGATATGATAGTCTCATAATATCGTACATCGCATTCAAGCCTTTTTGAACAATGTTGAGAAAGTGGTCGTGAAAGATGGTTGGGTTTCTATTCCGTATAAATTCAACCAAGGCATAATGCACAACGGGACTCTGCCTCATCTGAGTGGTCCAATTATCGAGATTGAGGAAGGTAAACGCGTCATTGTTGGCTTCA
>Ga0306864_1000951_pt1 | contig 12427 bp, 12 predicted proteins | sample AntRauTorckE5430_FD_190448 | JGI IMG/M metagenome (GOLD analysis project Ga0306864, IMG submission 190448) | Saline lake microbial communities from Rauer Islands, Antarctica - Metagenome Torckler E5 #430 (v2) (version 2) | ecosystem: Environmental > Aquatic > Non-marine Saline and Alkaline >...
TGATGTTTACACAATTCAATCCTGTTCATAACGTCCATCTTCATGAGACTCTGAAAAGGTCTATGCGGCAAAAGGCATTTTTGTTGATCTAATTTTCCTCGTGTCATGAACTCCACCATGCTTTCGTTCGCCAGTCCGAGCTTGACCATGCATTTCGGTGACAAAGAACAGTTTCTCAGGTAACTGCTGTGAAAAAATTGATAAAGTTGATACCAATCTGCTGATGTCAAGGATCCGACCTGATGAGTACCCTCACATTCATCTAGGATCTCAGAAATGTTCCTCACCCATTTTGATTCTGATACTCCCTCGATGATAACTGAATGCCCTAAACAGAAGTACGTTATTTGCATATCCCCGATATATTTGTATAAGAGGACCCTCCAATATGTTTTATTCTCTCCGTCGATTTCAGATGGCTTCGTGTACATTGCATTTCTCAAGACAATACTATGCAATTTATGCGCATTCAAGAGCTCTTGTAAGGCAGCAAATGATTTTTCAAAGGATCTGGTCTCATCGGACATAATATCTTCATCAAATCCAATATCATCATAATTTTCAATGTTTTGAATAAGCTGATAGATACACGATCGCTGTGGATGATCAACGTTCAAAGATCGGAAGAGACATTTGAGTCTAGCTAGTACTGAAGGAATGAAATGCCTCTGATCGGGACGCTCCTTGTCATCTTGAGAGACAGAAAGCAGCTTCAGCTTCGATTGTTCCCATGCATGATTTTGAGAAATATTACCTCTGCGACGTCTCAATTCAGGAAGGATATTTGTCATGGATAACAACGACGTCGATGCGAAAGTGAGAAGATCGTATAGTGGAACATATTCGACGATCTTCAGAAAACAGTCCTCCGACAGATTAGGGTGTAGCATATGGATGTTATGGTATGGTATGTTATGCTTCGTTTTAGGTTAGATACTCTTGATGGGAATCCTTCTTTGGAACCCTTTAACTTCGAGACACAGTTGCAGAACAGCAGCAGTTTCATAAAGATAATCTCAACGAGATGAAAGGGGCGGAGGATAAAAATACAGTTTGTTTCTATGAGGAATGTTTTGCTTCTTTGTTTACAAAGATCAATAGCAAACTTTTGATATCCTGATATTTTCATGGTAATAATAGTGGTGATAGCTGGTGATAGTTGATAGTCAGCAGGAACAACAAGAAGAAAGAAGAAGAACCACATTTTCAATTATTTACTCTCTCTCTCTCCTACTCTCTTCCTCTTCTCTTCTTCGGTAAGTTTCTCGACACAAACACAAAAACAACCACAACAACCGATCAACCGATCCCCGATCCCCGATCCAACATCCAACCGACCGACAACCATAACCAACACCTGTTACCATTACCATTTGCTCTCAGGCAAGCATCACTTGCCAATCTTCCATTGCCTTCAGGTATTCGCAAACCTTGACCATAATCAGTACAATAATCCTATCATAATAATATCCTGCCATCCATGTTTTACGTCAAAACACTGGAACACGAAATTGTCCTCGAGCCGATCCACTTTGGCCCCAAACTAAAATCCACCCTCGTCCGCCTCCTCAAAGAAGAAGTCGAAGGCCTCGCACTAGCTAACTACGGATACGTCGTACAAGTTATTGACGTGCCAGAGGATCAAATCAGATTCGGAATAATTGAATATGATACAGGAGATGTCGTATGCTATGTGAAATACATTGCCTTGTTATTAAGACCGTTCATTAACGAGGTTTTGGATGCAACGGTTTCACAATGTAATCAGCTCGGATTCTTTGCCTTTGTTGGACCATTGAGAATTTTTGTTAGTAAACATTCCATGCCAGAGGATCTGATGAATGGATTTGATGGAGAAAAGGATGCATGGGTCAGTGATGATAAGGAAATTGTGATTACGGCTGGGTGCGGAGTTCGGTTGAAGATAAAGGGTCGAACTGTCGAGCAGGGAAACATTACTGCCATCGGAACAATAAAGGACAACTATCTAGGTCTTATTGATGATGGAAGTGGTGAAGCTGGAGAAGAAATGTAGGCTTATGTCTTCTTCACAAAGGGGATTTTTGAGAGGAATCGAGACACGGTCTAAATGCAATAATCTGAATATTGAATGCTGCAAGGTAGAATAAATATTACAGAAGGAAGCGTTTTGAACTGGCAAATAATTCAGATAATTGCAGCTAATCACATATACGACAGAATGAATCACTAAACGTCACACAGTATGAACAACTCTTGGTTATTTCTTGATAATTCAAAAACAGATAATCTAATGAACATTCACAATGTTTTCATGTGTTTCATAATATCCCACAAAATGAGATTCAGCCTCTTTGAATCCCAATTGCATACATTTTGGTCGTTCTAACACGTGACGTTTACTCCGCGTATTTTCTTTTAATTCAGGCGACTGGTTTGATTCTGCAAATCTACTTGAAAACACATCGACCTTACTCTACTTTAGGCAGAGGTGTATAATTGAACATGTGCTTAGCGCATCATCAAGGATCAGTGATGAGAGTCAATCAATTTCTCGACCGCCTACTCCCTGGTATTATACGTTTGGAATGAACGGGGGTATTGTTGATATCTTACCTCCCGCCACCATCATACCTGTAATATATACAATTTGCTTGTTGTGCTTATGCTTCTCTACCTTTCTCCTTCTCTCTTCTTTATCTTTTTGTGTATTTTCTAAAATTTGTGAACTCCGATTTAAAAGATCTTCGTATCATTCCCATCACAAAATGCACAACAATACTTTGTCGTACTTGAACTTCGTTCCTTTTATTCCTCCCCTCCTTCTTGTTTCCCGTACCACCCCCTCCCTACCGGTACTACAGGACTGTATCATTGGCACACGGAATATATACTTGAAACCATGGCAACCAATGCACGAAAGCAGCCCCCTGCAATAGCACTCAAGCAAACCAACAAGGAAATAATAAAATCATCATTGACAGATGCTTTTGCAGGAGCAGCCGCTGGCGCACTGGCCAAGACTGTTGTTGCGCCTATCGAGAGGGTGAAACTACTTATACAACTACAAAAATCTATCCAGAATGCACAGCTAAACCCTGCCTCTGCCTCTGTGACTAAAGATGTGACTGCAAGTACAATAATTGCATCATCTAAAAGCTCACCCACTATAAATATATCAGGATCTGCTTGGAATGTGGCACGAACCGTTTATAATGAGGAGGGTATGCTTGCATTCTGGCGCGGGAACACGCCGAATGTCATCCGACAAGGGGGAGCTGCAGCTTTAAACTTTATGCTTATGGATTGGTACAAATCTGCAATAGCACCTATACTGAATGCAACTCTAGCACTACCTTCCAAACGAGCTCATGAAGATAGAAAAAAGAGGCGAAAAATAATATCATCAATTCTTTCCGGAGGGTTGGCAGGTGGTACCACCACCACTTTCTTGTATCCAATTGAATTCATGCGAACGCGATTGGCTCTTGACCTTGGATCATCATCAGTAGATGGTTGTAAAAGAATATACCCAAGAGGAATGCGAGATGTATTTTGTACAATATGGAAAACAGACGGGTGGAGAGGCATGTATCAAGGATATGGAATAGCTTTGTCTGGTGTGGTACTATATCGCGCTCTACATTTAGGAGGATATGATGCCTGCAAGACAGAATTATTGCATCGACGTCGAAATGAAAATACACGCATTGATTCTCATGCTACGATGACTATGGGGGAGCGATTCATGATTGCGCAAACGGTGTCGATTGTTGCTGGAACCATTTGTTACCCAATTGACTCTGTTCGTAGAAGATTAATGATGCAGGCAGGTCAACCATGTGCCACCAGACTTTATTCCAATTCAATACATGCTTTCCGTCGAATCTTTATGGAAGAAGGGATCAAAGGTTTCTACTTGGGGATTGGGCCGAATCTTATGAGAAGCTTTGGAGGGGCATTGCTTTTAGTTGCGTATGATGGTTTCAAGGAATGGTGAGACTTGGATGATGCTTCATACGCATACTATACTACTATCATTGATAACATTGATGTTATGATATCTACACGTAGCACATCAGACACTAATCTTAATTTACTATAGTGTTTCATATCGCACTGAGTTCGAAATAACACAGTATGTATTACCATAAAGTCGAGCTCCAATCTTTAATTTAAACAACTTGATACTAGGTATGAGTGGGGAGCAAGGAACAGCTAAACTACGTGAAAATGAAGTAATAATTACATTTTAAAAGGTGATCATTGTTTTCCAAATTCAATGTAGTGCAAGCCGTGAATGTTTGTAGTGTTTCAACTTCAGCACATCCATTCTCACATCACAACGAAAAATGAAGGGCTAATATCGCAACGGCAAGAATACTCAAACCAAACGACGATAAAATGCTTTTTGTTGCAGCTGAAGATGCAGTTGACCCTCTTATTGCATAGCATAAATTGTTGATGCCTGACCAAGTAAGACACAACAGTCATCGGAAAAATGTGATAAGTGCAAAGAACTTGAAAACACAAATATATTAGACAATAATCACTTACAGATACCTACAAGCCCACATGTGACATCAACTTCGCAGCTTATTCCCATTGGCGGTGGTCCAGTTCTCGTTCTCATCCATGCAACCTGCTGCTCATTGTACTTCGGTGATGATGGGGGATGAGAACTTGCCACTTGGTGAGATTGTGACCCAGAAGGCATTCCACTTTGTCCTACTATCATCGTTGGCATTGTTGACGGAGCAACTACTATTTGGCTTGAGGATGAGGGATCTTCTGAGGTACTAGCTCTCATAGTTGGCGATATAGAACGTAATGTTGGATTATCACTCAGCTCTAAAACATTGGATGGCGTTGGAGACGAATGTGCATCAACACCACTTCTTACGCTAGGTTCTGTGCTGTGTGATGGAGATGATGTTGCAAGAGGGGAAGAAGGATCTTCTAACGTTGGGTTTTCACTAAGCTCAGACGGTTCAACCGACGGCAACAGCGAAGGTTCGCCAGATGGTAAATAACTTGGTTGATCTGATGGCAACAATGAAGGTTCACCAGATGGTAAGATACTTGGTTGATCTGATGGCAACAGAGAAGGTTCGTCAGATGGTAAGATACTCGGTTGATCTGATGGCAACAGTGAAGGTTCGTCAGATGGTAAGATACTTGGTTGATCTGATGGCAACAGAGAAGGTTCGTCAGATGGTAAGATACTCGGTTGATCTGATGGCAACAGTGAAGGTTCGTCAGATGGTAAATAACTTGGTTGATCTGATGGCAACAGGGAAGGTTCGCCAGAGGGTAAGATACTCGGTTGATCTGATGGCAACAGTGAAGGCTTGCCAGATGGTAAGATACTTGGTTGATCTGATGGCAACAGGGAAGGTTCGCTTGATGGTAAAATACTTGGTTGATCTGATGGAAACAGAGAAGGCTCGTCAGATGGTAAAATACTTGGTTGATCTGATGGAATCAGTGAAGGTTCGTCAGATGGTAAGATACTTGGTTGATCAGATGGTAAGATAATTGGTTGATCAGGTGGAAAGAGAGAAGGCTCGTCAGATGGTAAGATACTCAGTTGATCTGATGGAGGCAGTGAAGGCTCATTAGGTGGCAAATGACTTGGCTCGTTTGTTATTTCAACGGTAAATTTTGATGTTGGTGATGCTGTCAAATTAGCCGATGTTGGACTAATGGTAATCCTTTGCGTTGGTGACACTGTCGGAGCAGTAGACTTTGCACTTTTCGAACTCTTTGTTGAATGGCTATGCAACCTGCGATATTTGGTGTCATTTGCATTCGACATATCAAGAAATAATAGTACAAGAAGACCCATTGTAAGAAAAGACATGTTTTTGTGGTATAAGTTGAAAGTGTGGATAGAGGATAGAGGATAGAGGATACCTACTAGAGAGAGGATGGACTTGCTGAAAAAAAAAAAGAGTGAAAATCACACATAAATTGGGAATTGATTGCGGTCATTTCTTATTTCTCTGTAAGAAGAATGGTCATTCTATAAAAATAGCTTTCATCCGTTGAGATAAAAGGTCATTAAATTGAAGATACGTTCCTGTAAAATTCTACGAACGTATGCTGGTACAAATGATTTAAAAGGCCTTCCAATTTCTTGAAATTTCGCACACATTTTGACAACAAATCAGAACAAATGTAATATCATTATATAATAACTACTCTAGAGTAGAGATACTAAATGCTTAAAATTTTTAATCCATCGTGCTATATCTCGCAATATTCGACGGTGAAATTTGACGTCGTCTGTAAAACAAGACGTACGCGCTCTCAGTATTCACTGATCTAGGAGGTATCGGTTCGACAGAATCATCATCAAATTGTAACCATAGAGGCTCTGAGCTTTCAGCGGCAGTTTTTGCAGCAGATAGGGCGGCACGAGTATGAATGCTGGAAGAATCCTTATCTTTGCTTCTACCCAACTTCCAAGTCGCTGTCTGACTAACCTTTTCTTTTGTGCCGAACGCATGTACTCCGGCACCATTGAAATTATGTTCAACTTCTTCGCTTCCGTTCGGTGAACAAGATGTAGCTTTGCATGTAGCTACGTAATGGCCACCTGTCATGCCTCCATAGTGATTGACAACGCCAACTAAGTCATAGATGCTCCCATCTGAACTGAGGGGAGAATCATTGTCACACCATTCCTTCATGTCGAGACCAGTCAGAGGAAAATTAATCTTTGTTGTAATTTTTTCTCTCCAGCGCGCAGAACAGTTGAATCGTTTTAGGTGAAACGTGAGTAAGTCTGGCAATCTCCACAGTTTCATGCTTTGCCGACCTTCCCGAACATCGTTGCATTTCGGGCATCTCCAGCAATCAGCCTGATCCAGGTTTTGTTCTTTGCAAAACTCATCAAGACACGCTCCAATCCTCATCCCACCTCGAGCATAGATTGATCTTTCATTATTAGAATCTTCTGTTTGAGACCGATTTTTTGATTTCTCTTTATATATAGATGGCTCGGTATAAAGGATCTCGGCGGTTCTTCCAACATTCTTCCACTGCAGCACAATACCGTTTTGAGCGTTCATAAAATTGCCCACATTCCGTTCTAAGGTGTACTCATATCTAACATCGCGAAGTTCACTTTCTCCTGACGCTTGTTTTGTATCACAAATTATGAGATCGAACGGGAGTTTCTTCAGCAAAGGCAACAAATTCTCTTTTAACTTCTCAACAATACCAGCACCATTGAATGAATTTGTTTTAGAACCGTTCTGTCCCAAAGATATCGCACCTCTAACAAAATCTCGATCAGCTTCCAGGATAACATCAATAACCTTTCCAATAGCATCCCGACTATCAGTGTACATCTTATTCAATTCTACATCTTTCATATCAATAGCTCTTCCTTTTTTGGATCTTTCAATGAATCGGGACGCCTGGGATAAAATGTGCGCTCCAGCTCTGGCACCGCTCCATTCCGAATAGCACTGAAGAAAAAAAGGGAAACCAAATAATTCATTGGGTGTCTTAGCAGTCCCGTGGAATATTTGAAGCTCGAGCGGTGTGTCCTTTGGTCTACAATGACTGTAAAGGGGTCGCACGCCACCCTTGGTGAAGTCAGAGAAGACAAAATCTAAATCCCATTTGGAAGAGAAGTTATCAAAGTGTACTTTGATCTTGATACCTTCACCATCTGCTTCACTAGAAGAATCCTGGGTAACATCAATGACACTACCAGAAAACCAGTGACCACGATGATCAATCGCGTCAACTCTCAGACCAACGGCAACTCGATCAACTGACAGTGGCCACACGCACTGAGACATAGCCTTTGCAAGATTATTTGGATTTGTATCAAATGATCTACATTCATTCATATCACCAAAAATTTTCAAATCTTGCTGCACAAGTTTCCACGCATACTCCTTATCACTAGAAGATAGGTCGTAGACAGGAATCTTGTTGCTCTGATCTTCCTTATCATTGCTCTTACGACTTTTCAAGGTTGTTTCAAACACATATATTGCCGTGGGCACTTCAGCGGGGGAGAGCAGCTTTCCGTTTGAACTTTGACGTGCAAATTGAAGGCAGGGGCCCTCCTTCTCTGGTACTGCACTCAAGTTCATCAAATTGCCTTCTCTTTGCTGCGAATGATCCTCGACGCCCTCCTCTTCTTCATCGAGAACAAATAATTTAAGGCGATTGAGCGAGATGCCACACAGTTTGTGGATGTTTTCCTTGAGATCACCGATATCAGCAAGCCGTGACATTGTAATTGTGTATTCCTCCAAAATTAAGTGTTCTGATGGGTAAGATGTAGTTTTACTTTGCCTTGACGAACCATTGCCGTTTTTCAACCCGAGAGTATTTGGACAGTTGTATGGTGTCGCTCGCCTTAAAACCTGACACCGAAATACTACATCGGATACAGTCGGGAACGGAATTGACAACATGTTAAACGGGTCAAAGTTTCGGCTAGTGTAGTTGCATGCTGGACATGTAACGCGATTCAACACTTGTCCCATGGCAATATTTGCAACAATTGACCGGTTTCGACGCAAAAAGCTATCAATAAAAAACAGGTTAGTGCTTATCAATGAAATAACGGATGAAAGTGTAGAACGCGTAGACTTACCGTCTCCAGCTTTCTTCTCCAACCTTGCTTAAATCACGACTTTCAACCCATCCGTCCTCCAACGCCTCGACATATGGCTTGTTCACAACTTTGTTGCTGTCCTCATGCAAAGCATCTAACAAGTCATTCAAAAGCTCCTACGTATTGACAAGTTTAAAAGTGAGCATACATATCAAAACTACAATGGCTATCAATCGAAGCTTTCGCAAGCTCACCTGTGCATCTTGTTGATCAGCTCCGGCATATTGCTGTAGAGCTTTAGCAAGCTGGGAACGGAACTTCGTTGGTGTTCTGACACCAAGCTTCGCACTCCACATCAGTTGTTGAAGAGATGCGAATTCTTCCAAAAGCCGACCTCCCGTCCCTAAAGGATTATCTTTGTTAATATCCCCAAACTTTTTGAACTGGTTACTCAATAGATAAGACCGCAGAAGTGGCATGTAAGATATGCATTGAACCGCAGAATTTGCATAGCAAGTGTTGCCCATATTCGCCAGACCGCACGCTCCAAAGCCCGGAAAAGAGCACACAGACGTACAGAGCTGAAAGGGTGTTGGTTCTTTAGTCGAATGGCGCTTTAGTACAAAACCTAGAGCCTTTGATTCTCCATTTGTTTGCTTCCCAGCAAAACCGTTGTCCATTTGCTCTAGTCGGATACTTTTAATGCTATCTCTAGTATAGCGCCCTTTTGTGGCGAGACGATCTGATCCAATAAGTATCCACTGTTCGTGGCCACCAACATCCCTGAAATCGATTTTTACAGCTCTTATTTGTCTTGGATGTCTGCTTTCGTCAGATTCAGTATTTGCACTGCCACTAATGCTCTCTCTCGAGTCATCCTTCTGAAAATCAATATCTGCAATCTCAGCTTGATACCATCGACCTGCAGAATCCATAGCATCAATCACTGTGCCAATTATTCTCTTTACATCAGTGATAAAGTTGCCATTGGTATCTAAACCTCGAAGAGTTCGTCGAAATTCTAAGTCTTCTGCGTTATCTCTTGATCTTATACCAGCTTTTTCAGCTGCTTCTCTCGGCCAAGTGCTGAAGTGCTCACATTTAATTTAGCAAAAAACGTGATAAAGCAGATGAGAAAGTATAAAAAACACTTACAATTCTTCATCTTTTCCAACTAACGCATACTCAAACATCAGCCTTGAACCATCTTCCAATCCTACACTTCCCACAGTGGCATGATCTGCATAATCGTCCCAACTCTTTACAAATGAGTCGTATGCGCCATGGTCCATATCCATATTCTCGCCAACGGGGAACTCGGCAGCCCCGGATTGGATGAGCAATTCCCATGGTCCAAATCTTCACAAAAAAATCAATGAGTGCTGGAATCCTCACGTTAAACTAACAAATTCGCTCACTTCCGACTTACCTTGATGGCGCAGCTTCATCATTTTCACTTCCATCTTTCTGTTCGAAGTTTTTCCAAAGCCTACCACGACCTTTACCATCGGAATTTTTTCCACGAGGATGAACAATTGGCAGGCGTAATATTATTTCCGCAAATAATCTCCAGAGGGGTTGATTTGAGGTTGCCATGAGACGAATTGACATTGGGCCGACATCACCCCTTCGATAAGGTTGATGGGGGACACACACCTGAATTTACAAAGTGAGCTACATTCACTGAAATAAACTGACTGGGCAATTTAAGAAACTTACCTGACATTCAATTACCCGTGGATGAGTTACTACAAACAACGAATTTGGAATTTTATTTGGCTTCTGAAATCTCTCCTTTATGGATACATCGATCGAGGAATTGTCTGAAACCCTTTTTAAAATCATTCGAGGAAGCGGAGGGCCTCCGCCATACAATTCATATAAAATATCCCATACACAAGGTGGGACGAGTACATAATCACGATTTTTCGTCAAATTTTGTTTCATGAGTTCATACGACCCCATTGATCCTCCGAGAAAGAAATCTGACGAACGGTCTAGGAGCGGTTCCGATGATAGTTCGCGTGGTCTTGTCCTGCTGATGGAGTCGGATCCTCCACCATGCCATTCCCATCTGACGTAGGCTTCCCACTTGGTCCACCATTTTTTATCAATGCAGTACATAATGCCATTGCCTAACCCACCTTTCCCATCAAATCCTCCAATTCCTCCCCAAACTGCGCTTCCATTCATATCAAAATTATCGTTCAACACTGACATCGAGAACGGCTCCGAGCTCGTGTCGATTTCTCTATTTGAAAAGCTCAACAGATTTTTGATTCCATTTGTCATGGCTGATATGGCTGCATTGACATCATTATTCTCTGCTCCAAAAAGATGTAATTCACGGAGTTGCCATTCAATCCAACTATCAGCAACAAGTTTCCGTTCCATACTGGGAGTTGGAAGAAGACCCATGCCAAAAACATGGTGCATTATTATATCAAGAGTTGAATCATCTGGGATGGCACTCTTTGCCCAATTCATAAATTCAGCGAGGGTCCATTGAATGGATTTACTGGATTTCACCTTAGTTTTCTGTTGTGCCCTTGAGTAAATATCAGCAGAAGCACTCAAGAAAGAATCAAGCGCATTTTTTTGCTTCCGTTGTTCTTTCGCGTTCTCAAAAATTGGCGAATCAGAACCATGTCTAACCCGTCTGAGATAGTCAGAAAGCATTACATGCATCTTTGCCTTGTGGTATTTTTTATCGCCATAAGACAAAGCTCTTTTGCGGTTCCCTTCGGCGGGACCACTGCTAACATCCTCATTATCCACGTGTACTTGAGAACCTTGGGGTGGAGCATTATGTAGTAGGACTCCAATCGTTTCAATCGCAACTAATGCATCAATGCGTATGGAAGTTGCGTAGTAGTATTCATGACCTAAGCTCCCATAACTTAATTTCCAATCCTGGTCAAAGTCTACAATCCAACTTGGGATACCACCCGCGGGATGCTCATCTAAAATTTCTGTCAATTTCGAAGATCCGAGCAAGAGATGAAACAATAGATTTAACCTTTGCCGCCGATTGCATCTTAATGAGTATGCAATCAAAAGAGTTAACGCCTGAAAGGAGACACCATTCGGTAAAGTCGGAGGCGGAACTCCAGCAACATTATCTTCTCCAAAAGGAAACATTGGTGGAGGAGAGGGAGAAGGTTTTGCTTTCTCCTTTTTTGGGTCTTTTATTTGCTTGTTCGCGTCCAGGACAAGACCTGCACGTTGAGCAGAAATGCTAGCAATTGCTTGGGCATGATCCCATCGTGCCTCCGAAAGGTGAAGGAGAATAGTATAGGCTGACTCTACTAAATCACCTTGTCCGGATTCATTGTTTTCTTCATTTTTGATATCTTTGCCAATAGCGGCGTCATTTCTATGAGAACCTTCATCTGTTCCAGATTCGACGTCGACGGCGCTGTTCATTCTGCGAAAGTGTGATGTAAAACTTGTGTCCATCCATTTTTCTGCCCTGCCCCGCGTCATCCATCGATCTCCAGCGATAAAAATCGTTCTCATCACATTCAAGTCAATTAAATGATCTTTTTGATAGATAGCTCTAGATTTTGATTCGTCATCAACGGGAGTCTTATTTTTCTTTCCATTTCCGTAGCCGAGGGAAGAATTTTTGCTGGCACTGGGATTCTGATTGGTTAGCGTCCCGACAACTTTTCTGGCTCTTCTGAGTATCAATGTTGTTTCAGCGGATTGTAATTTGTTGATGCATGAGCTGATGCTCGTGTCTAGTACAATGTGTACATCCTCGGGATCTATTATTTTGTGTTTCCCTTTGTGAAATAAAGTATTCCATCTCAATTGGTTCTCTGCAGAAAGGGGTTTAACTTCTAAGTTTCTAGCAGG
>Ga0306864_1000952_pt1 | contig 12419 bp, 7 predicted proteins | sample AntRauTorckE5430_FD_190448 | JGI IMG/M metagenome (GOLD analysis project Ga0306864, IMG submission 190448) | Saline lake microbial communities from Rauer Islands, Antarctica - Metagenome Torckler E5 #430 (v2) (version 2) | ecosystem: Environmental > Aquatic > Non-marine Saline and Alkaline >...
TTCGGAGAGGGTCGACGAGACAGTTTTCTAAAACGTTTATTTCACGTCTGTCCTCCAACATCGTTGAATGGTGGACCCTCGCCTCTAGTCTTCTTTCGCTCTTTCTCCTGTACTTTACGACATCAGTTGTGGAGATGGATCAGGCATATTAGATTGATTTTCGCTTGTTGTTTTGCTGCCATATGCTCTCTTCAGTAAACTGGTGCAAGAGTTGGAGGGGTAGTATGGCTTAGCAACAATTTTCGGCCTTGTCCGAATTATTTAGCTATGATTTTAGGCTTATTATGACGCATAGAAAGCCATGCTATCCCCTAGCAGAGGGGTGGTTTTTGCAATCAATTGTTTGGATTTTGGATCCACTTGGAACTGGGATCGATCATGAGGGACTATCCGGGCAATACATTTTAAGAAAAAACACATCATGTTGTGAGGAGGGCCTAAAACACCTGCTGTTCTTCAACCACATCACGCTTATGGCATATGTTTCGCCTCTAGGTTCCTAATTTTTTGTAGGTACGATCCAATAAGCACAAAACAATAAATTCTTCATCCATTTCATAGCATAGTAAGAAAACTACATCAACAACAGATCAAATGAAGAGATCAATAATACGAAAGGGCGGTCTACTTCACGCAGTGGTGACTGTCACACCTCTAATCGTTGCATTATTGCACATCAGCAACAGCAGGATCAATAATTCTTGCCATGCCTTCACTTCATTGTCAACTAGCAGTATCAATGGTAGCATAAGAAGAACCTTGCCCTTGATTCATTCATCAAGAATCGAAACATCAATTAGACCAAAGCTGGGACACTTCCCTCATATTTATTCGACAATCCACAGTCGTCCCTCTCTCTCATCGACATCGACATCTACATCCCTATCATACGCACTAGAGGACATCATCTACAACGCACAATCTACAGCAGCATCGCTCGCATCCTCCTCCCTCTCAACTATCTCAGAACCAACCACATCATCATCCTTCATACCACTCGCTATCCTATACTTCGCTGGACTCTTAACTTCCTTCAGTCCATGCTCACTCGGTCTACTACCACTTACAATGAGCTACATTTCCAGTGCTGCTGATTCCAGAGAGGATAAAGCTGTCGTACTACCAACGCTTGCATTCGCATCTGGTCTTGCAGTTGTTTTCTGTTCGCTGGGGTTAGCATCTTCCTTTGTTGGAGGGGTGTTCGGGAGTACCACCAGTAGTGATAATATATGGGGGGCCTTTGCTCTAGCTAGTCTGAGCAGCGGGATTAGTATTGCCATGGGGTTGCAATTGTTAGAATTGGTTAATCTGCCTCTTCCTAGTTTGGATTTCGAAATGGATACAGGACAGGGTCAAAGTCAAGGGCGAGGAATGATGAATAGTAACGATAATGCTAGTACGGATTCAATGTACAGTGAGGTTGCATTTGACGACGATGGAAATATGATGATGCCATCACCATTGGTATCAGAATCATCATCATTGGTATTTGACGACGATGGAAATATCATGATGCCATCACCGTTGGTATCCGAATCACCACTACTGCAGGACGCAACTGCAGATCCCACTAGTACTTCAAGTGATAATTTCAATTCACTATTTCGGACATTCTTACTGGGAGGATCATCTGCACTTGTTGCATCACCATGTGCTACACCCGTGCTTACCTCCATCCTAGCGTTTGTGGCTGGAGCTCAAGATCCAGCTCTTGGAGGTTTGCTGCTGTTCATATATACAGTGGGATACTCAACGCCATTATTAGTGGTTGCTGCGAGTGGAGGTCAGGCATTGGTGAATCTTCAGAATGCTAATGTTGAAGAGGATACCTTGGTGGGAAAGCTTGGACAGATTGTCAACCCATTGACGGCAAGCGTGCTGATTTGGTATGGGGTGAATGGATTCTTGGAAGCAGTGTTTGGGGATCCGAGTCTGGCCGGTCTTGCACCCATTCTAAATTAATTAGTTAGAATTGAATCAATTTGCAATTTCATGCTATCACAGTGGCCTTGTATTATCTATTTGTGATTAATTAGAAGTGTACAGCAGGCAACCATAATTTTTAAATTTCTTTGTCACATTTCCAGTATTTAGTAAGTTTCTTGCAAATACTTGTTCTCAAATCAATACTGCCATGATTAAGTATGTGAGACATCGATTGCGGAATCAGAAGAAAGTTTAAGTTCAATTAAAGGTCTTTCTCTATAAGATTGTGCCTGTCTACTGAAGACACACGCACCTGCCGCTGCTGCAGAGAACGTGCATACCCACTCCAATAAGAAAGTCATTTAAAGTAACATTCAACTCTTCCATTTCAAAAATCTTTCCATGAGCAGATATTTCTTCAAATTCCTTTCTATAATCAGATAGAAAGTTGTGCAGCCTTGAAGCAGAATCAATGGTCGCCAATTAAGTGGTATAGACCTCGGCCATAATAGTCATCCACACTTTACGATCCAAACGAAATCTCTAGAGAGTGTTCTTTTGAAGTATTTAACTCTATTTAACATTTAACAGCATTTAACTCTTCTTATTTTTGCTTCCCAGCTTTAATTTGAATAAAGGCTCTATCTACTTTCAAGGCTGCAGATAGCACGCGGTAGGCTCTATTTTGAAAGTGATTGTCTGAAAAGGCCAAAAAGTCTCAAAAACATCATTGTTTCTTCGTCTCATTAGTTCTACTTTTCCGTTTTGAGAGAGCAAAACAAATATTCAAGAACTAACCATGCATAGATGACACACCCAGGCCACCATCGTGAAAGCTGCGCTCTTCATGATCTTTCATCAAGCTATGGCAGCACATGCAACAAGTTTCGTTGCTAATATGCCTCTCAACACCAAGGATCCACACCAATAAGAATCTTTCTTTTTGACTGAGGCTCTTCCTTTCAAAACTTAGGACAGAATGTAACAGAATCTGATTATCATGATGAGGACGAACGTGGTGAAGGCAAGGAAAAGCCTTGGGGCTCCTTGGTTACATTCACCCTCCTTGTTGTGAACCTGGCGACCCTCTCTGGAGTATTGTTTCTCATCCCAATCCTTTCGAGAAAAACCTGTTCATGGGCAGAGGAACGAAGCATAGATAGCATATCCTGACCCTGCAGCCCAAAATCATCATCCCAAGAAGGAAGTACAGTACCAGTAGGCGGAAGTGGCATTTTGTGAAAACATATGGTGCTCATAACCTGCGCTATTTTTATCTTTTATCTCTCTTCTCACCAGATTTGGTGGTTGAAAATTATTTTCGCGGGGACGTTTACCGCCACGCCATCCATCCAGACACACACGAACAGCAAGGCTCATTTTTACCTATCATGTGTGGTGGTGGAGGGTGGTGGTCACTACTTTTCAGAAGGGTCTATGGTACTATAAAGCACTTGGGGCTGTAACGATTGCCATTGCTTTGTCATCATGATGTCACATCAAGTGACTGATTTCTGTTTTAGTTCTCTGTATTCTGTTCCTCACTGTTCCTGAAACCTGAAACGACTTCGAAAGAAGAATCTAGGACTGATGACCGATGAAAAAATGAAAGAAAAGAACTCCACTTATTAGTGTATTTCTCATCTACAAATGCTCATAAATTTCAGAAAGATCACTTTACAGAAAATATACTTATAATGGCTACTATCGAAAAAGGAACTGGTACTATCGCTCTCTGCGCATTTGACAAGATCGCTGAACTGAAGAAGCACGAGTTCGGTCGACCTGCCCCAGGCCCCAACGATGTTAGCATCGACAATAAGTTCTGCGGCATGTGTCATTCGGATCTCCATGCCTGCAATGGTGATTGGGGATTGAATATGTACCCCATTGCTCCAGGTCACGAAGTGTCAGGAATCGTGACTGCTGTTGGAGCAAATGTGACGGATTTCAAGGTTGGCGATCGTGCAGCAGTTGGGTGCTTTGTGGCAAGCTGCGAAACATGTGATCTATGTACCGAGGGCCTTGAGAACCACTGCCCTCAGTGCGTGCAGACATACGGAAGTAAGTTTCCGGAAGGAAAGGGAGACAACTTTCAAGGAGCTGCGGGACACCACACCAACGGTGGATATTCGGATAACATTGTTGTCAACCAGCGCTTTGTGTTTCAAATTCCTGAGAGCATCAGTTTGAAAGATGCTGGACCCCTTCTATGTGCCGGTATCACTGTCTTCTCTCCTCTCAACCGTCATATCTTGCAGAAGGCTGGTACCGGAAAGGGCAAGAAGCATTTTGGTGTAGTTGGCTTTGGAGGACTTGGTCACATGGCAGTCAAAATAGCTAAAGCAATGGGAGCCGACGTCACTGTCCTTTCTCGCAACACCAAAAAGGAAGCTCAGGCCAACGCATTGGGTGCTAATCTTTTGGTTCATACTGATGAAAAGGCCCTTAGTGAGCAAGTTCGTGTCTTCGACTGTATCCTTGACACGGTCTCGGCACCTCATCCCATTGCCCCAATCATGGGCACGCTGAAAGTTGGCGGTGTCATGGTGTTATTGGGTGCTATCCCAACACCCTTTGAATTGAACGCCTTCTCTCTATTGTTCAGTCGTCATACCCTCGAAGGAAGTTTGGTGGGAGGTGTTCCCGAAACGAAGAAAATGTTGGACTTCTGTGCCGAGCACAATATTGTTCCAGATTCCAAGGTTATTCACGCCAAGGACGCCAGTGATCGCTTCAAGCAGATGGCAGAAGGTACTGCTGACGCGGATCGATATGTGATTGACATCTCAACTCTCAAAAAGCTCTAAATTTCTAATACAAAATTGAATTAACATCATTAAACTTTATTTGTGTTTTCAACATTGTTAATAAAATAGATGATTCATTGGTACTGTATTCCACACATGCAGTATTAATACTTACAAATTTACTTACACTGGTACCGTAATTCACTGATGCGAGGATTCCCACCACTTCGCTCTATTTTTAATACATGAAGCCATCAGCGGTTTCACTCACTCATCCACACAACCCATGATACTACAGAAAGCATCTCACTTTCAGACAATCCTCATCAGCAGCTAATATGATATACATAGAAGCTACCGTACCAGAAGTTATAATAGAAGACAGCCTCACATATCATCATTGCTGATCCAACATTAGTCAGTATTACCTGAGTGTCTTACGACAAAAGCAAAAGACGAAGCCACCAACATTTTTGAAGCACCGGATCTCAACGTGGCTCGATCGTCATGGAAATGGAAAGGTTTGTCCTAATAATTACTGCGCTGGCCATGCGTCTGGGTGGACGGTGAACGGAACTGAGAACGGTAGCTGCCTGCTTGCTCACGAGCAGGCCTACAGCAACAAATAATAGTCATTTCTGCCTATCGCATTCTCCTCATCAGGAAGAGGGATGCGGCAGCACTGCGGGTATCAAATCAGTGTGACATCAAAGGGTAGTGAGAATGATACCACAAAAATCAGTTCGTTGGAATTACCAATGTAGGGACAGCGAGTAGCGAGTATCGTGATGAGAAGATTAATTGTAATTTATAATCAATCTTGTCGTAATTCGAATGAGCTTTTTTCGGGCTTTGTCAGGTTTTGTCTGGTTTTGTGAAGTAAACTAATCTGATCAGGACGTAGCTGTCTAAGAGCTATATTAGACAAAATAATGGTGTCTCTGAGCTAAATCTTGAGCAGATTAGATTTCACTAAATAAATCGAGTCGTAGTTTATTTCGTTTTTGTTAAGTAAGCTAATCTGCTCAGGATTTAGCTTAGAGACACCATATATTTGCCTAAGTTAGCTGTTTTAAAGCTAAATCCTGAGCGAATTAGGTGAGAGGCGAGCAGAAATGATCGGAGGAGAGTTACATCGGACAACGGACGGATATCCATGTAACGTACGATATGTTTACTTGTTATCGGTTATAAGATAAGATAGATTTGTACCCGCTAACATAGCGCGTTGTAATGTGTATTATCTTTACTAAGAAACTCTTATAGCTGGGGGACTGCTTCTTGTAGAACTGACGCTCATTCCTTCCTCACACTCAGAACTCGGAAGAAGATTATCGATAAAACTAACTAAACATTTTCGGCACAATTAATCCGAACAGTAGTATTACGTGTTACCAGCTACCAAGCAAAACATTACTGCTGTTAGATTTGTAGGAATAGAAATATAACTCCAGGAAATCCCGGTCACCTTGCAGTTTCTCTACCTAAAACATAGATACAGACCTAATCTTAAACGCTGCAGCTGTGCCCAGACAACTATCATGTCGAGTGACAAAGATCCTAACGAAATCTCGAACGAACAGTCTCCTGAAGTTGAAGAGGAGATGCAGATATTAAAGAATATTTGCATTCTCCCACCACGCCAGGCATACGCATCTGTACCAAAGGAGCAGCTTGCCAAAGATGCCATTCTTCTGCCTCCAATCTTCCCTTCTGAGCCAGTTTCAGCGATCCGTGGTGCAATTGCAGAGATCCGTGGATATGCCCACATCACAAACTATCGCCTTGTAGTTGAAGAAATTGACGATGATTTGATGGAAATGATTCTAGGAGAACAGGAAAAGAGTTCAAAATTGCATGAGATTTCACAAAGGCCTGCCTCTGAAGTGAAGGAGACAAGCGTTCAATCTTCCAACACCAATGCCAGTGGGAAAAAGAATAAAAAGAAAAAGGCAATATCAGTGCCAGTAAATGATCTCGTTTCTCCCTACACTTGCGATCAAAAGTCTGTCGATGTCCCTGCTTCTTCATTATCGGATGACACGGATGAGATTATTTTGAATGATTATGAGCTCTTGCAGGGGTTAGTTGAAAGTGGCGATTTGCACTCAAACATGGGTCTTAGAATGGTGCTGGAGAGGTATGATGCAGGAGGCCTCAAAGATCATTTCATGAAGACAAGGATGTTACTTGACGGTAATCCTCCTTATGTCCTTAGCCTTCATGGACCAGGCGAAATTGCAGTGGAGTCAAATGACAACAATTCGAAGTCTAATAACCAAGAGAAACCTGAGCAAGACCAAAAGGAAGAGGACAGTGAAGCAAAAAAAGAAGATGCCGAGTTGAAAGATACAGTAAGTGATTAATGTGCAGCTTGCTTGATATTTCAAAGTGAACGCATCTAAACATTGTTGTGGAATTATGAGTAGAACAAAACGGCTGAAGAGGAGAAGCAGGTAGACTTAGATCCAATGGAACTTAACGTTCCAGTGTTTCCATTGAACGAGCCAGTTGAACTCAACGGAGAAAACCTTGAAGATTTTTATTATCTCGCCTGTGGAGAGGAAGAGCGTTTGGCCATTGTTAAAGGCAAAGATTATCTTTCTCAGTCTATTGATGCGAACCAGAAAAACAAGGGTGATGGAAAGGTTGCAAACAAAAACAGTGTTGGTTCCATATCTCACAAACTAGGAAAACATTTGGTTCAGCTCAGTAAAAAGTGTCGCGTTGATTGCACAATAGCCTTCGGAGGCTTTAATCCTCCTCCTGCAAATAGGCGCATGTTGGGAGATTTAGCCTATGTACAGGTGAATTTGCCAGCGGGGGAAGGCGTGGTTCATATCACAGCAATCCCAACAGGGTTCTACGTCAACCGCAGTAGTAGCCCTTCTGGTGGTGCAATTACTTTCGATCCATCTCCCGCAGCTCAGCCCTGTTTCTCCCATGAAATTTTGGACTGTTTATTACTAAAATCGTCATCCTTACGCATTGCATGGGTAAGTGTTTGCATTTTCATCTTTCGAAATAGTTTACGATGGCCTTGTTGCTTATTTTACTTTTTTTCGTATTGTCAATATCAGATGGAAGCTCTATCGGCAGGTCTGAAAAGGTCCGAGTTGATAAGAAATGATGATAGTCCTTTAAATGCATTATTCCTTGCTGCAACCCAGAACGATCTTGCAGACGACGACTCCACAGAAAGCCAAAAAGCTCTCGATGCAGTAACTTTACGCTCATCATGGCTTGTACCTTGTCCTAATGATAAGAAAGATGCGAGCTCTGCGCATTCATATAATTTGATGAGATCCGAGGACGAGATTGCCGACACATTCGGTCTTGAACTTAGAAATGGTGCATCTAGAGACTGGAATGAAGAACTACAGGCTGGAAAAGAAATGCCTAGAGATACCATTGATCAACGGATCGATCGTGCTAGGATGGTTCATAAAACCCTATGTGATTTTGGAGATGCATCTGTGGCTGGAGTGTTGGCTATTTTCAAGGGACAACTCGGTCCTATGAATCCGAATGAAAGTGTCCGCTCACATGTGTACCTTCACAACAACATTTTCTTTTCTCGAGCCGTCGACTCAGGGGTTGACACCTTTAAACTTGCCCAAGGCGACGACTGTGCCAAAAAGTCCGCAGCACGCGACGCCCAGTGTGTCGGCGTCCTCCACAAACTTGATATTCCCGGCATGCACACTCTAGCCACTATGCTTGTTGATTATTTTGGTACCCGCATGGTGTGTCAAAGTATTGTTCCTGGTATTCTACTTGGTGAAAAGACTCACAAAATTTTGTATGGTGCAGTCGAAGCAGCATCCCCTCTGGCTTGGGACCAAGATATGCATGAACTGCTTGAAGCTAATCTTGGAAAATCACTCATGATAGCTTCAAGGAAGGTTCTTCGTATGCCATTGGACGAAGATAGAATGGAAGATGTTAACATGATTAATGCGGATCCTGACACAGAGGAAACAACTAAGGACGACATTATGAACTACTTTGGATCTGTAGAGATGAAAGGTATTTGCGGAAGTGATCGCCGAACTTACTGTCTTGACGTAACTAGGTTGACCCCTAGGGATCCCAACTGGGTTTTATCTGAAAATGGTGGAACAGGTAACTGGGAAGGTTGTGCCAATGAAGAAGGACAGAAAAATGCATTGAATCTCAGCGACGATGAATGGGTAATGCACATCTTGAGGCCTGAACTTGTTGTTCGTTTCACATCAAAGAAGATGAGAGAACACAATGCAGCAAAGAAAGACGTCAAGAATGAAAATCCGGATACCAGTGAAAGTACCGGAAATGACGAAGAAGCTCAAAAAGATCTAGAAGCTCAAAAAGATCTAGAATACCTTAGAACTCTAAGATTGAATATTAATGTATTCCTCCCTCATTTGAAAAGCTTCGACGAAAATGATAAGGAGGCGTTGGAACAATTAAAGAATGACGAAAAGTTGGTGAAAGAGATCGCATCATATCTATGGGACAGTATTCTCCCGCAGATTACCAAGGAAGTTAAAGAAACTCCTAACCAAATTCCTGTGGATGGAAAAAGCCTCACAGAGTATCTACACGAAAGAGGCGTGAATTGTCGTTATCTTGGACGCCTCGCATCTCTCGCAGCAGAAGAAGAGAGCAACGACATTAATGATGAGAAGAATCTCCTTGCAGGAAAAATTACTACTATTCCCAGACGTACTATGCCATTCTGTTGGTTAGAGATGCTTGAATGTGAAATGATAGCGAGAGCTGCAAAACATGTTTTAAGCAGATATCTCATTGAAAATGGCGGTTTAGGAGCATCTGAATTGTCGAAGACTGTGGCCTCCTTCTTAAGTGCAATGATGAGCTCATCAGAAGAAAGTGCTGCAGAAAGCGAGCGGAGGCTTGAGAAAGAAATTAACAGTGCTACTAGCGACAAGGCAGCTATCACATTATTTGATGGTGTTCATGATGCTGCGAAGACATATGGTCGCGACCAAGTTTGGGCTGATATTGAATGTGAAATTGTTAAAAGGTTTGGGTATTCCTTGCACTTGTATAACAAGAAGGATGCGGCTTCTGCATCTCGTACCCCCCTTACTCCTCTTCTGAGACGAGTATGCCAGAGAGGTGGGATCCGTCTCTATGCCAAGAATTACAATATTGGTGGCAAATGCCTTTGTAATGCTGATACATCTTATCCTATAGCTGCTTCTGATATATTTGAAGTTTTACCAATGGTAAAACATGCTGCAAACGACGGCAGAGAGAGCTTTGTCCCCACAAGGAAGGGAGCAGATGCTGCAAACTCTTCTCTTCATGTACTTCTAACAGATGCAAAACAGGCATATGATGCTGCTGCGATGCTATTGAATGAAAAGAACTACCATCATGCGCTAGAATACATCCAAGAATCTACCAATCTTTACCAGCGTGTTACTGATTCTCCACTCCACACCAGAGTATCAAAGTGTTTAGACTTGACCACTCTCATCCTTTACCAGGCTAAAGAATTTCAGATGTCAGCTTCCCACGCTGCAAAAGCCCTGGCTGTAGCGATACAGATCAGTGGATTCGATAGTGCAGAAGCAGTCTCCGCTCGGACGACTTTGGCCCATGTCATGCTCCAAAATGGATGTATTTCGTCATCCATCAAACATACGAGGGCAGTCACTTACTTGACGCAAGTCCTTGCTGGCCCACATCACATTGAGCTATCGAATATGTACCATAAATTTGCTGGCATTTATAGTGATATTGGTAATCTTCTCGTGTCGTTGCGCTTCTTGCAGGCAGCCATGACGAAGAAGAACAACGATAGAGTTCTTCAAGCAGTGTTGAATAGGCAAATCGCTCAAATCTATGCCAGGCTTGGCCAACTCCAAGGCGCTGTGGAAATGGAGAAACAGACATATCACATTTTTCGGGTTACTTTAGGAGAAGACCACGATTTTACGAAGGGCAGCAAGGAAGCATTGCAACAGTATTTGATTGCGTCTCAACAGCAAAATACGGTTGTAGCAGAACAGGAAAAGAAGCATAGAGCAGAAGTTCAAGCAAACGCAATCGCAGATGAGATTGTGGCTACTGAGATTGCGGAAGACAAGAAGAAAAAGAAGAAGAAATCGAAGTCCAAGAAGAAAAAGAAGTAAAGGCTTGGTCCGATCTTACAATTCAATTCTATTAGTAATATTTATACATCGCTACAATTAATTGATTATTAAAACTCATCCTTTGCGAATCTGATTGTGGCAGGAATAGGACGCTCTCGACCATCTATCTTCCCCTTGAAATAGCTTGAAACACCTTGTAATAGATCATTGAATTCATCATATAAAGCAGTATCTTTATCTTCCTCGTCATCATCCTTGAGACGAGACCATATATTTTCATCAGGTATGATAAGGTATAACTTCTCATATGTAATCAGAGTATATCTGTAATGCTTCCTAGCTTCTTTGACAATTGCGGAGTTGACCCTTTCATCTCTTTGGTAATCGAGCACGAGATCATCAGTATTAAAGTCCAAGCCCCCTTCGCATCCCATAACAGTGCAAATATCTGAATAAAGTTTTGGCAACAAAAGCAGCGCTCTCCACCCATCTCTGAGTGACACACTTGGAACTATTCTGTCTTCATTCAAAGGATATTTATTAAGATCGGTCGTCGAAGGCATACGCTGGTGATCCAATCCTTCTCCTGTTGGCATGCTCTCTAGCAAAACTTTCACTGCAAGGAATCTCAAGAGCTCGATGCTATATTTGTTAACGATCCTACTGATGGCTTTATCTTTCTTAGAATGCGACGACCTTTCTTCGTATTTACTATCACTATCATCATAATCATCATCTCCTACAACACCGCAGGACAGGCATTCTTGCCATATAACATTATTTCCATTATCTCTCAGCCCCTGATGCTTCAAAACGATTTCTGTCATGATACTTCGATACATTCTATATTTGACATCCTCCACAAGAACCGCGTGAGCGACTTGCACCATTTGCAGAAGAGTCTCTGTTGATTCTGTATCATTTATGATGCGCTCGCGCACTGAAACCGTGTGCTTGAATGCAGCTCTTTCATTCATTCTTTCAATCAAATGGTCGATGAAATGAGGGAATTGTTTTATTTATTGTGGTAGTGTCTCGTTCGTGTCTTGTGTCTACTGTCTACTACTACTGTTGTAGTTTGTTGCTTGTAGCTTGCTTGTAGCTTGTAGGTAGCAGGTAGCTCATGTCTTTTTGTGCAGAAAAAGTGAGGAGGTCCGTTGAAAGAAGAAAGAGGCCATTTCTACTTACATTGACTTCACTTCTTTGAATTTTATAGACTTATTAGGTTATGCTCCCATTACTCCAGCATCCATCATCCATCCTCCAGTCAGCAAGATCTTACTCATCTTTCAAGACTGTCTGATCGACGTCAATCGAAGAAAGGGTCTGATGATGATTCACTGAATTAAGAATTGCTTTCTTACACACAAACACGTCAAGACATAAAGTGCTGAGGCTGAAGAAATAAAGCCCAAAGTATTTATTCTTGCACCACATGCCGCTACTCAAACTCTCGAAGAACTTCACCGCCAAGATGGCAATCATGGCTTGCATCGCGATTGCTTCTCGCAGGGGTGGCAGACACATGACAGCAACTGCATTCTGTGTTGCTAATACATCAACTCCAGCAACAACTTCGGCCTTCTCTAGAAATTCTTTATCTTTCCTGGGTACTGGTACCAACAGTAAGGCGCTT
>Ga0306864_1000953_pt1 | contig 12418 bp, 9 predicted proteins | sample AntRauTorckE5430_FD_190448 | JGI IMG/M metagenome (GOLD analysis project Ga0306864, IMG submission 190448) | Saline lake microbial communities from Rauer Islands, Antarctica - Metagenome Torckler E5 #430 (v2) (version 2) | ecosystem: Environmental > Aquatic > Non-marine Saline and Alkaline >...
TACCCTGCCAAGGAAACCTTATCGACTGCTCCAACGGAACAACCTCCGTCACCCCTTGTGACGACGGCAACCCCTCCACCATCAACGACGTCCAGACCGTGCTCGATTGCGACGGCGCGATCTGCGTACCGTGCATGGGTACCCCGGCAAACTGCGACGATAACGAGACAACTACCCAGCCCTGCGACGACGGCGACGCCTGTACCGAAAACGATATGGAAACCGTCCTCACCGCCGACGGGTCCAGCTGCGTACCCTGCCAAGGAACGGTCATCGACTGCTCCAGCGGAACAACCTCCGTCACCCCTTGTGACGACGGCAACCCCTCCACCATCAACGACGTCCAGACCGTGCTCGATTGCAACGGCGCGATCTGCGTACCGTGCATGGGCACCCCGGCAAACTGCGACGATAACGAGACAACTACCCAGCCCTGCGACGACGACGACGCCTGTACCGAAAACGATGTGGAAACCGTCCTCACCGCCGACGGGTCCATCTGCGTACCCTGCCAAGGAACAGTCATCGAATGCAACAATGGACCAACCGACTTAAGGACCTGCGACGATGGAAACCCCTCCACCATCAACGACATGGAGACCTTCCTCATCTGCGACGGATCGGTCTGCATACCGTGCATGGGCGTACCCGCCAACTGCGACGACGATGAAACAATGGTTCTGCCATGTGACGACGGCAACGATTGTACGCTCAATGATATGGAAACTGTCCTCACCGCCGACGGGGCGGTCTGCGAACCCTGCTCCGGAACACCCCTGGATTGCACCAGCGGCCCCGCCTCCATAGTCACCTGCAACGACGGAAACCCAAACACTGAAAATGACCTACAAACCATTCTCGATTGCGACGGCTCCGTCTGTGTACCGTGCCGGGGAACGCCGGTTGATCCCTGTTCGACCCTAACCTTCCAGTTAGACATTGTTTCGAGTCATGCCGGCGGAGGTGTGAGTTGCGAAGGCGCGGCCGACGCATCGCTACGGGTAAGCAATACCTCTACGAACGTACCACCGGCTAGTATACTGTGGAGCAATGGCCAAAACGGCCCGTTGCAAAGTGGACTGGCCGGTGGCTGGTACGCTGTAACCCTGACCGACATCAACGGCTGTGTTGGCATCGATAGCCTGCTTATTCCTGAGCCTGAGCCGATTGATGTTGCACTGACGGCCAACGATAGTCGGTGCTTCGGTGACGGCAACGGTGCCATCCGATTCGACGCTGTTGTGGGCGGCACCCAGCCCTACGTTTACAGCATCGATGGCATGCGATTCAATAGCGAGCCACAGTTTAATTTTCTCTCACCGGGTATGTACACCATCGCCGTGGAAGACGCCAATGGTTGTATGTTGATGCAACAGGTAGGCATTGTTGAACCTGGTGAAATCACGGTTGATTTCGGCCGTGACACCATCATCGGCCTTGGCGAAAACATCTTGCTCGACCCTGCCTACAACATAGTGGTGATCGATAGTTTCATCTGGTTGGGTATAGATTGCATCAACTGCCCCCAGGTTGACCTTTCACCTCTTGACAACCTCTCGGTTTCACTCACCATCGCGGACCTGAACGGCTGCACTGGAGACGACGGCATCAACATCGGCGTGCGGACAGATCCCGATGTGTACGTACCAACGGCTTTCTCCCCCAATGGCGACGGGGTCAACGATGTAATCTTCCCCTTCATCGGCAACGAGGTGGAGGCAGTAACGGCCTTCCGAGTTTTTGACCGATGGGGAGCAATGGTCTTCGACGCTGGTACAGCAGCTACAGCACTGGTGGCAGGTAATGGCTCTGTCCCGCGCAACGATCCTAATTTCGGTTGGGATGGGTTCCTGGGCGGCCAGAAGATGAACCCAGCGGTGTTCGTGTACTACGTAGAGATACGCTTGATCAACGGAACACGGGAGGTAATTAAGGGCGACTTTTTATTGATGCGGTAGGTCCATTTGGCGCGGCCGCAGGATACAAGGAAATGGTATTAAAGCGCAAAGAAAGCGGCATAGGTTTTGCTGGTTAGCTGCTCCCGTTTTATCTTGTCAGAATGTTCATCAACAAAAATTTCTCCCTAAAAGGAGTCTGGAGGTTTTCCGGGGTCCACATCGTCTGGATTACAAGCTGGGCCACGGCCGTAGCGGCCCTTTACCACTTCACTGATTTCGCCTTGAGCGTATCCTGGCTACCCCTTTCGGTCATCGGTACCGCCGTCGCCTTCTACGTCGGCTTCAAGAACAACCAGGCTTACGACCGGCTCTGGGAGGCGCGTAAAATATGGGGAGGCATCGTCAACATCAGCCGGGCCTGGGGCAGCACGACCAAAGCCTACATCTCCAACCAGTTCACGGAAACGGACGTTGCTCCGGAGGACCTCGAAGCTCACCATCAACGGATCATCTACCGGCACATGGGCTGGCTCTACACGCTGCGCAATCAGCTGCTAATCCCAACCTCCTGGGAACACGCCAGCCAGGGAAAGCACGTAGTAAATCATATAAATATGATGCGAAAAAGCCTCGGTATCGGCCTGACCGACGACGGAGAAATCGAGAAGGCCCTCCGCACCTTCCTCCCCACCGACGAGTTTGACCGTCTCATCAACTACCAGAACACCGCCACCCAGATCATCGATCAACAAAGCCAGGACCTAGTAGCGCTACGCCAAGAAGACCTAATCGATGACTTCCGACACATGGAGCTTCAGAACCTCCTCAAAGAATTTTACGAACTCCAAGGCAAAGCCGAACGCATTAAGAAGTTCCCACTACCCCGTCAGTACGGCGCCATGAGTGTAATCTTCGTGGGCATCTTCATCTTTCTACTCCCCTTCGGCATGGTGACCGAATTCATGAAGTTGGGCGAATACGGCGTGTGGCTCTCCATCCCATTTACCGCCCTGATCGCCTGGGTTTATATGATGATGGAACTGGTCGGTGACTATTCTGAAAACCCTTTTGAAGGGCTTGGTAACGACATCCCCATGTTGTCCTTATGCCGGGTTATTGAAATTGACCTGCGGGAGATGTTGGGGGAGACTGATTTGCCGCCTGCTATTCAGCCGGTAAATGGGATATTGATGTAGTCAACGGTCGAGAGGCTGTTCCCCAAGTGAGGCCGAACGGTAGCGAGGAAGCTGTATGTTTTACTCCTCGCTACCGCTCGGGCCACCCCCTCACCCGTTAGAATGTTCGGTAGGGAGAGTCGAGGAACGCATTGGCCTTCTCCTCCCGGAAGCGGGCAGTTGCGTTATCCCAGTGCAGCGTCTCGCCGGGGAAGCGGGCAGCAATGACGCCCAGTAGGATGGTTTCCGTCAGCCGCGCGGAGTAGTCGAAAGGTGCAGTACACTCGTCTTCGCCCAGGCAGGCATCCACAAACTGGTGGTAGTGCTTCGGGCTTTCAGAGCCATAGTCCCGCACGGGTTCGGCCATATTCTGCTCTTTCTCAACGGCGGCGATCTCCGTAGTGATGTCAACGTACGCGCCGTCGACAATCTTTTTGGGCAATTGCATAAAGTGTGGCAGCAGGAGCGTGCCTTCGGTGCCGATGAAGAGAGCACCCTGTTCGGGTAGCGCGTCCCCATTGGGAAGTTTAAGTTCTTCGCTATCAGCATCCGGAGCACCGGGCCCATCGTACCAGACCCACTCGAACTCGTCGGTGGTATACTTCGTACCGGGGAAAGTGTAGGTAACGACGTTGTTCACTGGAAAGCCGAAGCCGTTGGGCGCACGGCATTCCGTCTTTATGGTATTGGGTACATCGAGTGCCAGTGCGTTGTAGGGCGTATCGAAGATGTGGACGCCCATATCGCCGAGGGTGCCGCAGCCATAGTCAACCAACTTGCGCCAGTTACCGGGGTGGTAAACATCTGCTTTATAAGGCCGCTCGGCGGAGGTGCCGAGCCAGAGGTTCCAGTCGAGGGTCTCTGGTACGGGATCGCTACCCGTCGGTGCTTCGCTATCGGTACCCCAATTTTTCGGCGACCAGGCACGGACCCGCTGTACTTTACCGATGATGCCGGATTGGATTAGCAGGGTTGCCAGTTTATAGTCGTAAAAAGAGTGAACCTGGATGCCCATCTGGGTTATCAGGCCTTTATCCGTTGCCATCTTACGCATCGCCCGGGCTTCCGAGACGTGGTGGGTCAGTGGTTTTTGGCAGTAGACCGGCTTGCCCATTTCCATGGCTTGCATGGAAGCTGGTGCGTGGGTATGGTCTGGAGTGGATACGATGACCGCGTCGATGTCGTCGGCCATCTCCTTCAGCATTACCCGGTAGTCTTTGTACTTCTTGGCGTCGGGAAATAAGGCTCCGGCGGCCTCCAGGTAGTTACTGTCTACGTCGCAGAGGGCGGTAACGATCACCTTCCCGTGGGAGGAGACCGCTTTTAGATCTTCCAACCCCATATTCCCGATACCAATGTGGGCGGTGCGGAGGTTGGTAAGTTTTTGTACCACGGCTGCGGTGGCTTCTTCGGCCGGGGTTCCACAGCCGGGAAGGGTTATGGCGGCGAGGGCGGCGGCGGAGGTGGTTATGAATGTTCTTCTTTTCATGATTGGGCTTCTAGCCTCGGACTGCGTCCGAGGTTAACTAATGGATAATCGCCTTGCGGATAGCTTACGGGATAGACGAGATATGAGTTGCAAAGGGTACGACACCCGTTACAGCCGCTTAATTTTAATATTCCGAAACCAGAGCGCACTGTCGTGGTCCTGTAAACCGATGTAACCGGTTTTGAACTTACCGTAGTCGGGTGCATGGCTCCATTTACCGCTGGCTCTCCGCTCTTTCCAGTCTTCTGACCAGGGGACAAAGGAGACCACCATCTTGCCGTTCAGCCAGTTTTCGACGCGTTCCGGGGTGAAGATGATGCGGGTGGTGTTCCACTCACCGGCGGGTTTCAGGTTACGGCCTTCCATGGGGGCGGGGTACATGGCGTAGTCTGCTCCGGTGGATTGCCAATCTTGCAGGTCGGCGGAGTAGCCGAGCCCTTTGTTGTAGCTGGCAATATCGTGGTATTTGGTATAGTTCTCGTCGTCAATCAGCTGGTACTCGGGCGAAACTTCGGGCGGCCCGCCGTAGCCTTCCTTCACGTGGTAAAAGATGCCGCTGTTGCCGCCGGGTGGGATTTTCCATTCCAGGTGCAGTTCGAAATTGTCGAATTCTTCGGCGGCATAGATGATGTCTTTACCGCCTTCGTATTCGGCGTCGGAGGTTTTTGCTTCGTCGTTGAAGAAGAGGACGCTGTCTTTGATCTCCCACTGGGGTGGTAGGGTTTCGGCGTTGTAGCCGCGCCAGCCTTCGGTGGAAGTACCGTCGAAAAGGATCGTCCATTCGTCGGCAGAGAGGGTGTCGGTCTTTGTGACCGTCTCGGCAGGAGTCTCTGTTTCGGCTACGGGTTTTGTGTCGCAGGCAAAGAGGCAAAGCCCCAGGAAAAACGGTAATATCTTGTGCATAAAAGAGAAAGTGAAGTGATTCCAATGACTAGCCCGCCGTATTTGAGAGCTAAACGCAGGTTCACCGCCAAAGGCGGCAGCTAAGCTAATTCCGGCGAAGGAACAAGCAATGCGAAAATCTGCCGTGAAGCTAATCGACAGGGCGGGAAGATGCAAAGAACTGGCCTTACTTATTTCAACTCGGGTAGCCAGCATCGCTGCCCAAGTAAGCCTTCAGGGCGTGTCTGTGCCAATATTCTTTGAGTAACTAACGGCCAAATACAGCTTAGGGGCGCCGTAAAACAACTTACGGTGTCCCTAACTTTACCGAAGAATTTCGTTTAAACAACTGGTAAATTACTCCTCAACAACCGGAACCCCAGACTCAATCCAGTCCAGCATCCGGTCCTTATAGCGGTTGTGTACTTTAGGCCGTTTGATCTTCAGCGTCGGGGTCAACATATCGTTCTCTACCGAAAACTGCTCCTTGACGATCACTATGGCAGCGACCTTTTTATAGCTTGCAAGCTTAGTGTTCACGAAGGTTAGCTGACCCTGGAGACCTTCCAGCACTGCACCCTGCGGCCGCGCCTCCCCTATCTCACTCAGGGAAACCATTAGAATAGGCTGTGGCATACCAATGCCCAGAATACACATCTGCTCGATGTCGTCGTTACCGACAAATTTGTCTTCGATCTCAGTCGGGACGATAAATTTAGCCTTCGCCGTCTTGAAGGTATCCTTCACGCGGCCGGTGAGAAAGAGATAGCCATCGGCGTCAATTTCGCCCTGATCACCGGTGTGCAGCCAGCCGTCTTTATCGATGGTCTCAGCTGTCTTCCCGGGGCTTTTGTAGTAGCCCAGCATAGTATATGGCGAGCGCGTGAGCACCTCCTGCGTATCTGGTTCGATCCTGTGTTCGGTGCCGTTCTGTGGCCGGCCGACGGAGCCTGGCTTGTTCTCCTGAGCGGTGATCATGTGGCTCGTAGCCCCATTCTCCGTCATGCCGTAAGCTTCCGATATCGGGATGCCGAGGCGCCCGAACCAATCCTTCGTTTCGGTTGGGATCGGCGCGGCACCGGAGACGTTACAGCGGCTCTTGTCCAGCCCCAATCCGGAGCGAATTTTGCGCTTCACGAGCATGGAGACGATCGGAATTTTCAGCAGTTTGTTCAGCTTTTCGGCTGGCAGTTTACCGAGTACCCCGAGGCGCAGTTTGGTCCAGATGCGCGGCACGGCAAAAAAGAAGGTCGGGCGGGCATCCTGCAGGTTCGCCGCGAAACGGGCGATACTTTCGGTAAAGAAGATTTCTCCACCATGCGTCAGGCACATCGTTTCGATCACGCCGCGCTCGGCCACGTGGTTGAGCGGTAGAAAGCTAAAAAAGCGGTTATCGCCCTTATAATCAGCCTTCAGTGGGTTTGGGGCCCACAGTTTATCCATCAATTCAATTAGCGCCTTATTGCTCAGCATCACGCCCTTCGGAGTTCCAGTGGTACCGGAGGTGAAAATGATGGTCCATAGGCCCTCCGGGTCTGGCAGCGGGCTGTCCTTGATTGGTTCATTTTCGGCCAGTATATCGCGCCAGGCCTTACCGCGCATGATGTCCGAATTACCTTCGTAGTGCGGAAAGTGGATCATCGGCATATCCTCGGGAACGCCCTTGCGCATATCGTCCCAGACCTCCATTTTTCCGGCGATGAGCAAGTCGACGTCGCCAAGTTCAAGCACCTCAGCGATCTGATCTCCGGTAAGCGTGGCGAAGAAGGGAACGCTCACGTGGCCAGCCATCATGATGGCAAGGTCGGCGATGATCCATTCGCGGCAGTTCTTACTCACCAGGCCGATGTGGCTGCCAGGTTTCATGTTCAGGCTACGCAAATATGCGGCTACACGGCGTGCCATCTGCCCGGATTCGCCCCAAGTGTAGGTTTCCCATTTGTCGCCAAAAGGCTGGTGCAAAAACGGTAGTTTGGGATGCTTTTTTTCGCGGACGTAGAAAGACTCGAGGGTTGTTTTGTTGTACATGATCTCACTTTAGAGAGGTAAGGTAGGGAAATAGTCTTTTAGACTGTTAGTTCATTAGTCCCGGCTACTTAACGAACTAATAGTCTAACGGGCTAAAAGACTAGTTCATGGACGCAGGCGCGGGATGCCCTGAAAGCAAGTGAAAGAGCAAGAAGGGTTAAGCTTATTAGAATTTTAGAGAATGTGAAGACATTGAAAATAATATGAAAAAATAGTTCTGCTACGGCTTTTAACACCCTCCAAAATTCTAATAATCCTGACCTCTTTTTTACACAATCTGCCCACGGAGCTCTGCCTTTACCTTTAAATACTCCCCATAAAAAGTGCCCATAACCACGGCCGAACAATTAGCAGCATTTCAGAATAAGGTTCGAACAGCAGTCCTGATCGACTCACCCAGAGCCCTCAAAGTGCTTACCGAGAGCCGTGCGAAGTAAGACCAAACCCTGGTCCGATACCACCGTCGGGCACATGAGGTGATTTTGTGCACGCGAAGCGAGCGCGGCCCTTCTCAAGCGAGCCCAGTAGAAGCGACCCCTCGCAGTCGCACCTACTGGGCCACGTTTGTCACTACGTTTTCACTTCATGTGCCCGACAGCAGTATAACCAGGCGGGCCAACGATATTCTCGACCATAAGATCGACAACATCCCCTCCCCCAACCTCCTGGCTATTGTTCGCAACGAGCTCCATAAAGACATCCTCGTCTTTACCGATCATCTGACGCCTGCTAATTTCGGTCCAAAACCTAATGTTCGCCCCAAACTGAAACCCGGTCATCTTTTATATAAGGTGCCACCGGTCATGAAATTCCGGCATACTTATCCTTGCATCATCCGCATCACCCACCAGCTCGACCAAGCGCTGAACGGCTACAGCGCAGTCTCTAGCCGCAGTATCTTCACGGCATGAAGATTACTGTAAACGACCACATCGCCACCCTAACCTTCGCCAACGCCGAACGCGCCAACGCCCTCGACGAAGCCGCCTGGGCAGCCATGAAAACCGCCTTTGAAACCGTTGATGCCAACGATGAGGTCCTCGTAGTCATCCTCACCGGCGAAGGCAAGCACTTTTGCGCAGGGATGGACCTTGCTGTGTTGGGCAGTTTACAAAACCGCCTAGCCCCCACCCCGAAAGAGACCAAGACGGAGCTCATTGATTTCATCGAAAGTATCCAAGCCACCATCACCGCCATCGAGCGCTGCCGCAAACCCGTACTTGCCGCTATCCACGGCGGGTGCATCGGCGGCGGAGTCGACATCGTTACCGCCTGCGATATGCGCTACTGTACCGAAGACGCCTACTTCACGGTCAAGGAAGTCGACTTAGGCATCGTCGCTGATATTGGTACACTGCAAAGACTGCCCCGTATCCTTCAGCCCGGACTGGTGGCTGAGCTCGCCTTTACCGGTCGCAAGATGTACGGCCCCGAAGCCCTCACCAACGGAATGGTCAACCGTACCTTCCCGGACCGTAATACCCTTATTAGCGGCGTTACCAAGGTAGCCACCGCCATCGCCACAAAACCAACAAAAGTCGTTCAGGGCATCAAAACCAACCTCCTTTACAAACGCGAACATAACACGGAGCAGAGCCTCAAGTACGTAGCACGTTTCTCAGCAAACCTGTTGTTAGGTAAGTAGGCGCGCACGCAGGATGCAGTGAAAGCTTACGAAGCAAGGTTTATGGACCGGATTTCTTGTGGGAAGTTCTTGTCGGTTTGGAAGGAAAAGGCTAACGTCTTTTCCTTCCGAACCGGCAAGAACTTCCCACAACTATTTGTATTTTACCACCAATCCAGCACCGAATACGAGAAAAAAACATAAAATTTAAAGATTTTAAAAGGAAAAGTTGCACGACTTGTTTAAATTGTTTTAATTTGCTGTAGATACCAAAACATACATCACCATGATTACCGAAGATCGACGCGAACTAAACGATCGCTTTAAGGAGGTTTTTCGAATCCTCGAGGAACGGGGAGAAATTATCAAGAACGATCGTAACGGTCGGGGTCTTGGTGACTTTGCTAAGCGGATCCTCAACAACCGCTCCTACGGCCACATCGTACGGGCTTTTCTTAATGACGACGATAAGCGTTGCATCAACTACGAGCAGGCCCGTCGTGTCTGCCACGAGTACAACGTCAACCTCGGCTACCTCCTTGAAGGCGAAGGCACCCCCTTCGGCATGGAGCTACCCGAGCCTCCCGTCGTCACCGGAACCGACGTTCCCCTGAACATAATGTTTACCTCCAAAGAAGCCTTCGCCGGTGCCAGTATCGATACCGATAGCTTCGTTCAGGAAGATACCGACTTCTTCCGCCTACCCGGCATCATGGGCTCCGGCTACGTAGCCTTCCCCATTACCGGTAACTCCATGGAGCCCGTCATCAACAACGGCGACGTTGTGATCTGTAAAGAGGTCGACGGTATCCGTGAAATCCGTGAGAATCGCATCTACGCCGTTCGTTCTAAAGGAAGTATTTGGATCAAATACGTCCAGAAGGTCCCCGACTCCAAGGGCCGCATCACCGGCCTCAAGCTCATTTCCGCCAACTACCTCGAGCACGACCCGTGGGTAGAGGAAGTTGAAATGAGCACCAAACTCTACGAGGTAGTCCGCCGGATCTCCGAACTGTAGAAGTGTACCACAAGTAAAATGCAGCCCTCCGGGCTACAACCGATCAAAACGGTAGCTGAGTCTTAGGATCGGCCACCGTTTTTTTGGGCCTTTTCGGCCGGTTTGGAGCGAATTTTCCATCCTATCCCTTCGCTTCGCCTGAGGATAATTGATCGCGCGCTGTGGGGCTAATTTCCTAGAGAAAGGCAAGAGAAAGAAGAAATTATGGGATAGCGAGTACTGGTAATGTACACTCCCAAAAAGTGCAAGGCACAAAAGTCATAATCAAAACAGGTCGGCGGTTCAAAGGGTTACAACCCGCCCGCTAACCGTATTCTGCTGTTTTTGTTTTGTCTCCCGGCCCGGCGTTTCGCCGTTGGCCGGGAGTTTCGTTAACCTCGTTATAGCGGGCTATGATGTTCCGTACACCAGGGTTCTCACGGTGTAACGGAAGGGCTGGAAGGAAACTTCGCGCAGCGTCCGTTCGGAGATACTGGCCGGGGCGATGTTGTTGCCACCTTCGGGTTCGCCGTGACCGGCCACCTGTTTGAGAGTGGCAAAGACTTCGTCTTTGTCCCATTTATTGTACTGACAGCACCCGAGCTTGCTTTCATCTACCGGTACGAACGGGTGCAAAAGATAGCGGCAGACTTTACTCCTGTTGCAGTCACTTACTACGGTAGCACCCGTGAGGCTATAAACGAAGTACTCACTGATAGCGGAGAACGGGCAGCGATCCACCGGGCAGGCGATGAGCAGCAGCTCCAACTGTTCACGGCGGCACTCATCCGGGCAATGCTTGCCAACCCTGGGCTTGAGAACGCACTTGCAACGCTACTTCGGCACAGTGAGACTATCCTCCAAAACTCAGCAGTGCTAACGGCAAACGGAAGCATTAGAAGACCGCTAACGTCTCTATTCGCGCTGCAAACGGTAGCAGCATAGACCATTACTTTGGTGCTAGTTGTATTGCTGATGGATGAACCGTAGGGAAGGGCCAAGAGAAGTATATCGGCTCCTTATCGTTACACCCTCTGTCCAACCAGGCTTACGGCCGAGACATTTTTGAAGGGGGGGTATACCCTCTTAGGGAGAGATGCAAGACATGGCGAAGCGCAGACAGAAAAAAATTATCTTACTTACCTTTAGAAGTAAATCCAAAACATGAGACTAGTAATTTTATGCTTAGCTTTTGCGCTCATTAGCTGCGAAACAGGAAACGCAGACATAAGCTCTATACCGACTACTCCAGCATCAAAAATAGATACGGACGAGGCCAACATCATTGATACCATTTTCCTCGGATACCGATTTGGGATGAGTGAAAACCAGTTTAGAGCTCACACAAAAAATCTACTCAAAGAAGGAGTGCTTTATCAGGACGATAAGACGAATTTGCTGACGTACGACATGGTTGATGACAGCCGAACTGTTTTCCCGACCGTGTATAGCCCTGGTTATTTCAGAGGGGGAATGAGTACCCTTTCGCTATCAGTCAAATGCAGATCTTCGTACATGAACAACCCCGTAATTGTGACCTCTAGCATCGGGCTGATGCTGATGGAGAAGTACAGGAGTCCATCGACCGAGACAAAAAGCGCGATTTGTGAAGGCTCAAAAAACTACGAGTGGCTAAAAGGTAATTTGCATGTTGACCTTATTTGCGGGTTTGATGATGCCAGAATAATATACAGTGACTTGAGAAGCAAAGCACTACAGGACAGCATTAGCGAGGAAGCCACGAAGGCTACTATTGATAATCTTTGATCGGTTTACGGTGATTATATTTAAAGCCCAAAAACCTCGCCTTGTACCTGCGGCCGCGGCCAACTACTTCCCGCCCCAGTCTACCTTAACTAAAAGACTTGATAGCCTACTTAGAAGTACGAACACTCCCTCTTATCCCATCGCAGCCCTAAGCGTATAGCATAAAACGCTTTTGTTTTAGTAAAAAAAGTGACAGCTTTGTTTATACAATGTTTGAACATTATTGATTTAGATTTAAGAATTGTGTATCCCCTTTTTTCTGCCCATCTTTAGGAGATGAAAAACTTAACCCTCCTTTTCTTAATCCTACTCAGCACCTGCGCCAGCGCCCAAATTGACAGCACATACGGGATAGTTTATCCTTTTAAGATGGAGATTACCGACATAGAAATACTTGGAGGAATCTTTATTGATTTAGTAGAAATTACTGGGGCAATGGTCCGTTGCAGATTGGGTCAAAAAGTAGCTAAAATCGGGTGAGTAGTTATCTTGTAGTTCTCACACAAACAGGACTATGACTCACCCTACGAAGGTTGGAACCCTCGCCACATCAATATT
>Ga0306864_1000954_pt1 | contig 12416 bp, 5 predicted proteins | sample AntRauTorckE5430_FD_190448 | JGI IMG/M metagenome (GOLD analysis project Ga0306864, IMG submission 190448) | Saline lake microbial communities from Rauer Islands, Antarctica - Metagenome Torckler E5 #430 (v2) (version 2) | ecosystem: Environmental > Aquatic > Non-marine Saline and Alkaline >...
CAAAAAATCGTGCGCCGACACCTCTGGAAATTTTATCTTCACTGATTGGCGTTGAGCGTTGAGATTTGAGGAAAATAGCTGAATCATAGCCTTATTTTTGGAAACTGCTGAAAGGCTGTCCGACTCTAGGCCATTCCTTGAGAGTCCAAAAGGATCCAAACGTCAACTTGTCTCATAACCTCAGAGTCATAATTGGGTTGAATAGAGTACAATTACTCGATCACCAAGAAGAATGAAGAATCATCATCATCTATTACCTGAGATTACCTGCTATTACTAAAAAGAGCTCTGATCCCTGGGCAATAGAAATATTGACAGGGATAGTAATAGAAGAAGAGATAGGACCTTGTCGCAAACATTGCTCCTTACTGTTGGCATGAGGATACTCGAATATAGAATTCAGAAGAAGGATTCACTTCCTCCCAGTAACAACTGGTGTTTAGTGAACCATTCACAATCATGTTTATTTCCGTTATTCAAATCAAACTTGAAGGCTGGGTCATTATCACAAGTTGATACCGTTAGTTCTTCATATTGCGCAATAACGACACTTTGTCAAGGGTGATGATGCCAAGGGCTGCCATATAAACATATCAATTAATAATCATTTTTCTTCGCGTTTAATTGGATATACTTACCGTAGGCTTCACCACTTTAGACTGTATTTTGTCATTGTGGAATCTTTTGTCCTTTCTGTGAGATGGACATTATCTATTTATCGATGATTGACCTTTAGTGACCTGACATTGACACCCTAACTAACGGACGTTGTCAAAATGTCTTATTAAAAGCTAACTAAAAAGTACAGCTATCGCTCAATCAAACAGAGAAGGGACGTTAGATCTGCAACGCTGGCTGCATTAATAGTTACCGATACCGTCGGACATGTTTCACATGCCAAGAAGATCTGTATTCTGGGAACGGCGGAAAGCACCCCCTTCATTCAAAAGTCTTGTTAAAAGCTAACTAAAGTACAGCTATCGCTCAATCAAACAGAGAAGGGATGTTAGATCTGCGACGCTGGCTGCATCAAAAGTTACCGATACCGTCGGACATGTTTCACTGAAACATTAGTAGTCAATTCAGACGACGTGAAGAAACAAGGCTCATCACCCCTTAGCCATCAAGATGATGATATCATTGATGTACATTTTGCTGTTGTTTTAAGCAAAAAATCATCGTTTACTCATTAGTAATCCTTTATTATAGTCTTGCCTTCTATTTCTCCATCTCAGTCCTGACACCTGCTCTTAACAATGCAGACTTCTCCCAATCTCTGATCCATCTTTTAATGTAATCTTGATGGATTATTCTGCCAGCTTCCACGCATGGGGGATCTTTTTTGTGACTGTACATAAGATCTAAGTGATGAGCTCCCAAATCAAGAACTAATGCAACAATCTCGCCATTTTTAGTAATATTCTGAACAATGGAACAATTAGAGCTGGTCTGACATGGATTCTTTGGAAAAACTCCAGCAGCACTCCAAGGATCCAATAAGCCATTCGAAAAAACGATGTTAGAATGAGAGTCAATACGGGTCCCTCCATAATAGTCATCAAGAAACGTCGACCATGGATCAGAATGTGTTTTCTCTGGGTAACCATAATATCCATCTTCGTCTTTACATCCTTCCTCATAATTTAACTCCACGATTGTTCTGTTACCAACTGTATCCTTGTAAGACGTCACATTCCTTGGATGCGACGGAGGCCAAAAGAAGTCTCTCCCGACTCCTCTGGCGTAAGTCATGATAAGATTCATATTTTCATTGCAGATAAGAGATGTCCAGACTGTTTCGTTCTGAAGTTTTTCGAAACATACATCACTTCTTGTCCGCTGCTGTTCACGCCTCTGAACTGACTTCAATGGACTCTGTGTGGTAAGTTGATCATCCGTGTTGATCGCAGGAACCACATCAAAGCATTCCAAACTCTTTGTCACGTTGAACCACATTGCTACTGCTTCTTTTACCGTAGAGAATATGTTTTTGGCAATGCCACTTTTGTGAACATCATAACCTTCCAATTGAGTTACTTGTCCCCAGTCAACTCTGAGTGCCAGTGAATCTTCAGCAGAGACACTTTTGTTTCCATATAAAATATCAAAGAGAACATTCCCTGTATCTCCAATTATTGTAATGTTCAAGAATTCACTCAGCCCCGAACCGTGACATGCCTCATTCAGTGGAAAGGCTGGCAGTTTATGTTCCCCCTCCCCTAGCGCAAATGGAATGTAGGAGGATGCATACGGATAATCTCCCTCTGCAAGATCAAACCATGGGCTTTGTGCCCACTCAAGCAACAAGTTGACATCATCCTCATTTTCCAGTGGACTGCATAGATGAAATTCTTGAGAGAGAATTTTCCTGCCCTCTTGTGTCTGACCAAAAATCTTCATCAAAGGCCAAGTTGCAAGTAAATTATCAAAGCAGTGATTTGCGCTATTTTCTGATGCCCCGTTCAAGGTAGATCCTTCCATGGGCAGGGGCATGGGTATACGGATTGCATTTCCGATTGAATGAAATGCTCCATCCATGGTACCCTCATTTGGAACAATCCCATTCTTTGCCTTCGTTGTTATATTCCCATTCATCGTTAATGGTAATCCAAAAATAGGCGCTGAGGCGCTCACCGCACCTGCCACACTACCAGGGTATTTCATTCTCATCCAACTGCTCAGCATTCCTCCATACGAACCACCAAATGTTATGACTGGCCTTTCATGCTCTGGATTCAAGTACGAAATGAGAGAGGCAAAGTCTGCGAGAGTCTGGGACGACGTAAGGTATGTGAAACATCCCACATTTGCTTCGGCGAGAGTATCAAAATCAGGTATACTTTCCCCCTCAAATCTATGTTCTGCAAATACTACAAGGGCGGAAAAGTGTGGTTTGGCAGCAAGTTCATACATGAGCCCTGTATTGTTCACATATTCGTCAAGAGGCGACTCATTTCCGGTATAGAAGAAAATAGGAGAAATGAAGTTATTTGCAAGATTTTGGTCTTGGTATCCATCGTATATGCAGTAACGCTGGTTGAATGTAAGGTCTATGGATGGGCTAAAGTGATCTAGGGGCTGGTTGTAATAATGACATGTAAGGTTCTGCATCGTGATCTTTTCTGGATCAGTATGGTGGCTGAAACCTCGTTTGTATTGGCGACGATTGAGGCGCCCATTTCCTAGGCTTTTAGCAGTCGCTCTACGAAAGACCGAGAAGGCGCAGATCACGTATACGCAATAGTCAACCATTCTCCTGCTGTGTTTAGTTTAACTATGTTCCTTTGTTTCTGTTTCACGTGGGTGTGTCTCTGTGCCATGTCTCATAATACAAGAGATGTCTCTCCTGTCTCCTGTTTCCTGTTGTAGTTGTTTCAACATCCCAGAGAGAAATCCTTCTTTGCGAAAAGGTGCCCCTGCCTCCTGCCGTTCCGCGCCACGCTTAACCGTGACTTATTAGGTGTTGATCTGCTTGTTGGCACAGAACTCTCGTCTCACTACCTACCGTACATACAGCAAGCAGCTTTCCATGATTGTGATCATTGCCAATTTCATTGTTTATTGTCAAAAATTAGCATATCTTTCTCAAACAGTCAATGACATCACCAGGCAATGAATATCCGCTAAGCACTCATCTGAACGATGGCAAATCAGTCTACGGCGGGAGGGACCTTGTTGGCTACGCTTCGCAACCCCCCAACCCAAAATGGCCGAACAACGCCAAAGTTGCCCTCAACCTCGTACTAAACTACGAAGAAGGAGGAGAGAATTCGCTCCTTCACGGTGATCCTCAGAGTGAAAATCTTCTCTCGGAAATCATCGGTGTTCCTGCCATTCCAAACGAGAGAAATATGAACATAGAATCTTTATATGATTATGGGGCGAGAGCTGGGTTCTGGCGTATCCACAGATTGTTGACGTCACAGGAAATTCCATGTACTGTATATGCTGTGGGCATGGCGCTGGAAAGGAATCCGGATGTGTGCGCCGCAATGAAAGATGCAGGATGGGAAATTGCTAGTCATGGCTATCGCTGGTGGGATTATCAAGATGTGCCCGAGGATGAAGAGAGGGAACATATCAAGAGGACTGTGGCAATTCATGAAAAGATATTTGGGAAGAGGCCTGTGGGAATGTATCAGGGAAAGCCGACTGTAAATACCAGAAAACTGATCGTAGAAGAAGGAGGATTTTTGTACGATTGTAAGTGAACATGCGTGGACTATTGTCAATTTGAAAATTACTTTTCATCTACGGTAGGTATCTAATCAGTCATAATTTTATCGCCCATAGCCGATTCTTATGCAGATGATTTGCCTTACTGGACGATGAAATATGGAGATGGTAAACCTCACCTCATCATTCCATACACCTTGTCTGAGAACGACATGCGTTTTGTTAGTCCAAACGGATTCTCACATGGAGAGGATTTTTTCAAGTATCTCAAAGATAGTTTGGACTATTTGATTGAAGAAGGGAGAGAAGGTTCACCAAAAATGATGAGTGTGGGGCTGCACTGTCGCTTAGTGGGTCGTCCTGGCCGCAGTGCTGGACTAAAGAAATTTTTGGAATACGTAAAAAGTCTAGGAGATGATGTCTACCTGTGCACAAGGGAACAGATTGCCAACCATTGGTACGAACATCATTATCCAAACTGAGGGTCATTGTGTTCAATTGAATGGTGACAGATTTGCAGTAACTAGTTGTTGAGCAATTTTCAAGGAGAAACATGCTTCTAAATCAGATTTTGAGTAAACAGGAAATGGAGGCATGATCACTGCTACTTTTTTAATTCGGATTTGCTCAACTTAATTCGTAACCATAAAAGCTGGTCTGCAGTAGTGGTACCATCTCATTGCCACTACAAGAAATTTCATGTATCCTCAACACAAATATGGTGAACTCAGCATACATTCTATATTCAGTATTGTATTTTGAATTACATCATTATTTATGAGTTTGTACTGCGTGTACCACTAGACAAAAAACGAAAGCGATGATCCTCGCATCTCAACATTATCCCTGGCGCTTGTACTTTTGATTAGCGCCATCTCCTGCTCCCATCTTGTATTTACTGTCATCTCGAAGGCCGAATTTCTTTTTCGTTCGTAATTTCTGTTCAGGTAGGATACAGCATGTCCAAATAATGAGAGATAAAAATTGTTGATCAAAAGCAAGATTATAGGTATTCAACCTTCATCTTTTTACAAATGGGAGAAACAGAATTTCTTGCTTCATTGATAGCAGTATCGCAACAGATTGATGTGACAACTAATTGCATGGTAAGGCAAGGCCTTTGACATACCTGCATTTGCATCATTCGACGGATTGAAACAGCAACGTTCCCCTGGCTAGTTAACAGCCACCGTAGGGTCAGTAATACTAGCACTATGATTATAGGCACCCATGACCCTTGCACGGTCTCTTCGTTCTCCGTTGTTGGCATATCCTTTGTTCTTGTTTCACCTTTTTTACGCTATTTCAGCACGCAACCAGCAATAGCGTTATGTGGTAGTACATAATAATCAAGAAGGATCAATGCAGGATCAATGATCAAATATCAAATATCAGGTATCAGCTCGCTCGTCTGACCATGTAACATCCCAATAACGGCAATCTAAACTCACTTTTTCTTGAACTCGAGGCTTATCCCTTGAAGTTACGTTGATTTACAAAATGACTTGGATTAATTCTATTCCGTACAAAACCAAGAAAATCATGAATATAGAAAGTAAAGTTATTATTTAGATGCTTGATTTGTAGATCGATCACTTTACGCTCTGAGGAAATGGCTTGTGTACGCTTTTATTTTATTTCTTTAGCTCGCAGAGGCTCAATTCTTTTTGCATCTTGGTCTCACTCTTTACTAAGAATGATTCAGTAAAATATGTGCGCCGCTGGACTTCTGATTAGTTATACTGGTTACTTCATCTTGGTTCTCCATATCATCAATGTTCGCTCGACATTTCCCATGACGTATTCCCGACTTCGAAGCAATCAAATTAGTTATTGTCAATGTTTAATCTACATTATTAAAGATCTTTGTCTTGGAACCGCATGAATCCAAAAGGTCTACCATCTTGGCTGTAAATTCTGTGTCATGAAATAGAAAAAATGCATACCGAGGTTTAGGCAAGGCATTTCATGGCAACATGAATATAAACCTATTGTTTGTTTACGTGTGAGTGCGTCTGAGTGATTGTGGTATCAGAAACCTACAGAAATGACATTCGTCGTTTTGGTCATTTATTGGTTTGTCATTGCTTTCATGCCCTGAATTTCCATTCAATGGATCACGATTTGTGTGTAAAGATCCATGCATGCCACGTTCTATGGCATCCGTGACCTTCTTTTGCTCTTGCTTTTCTTTGAGAGCAATCGTCACTGCAGCCTTGATCTTCTTTTGCTCTTGCTTTTCTTTGAGAGCAATCGTCACTGCAGCCTCCACAGCTTCGTTCACCCCCTTGTTTTCCAAGGCGCTAACTTCGATGTGAAGAAGCCCCTGCCTACGGCACCATCTCTTTACCATTTCTCTATCTGGAAAGCACTCGTCTTCTGACAATCGAACGAAGTTCAAGTAAGAAGTGTCTGAATTCCAATCACCTTCAAGTCCAAACATTGAGCTTATATTTTCTTGCATTGCACCATATCGACCATTGCTACTCTCATCATTACCAGTTTCATTTTTATCAAAGGAATGACTTTTATTTACACGTGGCTGCACTTCAACCCCATCGACTACTCCATATTCATAATAGTAATCAATTCCTTTATATGATCTGCCTAGTCCTAGAACGCTTCTTTGTGCCACTGTTCGAATATTACCAGACTTTGATTGTTCTGCCTTTAACCGATCCAGCTTTGTGGCAACAACCAAAACAGGAAATGTTGTGCGATGATATTCTGCGCAGTAATTGCTTTCATGTTCCAATTGACGTTCATTGACATTCCCAAATCCGTTTGCCTGAATACGCATTATTCGCTCCAATAATTCTTTGTGCCACATGATCAGTTGTAGAAAAGATCTACTGCTTGTGGCATCATATATCAATATTGCCACATTCGCATGACGAAAGAAGGCATCTCCTAGACGAGAAGTAAGCCCTCCAGCCGATTCGCTCAGCAGTCGCTCTTTGCCTGCTGTATCCCACATCTGAAGTGCCACACTAGGATTATGGAGAATAGATAAATCTTGTAAAGGATAACTCTGGGCCTGCAAATGCAGGGGCGTTGTTTGTGATGCTGGCTTTGACCTTGTTCCTTCACTTGAACTTGTTGTCATTGCAGCTTTCTTGGCTGTTTTCTTCTTTTGCTTCTTCTTTTTCTTGCTTTTGCTCTTCTTTTTGGAAAACGTATCACCATCCTTTTCCTTTATTGGCACATAAAGTGGATTTGGTATGATGCTTGAATAGAAATCTGCACACATGGTTGACTTTCGATCTTCTTCGTAAGTTCCGTGAAAGTATCGACGATTAAACTTTGTTTTACCAGCTCCAGAACTTCCAAGCACGAGGCATTTCAATCGAATTGGTCTCTCAGCAAAAATTTCTTTCCTCGGCTCCATCGCAGAGAGATCTATAGTGTAACAACTGCTTTGAAATATGAGACGTACGGATTGGAAGCAGCAAGTTTGTTGGTTTTTGTCAAGTGTTGCATGTATCGTATGTATGTGTTGCAAAATCGTCAGTCCTTTTAGTGGCAGTGAGCAGTGTAGGAGCTCCTAACCTGTAAATATCCGTCACACACCTCTTTTTAGTGGTTTTCCCCTGTTTTCCCTCATTGATTGTTATTTTCGAGCCTCTATTTTCTATTTATTCTTATTGGTGCTACATAACCTAATTGAGGCCAGTAATTGTAATACTGTTTTGGATATAAGCGTGCATTTTGGACAGATAAACACGCATTCGGTGGTCTCTAGTTGGATGACTGTTAGAAATTAAGCTTTCAGTTCGTTATTTGTTTTTATATGCTACGTAGCTATTATGTTGGCATATGATTTCAGGCAGAATTACTATCATTATACTTTCAATTCAAATGTTTTAAAACTCGTCGAGACCTGGGTGACGCCAGGGGTCATTAGGAGGTCCACCCTTTTGCTGCTGCTGGGGTGGTCTTTGTTGATTGGGCTGTTGCTGCTGAGGTGGCCTTTGCTGGGGTGGTCTTTGTTGATTGGGATGTTGCTGCTGAGGAGGACCTCTTGAAGAATGTTGTCCACCCTGTGGTGGCCTCTGTTGCTGCTGATTATGCTGCCCATATTGACTTTGCATCGGAGGCCTTTGCTGTGGCCCACCTTGTCCTGGTTGGGGAGGATATTGATTAGTTTGACCCCCATGACTCTGCTGGTGTGGATAAGGTTGATTGACACGAGGGCCGGGTGGTGCATATCCCTGGGGATATCCGCCATAGTTCTGAGGAGGATAATTTCTTGGTGGCTGCTGCTGATACTGTCCCGGACCTGAGGTATTTGGATCACGAGAAGTATTGCCATATGGGTTCATGGAATACCCTCCCTGCTGTTGAGGTGGTTGGTCACCTTCAAAAAAACTCTTTTGCAAATTCTCTGCCTGTGCTCTAACTCTTCCAAAAATACCAGCACCTTGAGTGGTCACTTTGTTAGCTTCTTGAACTGCCAAATCCTTGTACTGATTCGCTGTGGTCTTTGCCTTCTCTCTAAAGCCAAGTACACCCTGCCACGCACTTCCAAAGAATGAGCCCTCGGCTTGCTGAGGATTGTACGGTTGGATCTGACCACCACCAGATTGTTGCTGTTCGTGCTGCTGTCCATATTGGGGAGGGTACTGGCCATAAGGAGATCCCTGATCACCCGATGGTCGAGGAGGCTGTTGATGGTGCTGTTGCTGTCCATACTGAGGAGGGTATTGGCCGTATGGAGGCCTTTGCCCCCCAAGCCCCTGTGGCGGTGCATCTGTTTGAGGAGGAGCGTGTACAAGTCCCTGCTTGTCAGGTCCAGCACGAGGTCCAGCACGAGGTCCACCAGATCCCAGCAAAGTGTTTCTAGGAGGAATTTGTGGTGGCTGCTGTGGCTGAGGTGGCTGCTGTTCCTTTTCCTTGGGTACTTCTTCCTCAACTGCCTTCCTACCAAACAGAGAGCCAAACATCCCAGGCTTGCGTTCTTCCTCCTTCTTCGCTTCTTCGGGTGCCCCAGTTATACTAGATGGAGGAGGTTGAGGCGATTGCTGTTGGAAAGGTGGTCTTCCATACTGCTGTTGCACTGGCATGGTAGGTCTTTCCCATTGCTGCTGCTGTCCCTGCTGAGGCAGAGGAGATCGTTGAGGTGGATGCTCATTAGGTCGCCCATACTGTTGCTGAGGGGGTGCATTGTCCTGAGGTGGTCTCCCCCATTGCTGCTGCTGCTGCGGAGGTTCCTGCTTATTCTCGGATTTCTCATTTTCCTGTTTTATGGGTGATGCATTACCCCATTGCTGCTGATGCTGAAGAGACTGATGTGATGCCTGATGATTATATTGGGGAGGTGCCTGCTTTATCTCAACTCTCTGCCTATCTTCGTTCTGAGCCTGATGATTATATTGGGGAGGTGCCTGTTTCATCTCATCTCTCTGACTATCTTCGAACTGAGGCTGGTGGTTATATTGGGAAGGTGCCTGTTTCATCTCATCTCTCTGACTTGCTTCGACACGAGGCTTACCCCACTCTTCCTTCTGTTCAGGTTCTAGCGCTTCCACTGTTCCTGGCTTTGGCTTATCCTCATGAATTTGCTGTGGAACTTCAGATGTGGACTTCCCCCACTGTTGCGAGTGATGTTGCTCCAACTGATCTTTCTGAGGCATGCCCCAACCTCCTTCATGCTGCTGTGGCGTCCCCCATCCACTTTGCTGCTGATGATCATCGGGGTACTGCCGGTGATCATCGGAGAACTGCTGCGGATCATAATCTTGCGGTGCATCTTTGATTTGATCTTTTTCCAAGGTTGCGTTATCTTCTTTTGTCTCTTCCACGTATTGAGATACTGCATCCTCTTTGGACTCCACTGGAGTTTCCGAGTACTGTTCCTGTTGCTGATAATCCGAAATGATACTTTCATTCTTCTCCTCCTCTTGAAAGAACTCATCTTTTCCTTTCACAGTCTCCTCCATTCTTGTAGGTTCCTTTGCCTCGTCATCGGGAGTGGGTGCGACGGGTCTTTCCCAAGTGGTTGTTCCATCCAATGCATTGTAATAGTAAGGTTTTCCGCTGTTGGCATCGATGTATTCGGTCCATCCTTCTGGAAGTGGTGGAAGTTCCTCTGCCTCTGCTTTCTCTTCTGTGCTGTCTAATTCCTGCATTTGCTCTTGAGCTTGACCTTGAGCTTCCTCCTGCTGGTTGTACTCCCCATGATGTTGCTGTTGCTGTTGCAAATCGTATCTTTGCTGCTCGCCCTGCTGCTGCTGATGTCCATATTGTGCACCCTGATTATAATACTGTTGCTGATCATTGATCTGCTGCGTTTGCTGTTGAGGTGCACCGTTGCCGTAGGAATTGTAGTACCCTCCTGGGTTATTGTTGTTGTTGGTGTTGGCGTTAGCAGATACGATGGCAAACGATGTAGAGGAAAGGATGGTAGTGAGGGCAGCTACTCTGATCTTCATCTTTGCTTTTTAATTGACGAGATGACTTCTTGATCTGTGTACAATTGCCGTTTAAGATGGATCAGATGGTGGTGCAAAAGTAGCGTCGGTTTCTCTTTCACGATCGTTTGATCAATGCAGTGATGATTGTTGGTGCACACTTTTTGGTCCTGGTTCCTGTTGTGAGGTTCAATGTGGAGGTCTCGATCCAGTTGGAACTCTCTCAACATCATGCATGATGTTGTGACTCATGCGTCAGAAAATTCCAATATCATCATTTGTTGGTTTGGGAGATGTTTTTCAAAATACAAAATGTCATTATTCTGCGAGATGAGGAAAGTATCTGCTTGTATCATACCTGCCGGTCCTGATACTGATAGATACCCTCTGGAAGATGTGTGAGCGCGCAGAAAAGAATGAATAGATAAAAGGAATGCTACGAAAGTATATTTCACATTGATTCTCGTTTCTTTGTTATATGCAAAGTTTAGAATTTAAATGAACCCTTGAATCATGATGACACACAAGAAGAAAAAAACCCACGAGCACACTGTGATAAGCGCTTGCCTGGTCATGTGTGTTCCCATCATACTTATTTATGTCACATCCAAGCTTCTCCGAAAAGTTCCCAAACCTGCGGATCTACCAATTACAGAGAGCTCGCTATCTTACAAATTGCTGCACATAGTCCTCTCCCAGTCCGCATTCTGCGTACCATTTCTTCGCCTTCTCTAATTTACTAAAGACGTCATCAAACCCAATAATTCCATCGGTATCTTCATCCACATACAATAAACTACCAGTCACATGAAATAATGTCACCATCTCGTCGCAACCTTCATCCACAATCAAAGTATGCGTCTCACCAGGAGGTTCGAATACATACGTCCCTGCATCTGCATGCCAATCATGTTCCACATATCCCCAACCACCTTTCAAGGTAAATGCATGAACCGGAGATGAATGGCGATGGCGTCCTAAGATTCCTCCTCCTTTGAATTTGAGGAGATTCACATAATACCCTTGGGAAGTGCAGAAACAGAGCGGTCGAAAGGAAAGACAATCTGTCTGAGGGACCCATACTCTGGGATCTTCCTCTGCTAGATCTTCAGAAGATATGGTGACTCCTCCAAAGTTGAATACATTGGGAATGACAATATCTGATAATGCTTCCTTGGGAGCAGCTTTGAGTAACCAAGTGTGGTGGGATGCAGGTTTGGTACTACTGGAAGGAGAAAAGGATTGCGATGGACGAACTGCAAGGCAGAGAAGCATAGCATTGAATGTAGAGATAATTGCCTTCATTTGATTCTACCTATTCGATATTTGAATTGGGATGCTATGGTTGACAATTATTGTCTGCGAGAGATGAGGTTGATTTCCTTTCAGACGTTTTGTGTATCAGTGTTGTGGAATGTGGAATGTGGAATGTTGAAGTTGAGATATTATCTCTGTGTTCTGTGTTGCATGTAGGCTGCAGGCCCTTTTCGCACTGTAAAAAGGCTTGCTTTCAAACGATCACAAATCCATTTCTTTCCTCGGTTGTTTTTTAAACAAACTTATCTAGTTATACTCCTTTTACGTACTATACAGTAGTACTGCACCCAGATTCAGTGTCCAGCCAGATACACTCTTGGAGAAAGAATTGGATGGGATCATCCATCCTTTGAATTGAAGCTACTATGAACAAACTAAACCGTTCGACTTAATATTCAGATTTTTGTTACACTATATCATTATTTGTAAAGCCTCCTCCGTCTTGAATATCTTCCAGGGTGACGAGGCACTGTGGCTGTTTCCACGTTATACGTAGTCCCGCCTCGCCGTGAA
>Ga0306864_1000955_pt1 | contig 12413 bp, 5 predicted proteins | sample AntRauTorckE5430_FD_190448 | JGI IMG/M metagenome (GOLD analysis project Ga0306864, IMG submission 190448) | Saline lake microbial communities from Rauer Islands, Antarctica - Metagenome Torckler E5 #430 (v2) (version 2) | ecosystem: Environmental > Aquatic > Non-marine Saline and Alkaline >...
CGTACACGAGTTGGTGTGACCAATTGCTTGACCACTGGTCTTCTGGCTTCTTGCTTCTGAGAAGAATTGTGCAAGTGACCACCTGCACTAATCCTACTCATAATGCAGATCCTACCTAACGTGTAGATAGGTAGCTTGCAATCCAATACACATCATGGTAAATGTTGACATACAACTAAATAACAAGGCAGTTGCTCAATCGCAAGAAGGCGATCACAAGAGTTCATTGACGTATTTGAATAAGGCACTACTAGCCTGTAGCACGAACCTGAAAATATCTGTGGCGGAAAAAGCTTCTTTCGGTGAAAATGTCAACACTCCAGACTCTTCCGAAAACTATCATGATAATAATTTCGAATTCACAGGCGATTACGATGAGGGAATGTCCACCTTCTCTCGACCAATTTTTATTCCTCCCACTGGAGCAGAATCGGTGCAGAGCAAAGTAATCAAAGTTACCATATTGTTCAATCTAGGAATTACGTATACTCGACTAGGCGATGATGCAGAAGCCGCTGCCAATTTTCGACTTGCCCGATCTCTGAAAGAAGAAGAGCTAAGAATTGCATCGTTACGCAGCGAGAAAAATGAAAATACTGTTGGGTCCGAGTTTAATGGACCCAAAACAGTTGCCTTTCTGCACAATTTAGGTCACATAGATTACCGCGCTGGAAATCTAGAGGAGAGCCTAAAATTGTACCAAACTGCGCTGGAAATTTCACGGAATGAGATTGGTATTCAATATTCTGATGCCCACATCGCCTGTTCCTTGAATTGTATAGGTGTTGTAAGGTTACAAATGTTTCAGGACACAGAGGAATGTATTGAGACTTTGGCTATGCTCACTGATGCACTCGCTATCTATAAAGGGCTCGAGGATATCCATGGGACAACAACAGTTATGAATAATCGTGGCCGTATCATGGTCGTCATGGATCGTTTGGAAGAAGCACTAGAAATCTATAAGGATGTGTATAGGATGCGGAAAGCGAATTCGTGCTGTAATAATCTAGACGTTGCTGCAACCCTTTTCAATATTGGAGAAACCTGCCATCTATTGGGAAATATCGACGATGCGTTGAAAATGTACCTCGAATTTCTCCCTGTCGCATCTATGCATCTGGATGAAGATCATCCTGATATTGTCTGTGTTTTAAAGATAATCGCTGATGCCTACAGTGAGAAACAACAATACGAACGCGCGTTGGAGTACTTCCAGAGAGCTCTGAAAACCACGAGGAAAGGTAACCCGCCTGATCTCTCAGAAAATGCTTCAATACTGAATAGAATGGGGAATCTGCACTACGAAAATGGATGTCTTGACGAAGCTCTCCGATGTTATGAAGAGGGATTGGATGTGGAACACATTTTATATACGAAGAACGACATAAATCTGCTTGTTACCATTTTCAATATCGCTCGGATTTATCACAATGAAGACGATCTAGAATACGCGCTTGAAATGTACATCAAAGGACTTGAGATCCAGCGTAATTGTGAAGACGATGGAAGCTTGAAGATGGCTGGAACCCTGTGTAGCATTGGGCTAATTCGTAATCAGTTGGATGAATTTGAACCCTCAATTGAAGCATTTGAAGAGGCACTGGAAATCAGAAGAAGTCATCTTAGTGATGATAGCTTGATCATCTCATCAACTTTGAATTCCATGGGATTAGTATTCTTCAATAATAACCACAACGAAGATGCTTTGGAAAGCTTCAAAGAATGTCTAGCCATCCGACAGCGCAATTTATTTACAACTAACAAGGACATTGCCACTGTATTATACAATATTGCAACGGTCTATGTGGATATCGATCAAACGGAAAATGCAATTTTCGCTTTTAAGGACTGCCTAAAACTTGAACGCGAGGATGAAAGAATAAGTGGAATCACATCATGTCTACAGCGGCTTGGAATAATATACAAGGATCTCAAACATTATGACGCTGCTATTGGTTTTTATGAGGAAGCAGTTGAAATCTGTTTAGGAAACTCTGTGGATCGTGCAAGTCACGTCAAGGTCGCTAATATTTTTGGATTGTTGGGAGGCGTTTATCTAGCGCAGAATGACTCTACAAATGCAGCAAAGACATTAGCTCGCGCTATCCAGGCAAATAGAATCGCTGGCTTGCCAGATGACGCAAATTTAAATGTTGATCTGAAACTTATTCAGGCCATCGCAAGTTAACTTCCCTAAACTCACAATGAACAGTCATTATTTTATACCAGATTAATAGAACGTTCACAATCACATTCCTTTCTATTTAGAGACTGCCTCAGTTTTCGTTATCGGCCTTTGCAAACATATTTAAATACAGAACAAAACTAAACAAATGCTTCATTCACAGAAATAACTCTGGCCGTTTTCATTTACATGGTATAAGGCCTGGCTTTCTTCTTCAAATTCAAATGATGATCGGTAGTTACCATCCATCCTTCCATGCAATCTGCAGATCCAAACGCAGCGAGTACAGGATTGAAGCTGCGCTGGAAGCTACTCGTATCCAATTCCAAAAGAGCAGATACACCATGTGCTCGAATCACATTCAAGCCGACTGCCAAAATGGTCTTACAGGAAACTGACTTGAAAGGCTCTTGCGCCTTAGTTGGAATCGTCCACTTGTCAAATGTCCTCTTCCAATTACCAAGTGTCATATGCACTTGGCCCTCTAGCAAGTCAATCTGAGGATCCTCCTGGCATAGCTCAGTGGCAACAATGTACGCCAATCTCTCTTGGACTCTAGCTCGAAGCACCAAAGAAGGCGTTGGCGACTCTTCTGTAAAGATATTATGCCTATTCTTACTCTTTTTTGTTGTATTCAATAAATCTCTCATGCTTACATGAGCTGGGTCTCTCGCCATCCGCGCCTCTTGAGGTATTGGTGGAGTCACCCCACCTACTACGGCACAGGCTGCCGTAAGACCTACTTCGTCCACAAGATCCTCCTTCTCTGGAGTAGATTCATCGGTTTCTCCAGATGCGACTAGATTGATGCCCGGGTCCTCACTTTGTTTGTGAATGAATTCAAGCTTATGCTCAATGCGACGTATTTGGCTGACATGAAATCTCATGTAAGCTCCAGCGACCTTTGATAGATACAAAGAAAGGAAGACAGTCGCCGTTGGCAGGTAAAATATGCAGAACCAGATCGAAGCTGTCCTGCTCGGCGCCAAGTCGCCATATCCAACTGTTGTAAGTGTAACGATGGACCAGTAAAATGAATCAATCCAACTCCAATGTTCAATCGTCCCAACAACGGATGCCCCGACAACAATAAAGGCTACGAAAGGAGCAAGGTTGAGAATGAATCTACCAGCTGAACAACTCGCAAGAAGCCTGGAGAAGGAATTCCAACATGCAATCAAGGCACTTCTAATCCTAAATGTACGAGAGCGCCCGAACGCAATTCGACGCTTCGGCAAATCCTGGTTCTCCTCATCGAGACTGCCAGCCTCTTCATTCTTGGATGCATGATAAATTGATTCCCTAAGACTTGTCTCTTCGTGAGTATATCTCGCCTGTTCAGCCTGAATGGTAACATATTGAAAAATCTCTGAGAGGAATACAGTCACAAGCGCAATACCAACCATGATGAAGATCATCGTAAATAAGCGATCCCTGGGTTCTGATGGTATGGTATGATTACCATATCCGACGGTACTCGCAGTATAAATTAGGAAAATAAGGGACTCGTGTACGGGCCACTTCTCTTCAGCAGAAGACCACCTGCTGTAATATGCAGCTCCAATGGCCAGGTATAGAGCAAATAGACCAAATGTGAATCCTGTAATGTTTCTAACAGATTGCAACCTAGCCTTGTATTGAATCTCTTCAACTAATTTTGCATTTTTATAATCCTGGTTGTACTGATAAAGATGCTCCTGGACAGCTCTTTTACATGCACTCGATGGTGAAGTTGTCATTGGCGTAGCGATCGAATGATGACGTGAACGTGTTTCTGAAAGGTTTGACCAAGGTTGCGGCGAGCGTGATAAAGGCATCATCCTTCGAAGACTAGGACTAATACCACGTGTGATTGGTATACCTGCATAATGATGTATAGTGGGTGATTCTGGAGAAAATATGACTCTCGCCACAGCATTCTTCGAAGGGACAGAAGAATGAATGCTTGAAGCCTCCGCATCAAATGCATATTGCAGCTCATTGTGCAGTCTATAAGGATTCAAGGCATTAGCATACTCGTCTTTATTTCCACTTGCATTACTACTCGCTAGTCGTCGAAGTGGAAGAGGGCTCCTCATCATGGCAATCCTAGGAGCCACTCTTCTTGGAGGTAGAGGGCTTTTGCTATGAGGCGATGCCTTAGTAACGCCATTCCTGGTTGGTGCATTTCTTTCTCTGCATGGAAGTGGACTTACTTGTTCGCGCAGTGCTGAAACAGCTTTTGACACGGGATCGCACGGTGCTGTTGTATTTGCCTTAGCAGCAGTCATGATGTGGAAAAATTCAAATATAAGATGGCGATTCTTTGTGTATTAATTGACACTTGTAATTCTGTTGAATGAATTCAAATCCAAAGTCAAGCCTTACGATGGACTTATAACAATTTTTTTGGTGGGATGTGTTGTATGCTGCCTTTACAGTGTATCCAACATTTCTAGTTCCCCTTCTTGTTGTTTGTTGGGACTATGGTAGACCTACCGGTACCTAAACAGTATTCCAATGTATTTTATAATGTGGAGGATGTCGTTATCGTTAATCGTTATTATTGGTGTCAACAAAAAACAGACAAAAATTCAGCAAAAAATACATTACAGAAAGACCAACTGGGCGGCAACGGTTAAAAGTCCAATTTTGCTTCAAATACCGTTAAACGTAAGTTTTCTTTTGTTCATAATTCCTTCTGTCTTGTCTTGTAAACTGCCCGCCAAGACTGGATGTGCAAATGAATTTCAATTTCTGCCGCCATCATGCCGCATCACGCATCACGCTTGTTTTTATGTTTTAGCGAATAAACACACAACATGTCTGAGTTCCTGTTCCTCTTTATTATTACTACCTAAGACCTAAGACCCAATACCTGACGAGATATAGTATTGATCACTGAGTAATTTTCCGCATCTAACTGCGTGTGGCACCATCGTCCATTAATCGCAGAGGGGAAAAAGACTAGCAAAAGATCATTTTTGAGCCATCATCAATTCATTAAAATATGGGGGCCACAATAAGTAAGCTGGTGTTTCGACCTCCCAAGCCGACGCTCATCAGGGAGGACTCCTTCTTCTTTCTTCCGGTCATATCCAAAACAGAAAACTCTTCGTGCTCGCCATCATTCGCACCAGCAGTGAGTTGCTCCATTGTTCCGCAGAATTTACGAGCGGAGATCACAGAACTTTCGATTGAGAATGGTCCTCACAAGATACCCGCATTCTTCTTATTGCGAAGAAATGCCAAGCTCACAGTCCTGTATTCGCACGGTAATGCCGAGGACTTGGGCATGATGTATAGAAGAATGAAAGACCTAGCGAGAGTCTTATGCGTCAATGTCCTTGCGTATGATTATAGTGGATATGGGCTTAGCGAACCCAATTGCGAACCCAGCGAAAATATGTGTTATCACAACATTGAAGCTGCTTTCAATTACTTAGTTCAGGTCATGAATGTACCTCATAAAAATATTATACTCTACGGGCGATCGCTGGGGTCAGGACCGAGCTGTCATCTTGCAAAAAAGACTGCAGATGAAGGACAGAGCGTGGGAGGGCTCGTTTTGCATAGCCCTTTCCTATCCATTTATCGGATTGTTCTGGATGTCAGGTCGGGCTACGTTGGGGATATGTTTCAGAACTACAAACGAGCAGCAGATATTAAATGCCCTGTTTTTATAATACACGGGATGGCAGATAAAGTGGTGCCTTTTTGGCATTCGGAAGAATTATTGCAATCGTTTCTACCTCAATATAGAGTTCGGCCTATGTTTCTCAAGTACATGGGGCATAATTCCATCGAATCCAAAATGCGGCCAGAGTATATTGGACGCTTATTGCATTTTTTGAGTATATGCATGAAGACTGATGTTGTTCCAGTGGAAGAACGATACATGCCAGATGCAGTAATCAATGAGAGATCATTCATTAACAAGGACTGGATCAAGCATGGCACAGAGATTGTGCGATTTGCACTTGAATCAAAAAATGTGGTACCTACCGAAAGATCGTCTCAGTCAAAAAGACATCGTACTTCCATTAGACCAAGAAAACAAGAAGAAATTCCCACGAACCCCATTGCGAAAGAGAATGAGAATATACCCACTGAACTTGGGAAAAGTACAACCAATCAACTTATTTCCAAGATATTAGATGATGGATCTGACAGCAGTAACGGGGAGGAGTGCAGCACCGCGCGATTCGTTCAAACTCTGGAAAGTTGGGATACAGAAGACACAGATGTCAAGAATTTGAGCGTTGATTCCAAGGTTACCTTGAAAGTTGAAAACAACAACTGTCACACTTCCGCTGCTGATGCTATGGGAAAGAGACTTCAGAAAGAACTGTGTCGTGAAGGATCTCTTGTGCAAAGAACCCTTGACTACGAACAAAGTATGAGTCACTCGAGTAAACTACCATCAGGAGAGGATGATAGACTTCACTGCACTCTTGCCAATTTAACTAATCAAGTGAAGGTGCAAAAGGACGATGATTCCGATGCATATGAAGCTTACCATTTATAACTGGAGGACTGTGTCCGAATTATGATTGAGATTTATGTAATCCTGTTTAAATTAAAAAATCCTATTGTAGAATGCTCAAAAGGGGCAGGTCAAATCAGCAACTAACAAATAATTAAATCTGGCAACTTCAAAGAAACAGGAGAGGATATGGCTTTTCTTTTAGCCAGCCTCCTTCGAAAGCCTGCTCGGAAAGTCCACTAATTGCAGTTGTCTGACAGAAGCAAAGCAATCAAATTGAAAACACTCCTATCTAAATATTACTGCCTTGCCTGCTGTAACACCTGCGATATCGACCTTTCAAGCACTCTAACAAGGTGCAGGCTACATACACTGCTTTTTTCATAACATCGTACACCTGCAATATTTAACTATCATATGTAAATAGGGTCTTCAAATATGCCTCCAAATAAATAATTGAATGTCACATACCACATACTTCTGTGGGCACCTACCTGTACGTATCTGTGAGTGGTACCGGTACGTTATGACGAGGCACTGTGCCTCATTGTTATCGACTTTCAAAATGTGGAACGTTCATTCTTCGCCGAGCTGCGATCTAACAATCCAATCCAACAGTCAACAGTCATTCAATTTCGGATTATAACGCCGAAAGTGACCAATTTCAATTGAGATCCAACACGTGTCGTAAATTAAAATTATGGTAGCTACAACATAAATCTTGAACTTCTAACTACATAGCTAGAGTTGCACATTGCAATTTTTTCGCACTGCAATATTCTTGGAAGGGACAATGAGATTATTGTAAGGATATCAAATTCACTCACTGTTGTAATGTGATTCGCTTCATGTCATCAAGGTCTGCATCAATGTTCAAGATGATCTTCTCGTAAGGCCCTTTTTTGTAAGACCACCTGTGGTTGGCGTACTGTAGGCTTTCAGTATGAAGAGCATCTTCTATTCTCCGAGCTCCTTACTTCAACATGAAAATCAAAAAACTGCAACTTAAATTAACCCCTGGGCGTAGTCTTTCTAACGATTGATCTAACGATTGATTTTGTATCGTACATGTCAACTCACAGCTTACATGGTAAAAAGTGAGGCATGCAGATATTTTTGGCTTTGGTCCATGGTTCTTAGACCCTTTACCAAAATTGAGAGAAAATTCTCAACTCTGACGACTCTCATCGACTTTCAAAATGAAGAACATCCACTCACTATCGATAGACTACGAAGCTCCTCCAAAATAAATGTCCAACAGCAGGCATTCAATTTCGGAATAACGCTGAAAATGACCAATTGAGATTCTACACGTGCCATAAATTAATTATCAACAACATAAATCTTGAACTGCTAACTCAATAGAGTTGCACATTGCAGTTTTTCTCGCAATTAAAGTATTAATGTCGTGTAGTGCAATGTTGTTGGAAGGGACAACGAGATTATTGTATGGATACCACATTCACTCAATGTAATGTGATTTTGCTTAGACGACTTTCTGATTTTTTTCGAGCTCCAAACTTCAACATAAAAATCAACTGCAACTGGGTGTAGTCTTTCTAACGATTGATTTTGTACATCTCAACACTCAGCAGACATAAATAATGAACTAACACAAAATATTTGATGATGTGTAACATCCAACTCAATAACAAGGCAGCTGCTCTGATCCTATCTTGCAAACCGGAAGAGGCAATACAGTGCCTGTATCACTCTCTCCTGAACACCTATGACTTGACTCAAAACTTAAGCAAACAGAGACCTGTAGCACCGAAATTCAGCTGTTATCTCGGCGATGAGAATCGCACATCACCATCTGATGATCTCGGTGAAACTATGAAATGTGATGCCTTTGTCCTTGAGTACGACGAGGGTATGCATACATACAACGATCCCTTATTCATCTACACCGCCAATAATCCCCCTGATATCAGTGATGAAACTGTTCGCTCTACTGTTCTCTACAACCTTGGAATCGCTCACATGCATCTAGGTGACGACGAAGAAGCCTTCACTTACCTTTCCATCTTGATCGATCTACACCAAAAGCTTAAACCATCGCTATGCAAGAACGAGTTCTCTGGAGCTTCTATGGTTGCCATCCTCAGCAATATCGGGCACATCTATTTCAGAGCTGGTAAATACGAAGAAGCCTTAATCAGATACAAAGAGGCTGTTGAAATTACACGGGATTGCCATAGCTACTACCACCTTGATGTCGCTGCCGCCTTGAATGCCATTGGGGTCCTGAGGCTTCACAGTCTTCCTTCAATAGAACCGACAGAAGTTGAAGTGACGCTTGCCTTCTTTACCGAGGCTCACGCCATACGAAACGCTATTCTAGGACATGACGAAGACAAACACACTGCTACTGTACTGAATAATATTGGTCGGGCTAAGTTCATTACTGGGGACTATGAAGCGGCCTATGCATACCATAGCCTGTGCTTTGATATTAGACGAAAAGTGCTTGTATCCAACCATCTCGATGTTGCTGCTACATTGAACAATATGGCTCAAGCGAGCAGCATGATGAAGCATTCCAAGCGTGCACTTGGCCTTTATGAGGAATACCTTGAAATTGCTTCTGAAAAGCTAGGAATGAAACACATCGACATTACTGCCACGGTGAGGAACATGGCTGAGGTTCACGAGGATGCTGGTAACCTTCAAGAAGCCATTCAATACTACAGACAAGCAATTTGCTTGTACCAAGATGTCGTACCCGTAGATGGCGTGGAAATTGAAGTTTCCAGTATTCTTAACAAGCTCGGAAGCATCTATTACGAGCAAAATAATTTGGTCGGCGCTATCGATGCTTACCAAAAGGGCCTTAAGATTGAGCGTCACATCTACGACGAGCCCAACAGAAATGTTGCAACTACACTACTAAACATCGCCCTTGTCTACAAAACTCAGGAAAGTTCAGACGAAGCTCTTGCTTACTATACAAATGCAGCTCAGATCCAGCATGCGCTTGGAGAGCCAGAAGCAATGCGTCTGGTGTATACTCTTTCCACTATTGGTCTCCTGCTCGACGACTCCGGATCATATGATGCTGCCATTCTAGCATATGAAAAGGTCCTTGTTTTAAGGACAGAACACCTTGGAAGCTGTCATTTTGATGTATCGACCACCTTGAATGCCATGGGCGTCATTTACTACAAGCAAGGTTTGGTCGAAGCTGCGGTCAAATGCTTCGAAGAATGCCTTTCTATTCGCAGAGGATCGAAGGATTCCAGCAACGATGATATCGCCACTGTCCTCTTCAATCTTGGTTCTATCCACGGAGAGAGTGGACACTCAAGCAAAGCGATCAGGTGCTTTACAGAGTGCATCATTTTGGAGGCCAAGTTGGAGAATACCCTTAGGACTCTAAAGTGTCTAGGTCATGCTTACTTGAAGCGAGATGAAGTTAAAACAGCTCTTAAATGCTTCAACAAAGGCGTAGAAATTTGTAAAACAAATGACGGCAACGCAATCAAGGCACAGCTGTCCATCTTTCTTTGTCTTCTGAGCAAGTGTCATTTCCTTTTGAACCAGCAGAAAGAGGCAATGGCTGCCTTCTGCGATGGGATGAGAGCGAATCTCGATGCTGGAATCGAAGATACGGAGAATCTCATTGAATTTCCTGTAGTTGACTACTATTTCATGTCAAAGCTAAAGTACATTCAGTGCGCACCAGCAGCATAGATTGGCAAGAATAATACAAATAGTGTAACATTAGTATAACTTATGCAAAAATCTTAATATTAACTATAGTAACGTAGAAAGAAGCAATGGTAGTGTGTCTTGGGACTGATAGCAGCAGTGCGTTGTCCTTTCTTTTTCTTTGGCCACTTGGAACGTTTCAGAGTTTTTCGTTTCTTTTCCGGCCTTTGTGTTCATTCGCACTGTTCACTACTGTTGCATCTGCCGCACATCAGCATTCATTCCTTCGTGGATTGGATATATCGATGATATACTAAGATGCTGCCACTTGCTAGACTTCCTGTATTTCTGTTTTGAATTACCATTTTTTCAACAGAATACTAGAGGAGGAGTTTTTAATTTAGCTAGGATTGCATATCTCAATCGCCATTTGTACGCAGTCCTTCCGTTATAAATGGTAAGGAGCTTCATATTCATCTGAATCATTATCCTTTTGAACCATTTCTTGATTGCTTATTGGTAAGAGTACAAAGAAGTATATCATCCTCTTCTGATGGTGGTCTACTTGAGCGACTCATGCTTTGTTCGTTGTTCGTAGTAGTCAAGGGTTGTTTGAACAAGAGATCCTTTTTGCACAAGAGATCCTTCACGATACAGTTCTTTCTGATCTTTCAAGGTAACCTTGGAATCAACACTCAAATCCTTGACATCTGTGTCTTTTGCGGTTCTTCTTCTCATCCATGAATGGAAAGAAAGAAAAGATGTACAAATATGCACGAATTGCTATCAATTTAGTAGATGCATTGACAAAACCCTGGGTTGAAATTTAAGTTCAAACTTGTATACCAAATACCTCATGTGGTGTGAGCATTGTAACGTATGATGTATGATATAATATACAAAGGAACATGATTAGAATGAAGTATATGATTGGAACGCACAGTACTATAGGTGCAGAAAAGGAGCTGAACAGTGCAATGCAATGCAAAGGAACGGATCTGGTAAATACTACTTATGATTTACAATAGTCTTCAATAGCCTCTGTCGCGATTGCATGAGAATTTCCAGGTGGTGCACTAGGCGTGTATCTATTATTTTCCCTTAGCCATAGTTGTGCTATCCATTTATCTGAGGGAGCATCTGATGCCAATGCTTCTCCAGCGTGAAGGGTCCGAACGTCAAAGGGTGTGGTTGGCACCCCACCAGCTGAGGGAAAGAATACGAGGGCCGAACCCTTCTTGGGCTGCACCCTCAAATATTCTCCATCTTTCAAACCCAAATCCCTAAACACCGTAGAGCCCCCCTTATCGTCACCCACATCTGTAAGGTATACCAAAAGAGTTGCAACCCTTTGCCCTCCATTATCATTCAACCCATCTGATGGCGCCAAAGCATCCAGATGCCACGTAAACTTCTCCATCTGTTGATATCTCACCGTCTGCGGTTCCTCCCATCTATCAATACTTCTCAAACCAAATAATCTCGAAGCCTTGGCCATCAGTTCCGGAACACTCTTGAAATGATGGAACCATGTCGTGGAAGTCCGCTGCGCTTCGGATAAACTATCCTTCCCCACCGTTTTGGATCTGCTCATCATCGGCATATCATTATTCGATGTGCGTTTCTTAGGATTATTGCATAGATCCACGTATTCATCGCATTCTTCGAATGTCAAGAAATCATCTACGGCGAGGACCATTGGATCAACATGTAAAACACGGAATTTGGCAAAGGGTGGAAGGTCTTCAATCACTTCAAGTTGTTCCGTGGCCATTGATATTTTTTGGAATGCACTCATTGTTTCCGAGAACAGACTGTCACTGACACTGCCACTGCCACCGCCAGAGGTAGAACTACCTGAAATCAAACTATCAAATTCAGTGGTGGCAGCTTTGGGTTTCAGCAAATCAGCGAAATCGGATGATCCGCTTGCATCCTTATCCTTCTTGGCTGCAACTCCTTGAACATTATTATCATTATCATTATTATCATCATCATCATTGAACCATCCCATGGGAAAATTGAAATCTCTAAATCCATAGATTTGTGCCAGGCGATCATACATTTCATTAGATAAATCTTTTGAATTCAATCTATCGTCATCTGCGG
>Ga0306864_1000958_pt1 | contig 12386 bp, 9 predicted proteins | sample AntRauTorckE5430_FD_190448 | JGI IMG/M metagenome (GOLD analysis project Ga0306864, IMG submission 190448) | Saline lake microbial communities from Rauer Islands, Antarctica - Metagenome Torckler E5 #430 (v2) (version 2) | ecosystem: Environmental > Aquatic > Non-marine Saline and Alkaline >...
AATTTCCAGTGAAGGTGCACCTTTCAGGTTTTTAGCAAGTAGAGATGATTTTGAGATTTTTTGATTTTTACGCGGCAAAGCTAGTCGGACCAATTTTTCACGTGGACCAATTAATCACCCGCGTAGAGATCACAAAAAAGAAAAAGCATCGGACCAAGCGACATACAAGCGATCATCTGAACGATCCACGATCCACGATCCATTTTATCAATCAAGAATCAAAACCAAAATTAATGCAAAGGAACAGGAGACAAACACAAACCAAAACAGCAATGACCACCAAGCCTCAATTCTCAGCATGCGAAGGATATCACGACAATCCTGGAAAAAATCGAGATGAGAAGGAAGGATACGGTATTAACATTTATGTCGGACCAAGCCCCAATACGATCCAAAAAGAAATAACGCTACCCTATACGAACATGCTGGTAATTCCAATCCCTCGGAACCCAATGAAAGAAGATTGGACAGATCACTTTGAGGTAGAAGTTCAAGGAAAGAAGCTGATCGTAAGAAGAACAGATAAGCCGAATGGCTGGGGCATGCATTTACTACTTCGGGGATACTATAACAAAGATGATTCTGCTTCTTCCCACAGGCACATGTTCAAAGCTGTCATTACGAATCACACCCTGACCGTGGAGCTTATACCAAATCAAATTCTTCGTTCCCATGGCAATTTAATTTTCGCGGGACCTGGTGTTCAGGCGAATAAAGCATTCATGATGGTGGTTCCTCAAAGTACAGCAGAAAAATCATTTCTAATGAGCAGAATGCAAAACATATCCACAGGCTTGAAGCGCTTGACGGTGGACAAAAAGATTCCTGTGGTGGACTATTCTTATAATGCCGAAAAAGCAACAAGCGGAGGAACAGCAACAAGTGGAACTGTAGTATTGGGGGTGAAAATGGGAATCTCTGCGAACATAATACATCTGGCGCTGGGTGAATTTGGAAACAGGATTTTTTGCCGCAGAGGATCCTTCATTGCTTCCTCCTTGGATGTACAAATATTAGATTCAGATTTCTTTGGCAAATTGCAGACAGCGGTTGGGCATGGCGACTTATTTTTAAGAGCGAGAGGTGCAATCGAACAGATAGAATTAAAAGACTCAGAGCTCATTGAAGTTGAGACTGATTCTTTGATTGCTATGACTCAAGAAGTTCAGACAGACCCGCCGGTGATCTTGGCTAATGATTCGAAACGAACTTTATTAGGCCCAGGGATTATTTGGAAGACCAAATACAGTAGTCTAGATGCAGAGGATTCCTTAAGACTGAGTTTAAACGAGAAGAAAGAGGTCATACAATCTTAGATCGACGATCCAAATTTTACAGGCAAATAATTGCATCAGCCAATGACATACGGTTTCTTCTTTCTACCCCCAACATTATCAGTCTTTGTTAACCGGTCCCTGAACTCGTATACTTTACTTGAGACATATTCTTAAAAGTAATAAATGATGGTACATAAAGTAGACTAATGTGTAGGTCTAATTCGACGAATCCCTGATGATAATAATATAACAACACCAAGAAGAAAATTGATAACTTCAAAAAAGTAAACCATTTTTGAGAGACAGAGAGGTCTTTCTTCTCCTCTCTCCTTCCTTCTCTTTCTCCTTTGTTTCTTTTCTTTTGAAAGAGTCTGGCCTCCTTCCGCTTCCCCTCTCGCCGCCCAACAATCGTGTCTGCAACTAAAGACCTTCAGAAAATTGCATCGATTGCAACAACATCACAACATCACATTCCATCACCACAGACTTTCATCGCTAAAGACACCATGCCACCAAAGAAGAACAAAAAGAAGCCAGGAGATGGAGAGGTAGCTCTCACACGTATTGCTATCATCAACAAAGAGAGATGTAGGCCCAAAAAGTGTAATCAACAGTGTAAAAGGAGTTGTCCTGTTGTGAAACTCGGCAAGCTCTGTATCGAAGTTGGACCCAAGAGTAAATTGGCTTTCATTTCTGAGCCCCTCTGTATCGGTAAGTGATTGAATTTAAATCAATCCTTTGGAATGAATCATCTCTCAGTCACACATTGACCAATGATCATTCACTCATCTGTTTCACTTCATTTCACTTCACTTAGGATGCGGTATCTGCGTCAAAAAGTGTCCATTCGAAGCAATTCAAATTATTAATCTCCCAAAGGATCTCGAAAGAAACACTACCCATCGTTATGGACCGAACTCCTTTAAGCTACATCGTCTCCCCATGCCCCGTCCTGGGCAGGTGCTTGGTCTAGTCGGGACAAACGGAATCGGAAAATCGACAGCTCTCAAAATTCTCGCTGGAAAAATGAAGCCAAATCTCGGTAAATTCGACGCTCCTCCCGACTGGGAAGAGATCTTGGTTCATTTCCGCGGATCAGAATTGCAGAATTATTTTACCAGGGTTTTGGAAGATACTCTAAAGGCCACGATCAAGCCTCAGTATGTTGATCACATCCCCAGAGCTGTGAGAGGTCAAGTTGGAGATATTCTCAAGAAGAAGGATGAGAGAAGTGAGATTGAAGGGTGGGATGTCCTGGACTGGGCTATAACTAATGCTGAGTTGAAACATGTCATGACACGTGATGTGGGAGTCTTGAGTGGAGGAGAATTGCAGAGATTTGCAATCGCAGCAGTAGCAGTTCAGAACGCTGATGTTTACATGTTCGACGAACCATCGAGTTATTTGGATGTGAAGCAGAGATTAACTGCTGCACACATGATTCGTCAATTGTTAGAAGGAGAGGACGGATGGAAACGGTATGTTTTGGTTGTAGAACATGACCTGGCTGTGTTGGATTATCTGAGTGATTACGTGAGTGTTCTTTATGGACAAGCTGGAGGGTACGGTGTAGTTACGATGCCTTTCAGTGTTCGAGTGGGAATCAATGCATTTCTGGCAGGATTCATCCCCACAGAGAACTTGAGGTTTCGCGATGAAGCCCTTTCTTTTAAGGTACGTAATATTGATTGGAACTGTGAAAGTGCAGCTTCACCCTCCTGTCATATTTTCTCACTTTATCTCCATTCCATTCAACTCTAAAGGTATCACAACGTGCAGAAGTGGAACAAGTTAAGAACGATGTCATGAAGAGTTATTCTTATCCCGCCATGACGAAGACTCAAAGAAGAGGCAAGTCACAATTTATCTTACATGTCGAGGAAGGAGGGTTCACCGATTCTGAAATCATTGTTCTTCTCGGAGAAAACGGAACCGGTAAAACTACGTTTGTGCGAATGCTTGCTGGTCTTCTCAAGAGTGACGAACAAGCAAAGTTTGAAGAGGAAGGCTACGATTATGAGGCTTCTCAGGCAGGTGTTCCCGACTTGAATGTTAGTTACAAGCCTCAAAAGATTTCACCCAAGTTTAAAGGAACTGTTCAAGAGCTTCTTCACAAACGTATTCAAAGTTCCTACCATCATCCTCAATTCAATTCGGATGTCATGAAACCACTCAATATGGATAACATCATCGATAATGGTGTGCAGAATTTATCCGGTGGAGAGTTGCAGCGTCTTGCAATTTGTCTTGCCCTTGGAACTCCTGCTGATGTTTACCTCATTGACGAACCAAGCGCTTATCTTGACTCTGAACAGAGAATTAACTGTGCAAAGGTTATCAAGAGATTTATTATGCACAGCAAGAAGACAGCATTCGTTGTTGAACACGATTTCATTATGGCTACTTATCTTGGTGATCGCGTAGTGGTGTACACTGGAAATCCAGGAATTGAGGCAAAGGCCACATCCCCTCAGAGTCTTCTTAGTGGTATGAACCAGTTCCTCAAAAGTCTTGAAGTGACTTTCAGAAGAGATCCTATAAACTTTCGTCCAAGGTAAGCAATCATGTCTTTCTTCATCGCAAACAATTTGTTCTCTGGGATGACGATAATCTTCACTCTATGTCAGCTTCGTCTACACCTTTGTGTGGGCGGGTGCCGTTTTGGCGCCTTGTCACTGAGAGTTAAAGTCTTATGTTTTAATTTCCAACCAGAAGTGGATCTTCTCTAATTTTGTTGTTGTTTCACTCCTTCGCTAACGCATTCTTCGATCTCTCCCTCCTTTCTGGATAGAATCAACAAGCGAGGGTCGCAAAAAGATGCGGAACAAAAGAAGAGCGGAAACTACTTCTTTTACGACAACGGAGATGCAGAAGATGACAGCGACTTTGAGGACATTTAACCATGTTATGAGGTAAGCAATCGTGTCTTTCTTCATCACGAATAATTTGTTCTCTGGGATGACGATAATCTTCACTCTATGTCAGCTTCGTCTACACCTTTGTGTGGACGGGTGCCGTTTTGGCATCGTGTCACTGAGAGTTAAAGTCTTATGTTTTAATTTCCAACCAGAGGGTGGATCTTCTTTGATTTTGTTGTTGTTTCACTCCTTCGCTAACGCATTATTTATCTCCTCTTCTTTCTGGATAGAATGAATAAGCGAGGATCACAGGAAAAGATGCGGAAACCACTTCTTCAATCACAGCGTTGATGATATTTAATAAAACATATTTCATAGAATTCAAATTGATGAGATTTTTGTAGATTGCAGCATAGTGTTCTGTCCTAGCATAGTGTATTCAGCGCAAATGTGATCAATATGGCTGGATCCAATCCAATGTGAAAGAGAGAGCATGTCATTTGAGTACGACTGTGATCATTGATTATTTAATCTGGAATTCTGGACATGAAGTCTCTGATGCTTCCAATATCATAAGGGTCTTCGTCATACCAGGCAAAGCATTCCCTACAAATGACAAGGCCTCGACTTTTGCAACAATTGCATTTCACTTCTGTTCCATATGTCACATAGTACCCAACTCCATCGCAGTTTGGACATGGCACTACTCTCGTGTCGCCACACGACTTACATCCTCTTTTTGGCTTGTCATCAGCCTCAGCATCAACTACTTTACCCAAACTTTTCCAGACACCCCTTGCCAGGTTACCATTCGCTGGCCCTCCAAGGAAATACACAGGGACAATCCACAAAGGAAAGAACCCAGTTTCCCCAGGATCAGTGTAGTGATACCCACCGTTTGTCCCTGCCAAGAGTGTGATCAAACCGATCTCAATCAATGGTCCTCCAATTGCCGTTGCAAGACTAGTAATCAAGCCACTTCTCGTCCCATCAAACTCCCGGTAACCCCAAAAAGCCAAGACAGCCATGATTCCAAAGATCTCGGTCCTATCCAGACCGTACGCAAAGAAAATTCCGCTCAGCCAGTATTGAAAAGTAAAAAAGGCAATGCCACTCAAAATGACGGGTCCAGATGTTCCCATTGGAGTCGAACTTTCCCCTTCTCCAAAGTAGTCGTCCAGCAAAATGTAGAGCCATCCAATGAGGAAACCAGCAAATCCGAAGAGGGGTGGTACCCACCATGTGGTGGTGAAAGCTGGAATGGAGTTTGTGCTCCATAGCTGGTTCGAATATGGAGAGTCGTACTGTAAAACCCCATTTGCAGAATGGTAAGAGTCAAGGAAAGGTCCCAGCAGTGCTCCAGCAGTGGTTTGCGATATAGAGAAAAGGATAGATCGTTTTGGGTCGTCTGTTATTTTGTCCATTGGTGATTTGGTTGCTTGGAGGGCAAGTAATCGGATATTAGGCAACGGCTCATGTGATTGCTGGATAGATGATGGATACTTCCTTTTTGGAAGCCGAGGTGCAAATGCTTGACATTGTCCAATTAACATTGATGAAGCAATGCATGTGAACAATGCACAGATGAGTGCGTTTCTGCGACGTGCCATTGAACAAAAGATCTTGTGTATGAAATTGTTATTGTTTATTGTTATTATTTATTGTTGATGACTGATGACTGATGACACTTGACACACACAGAATACAGAATGGATCATGCGAGCATGGGAGTGTGGCGTGCGAGCTGCGAGTGTCGGTGGTGTAATCATTTCAATATCAAGTAAGCATTTGTATGATGATCAACCTAAAAGTAAAATAGAAAATAGAAAATAGGCGACACGACGAACGACGAGACACGGCGAACGGCGAACGACCACGCTACACGCTACACGAAACAGAACGACAACCGACCAAGATGGAATGACAACTCAAAAGCAAGATATGAAGCATATATCGCCACTGGCAGTACACCGGCTATCATCAGTATTCTTCCTATTCGCTTCCAAGGTCCGTCGTAAAGCTCTTCTCAACATTCAGGTCAACATTCGTCGTTTGATGTTCCTCTCCATTTCTTCGTGCCTAGAGAGAATGTTATGTATGCGTTACTGAATCATGGTTCACCTTCGCTGGTTGCTTACAAATTTAACTCATTTCCTTACCCAACAGGCGCCCATTGCAGCATTTCATATTAAACCAATCGTTACACTATATTCGACACAGACTCGAAGCTTGCATCACACAATAATGTCGGCGGCACGAAAGAAGAAGGAAGATTTTCCACCCGTTCCTCACGTCACAGGGACAAATCTTATTCCGCGGTGGATGAATAAGGAACGCACCAAGGTCATTACCGTACCTGATGTGCTACAACCGAAGACAGGTGGCACGTGCGTCTATTACTGGATGCAGCGAGATATGAGAACAGAAGATAATTGGGCATTGCTATATGCCAACTACTTGGCAGAGGAGCAAAAGGTCCCTTTGAAAGTGCTCTATGTGCTACCTCCTCCTGTGCCATCAGACGAAGATAAAGAGAAAGGAATGCCGCCCAAAGTTTGTCAAATGAAAATGGTGAGAGGTTTTGCGCAGCAGATTCAGATACTTTTTTTTTTCCTTGGAAATATGCATTCCTGCATTCGCTCACTCGTCGTATTCTCAATTTCCCCGGGGCACAGACTGAGAGACATGGTTCGTTTCTACTTGGAGGATTGAAGCTTGTCGAAAAGGAATTGCATGAAAATAATGTACCTTTCCAAATTCTGATGCCAGAGCATCACTCAGATGTAGGACAGTGGGTGCATAAATGTGTAGAGGATGATAATGCCTCTGTGGTGGTTTGTGATATGAACCCTCTTCGTCAATACCGTCAGTGGATCGAGGACCAAGCATCCCCTCTTTTTATTAAATCCAAGTTACCAATATTTCAGGTCGACGCACAGTGAGTATCATCTAAAGATGCATGTGTGTTTTTTGTTATGTCGTGTTCATATTTATATTGTTACTTGAAAGACTTGATTCACACTTTTCTTTAAATTCGCGTTCAGTAATGTTGTGCCTGTGTGGTTCGCCTCCCCAAAACGAGAGGTAGGAGGTACGGTCAAAATAATTTATTGCAATGCGTTCAATGGTGCCATTCGAATTCTCTAAACATTCTTTCTTTAATTTTTTGAAAGCACGCACTCTTCGCCCCAAAATCAATAAATTGTTACCAGAGTTTTTGACACATTTTCCTTCGTTAAAGGGCAATGAACACATTCCTGAGAAAGTTGTTATGCAACCCGTCGATTGGGACGTCTGTGAAAAACATCTGAATTTGGATAGTACGGTGAAAGCAGTGTCGTGGGCGCAAGCAGGGGCAGAAAATTCTATGAAGAGATTTCATGAATTCGCTTCGAGTCCGACTGATGGACTGAAGAAATTTGATACATTGCGGAACGATCCCAACTATAGTAATGTGTGTTCAAATCTTTCTCCTTGGGTGAATTATGGCCAGGTTTCTTTTCAGCGCCTGGCGTTGGAAATAAGATCTTTGAAGAAACACCTCAACGGAACTGCTTCATACTTGGAAGAAGGCATCGTCAGACGTGAACTGAGCGATAATTTTGTTTATTACTCTCTGGACAATTATGACGAGATCAGAACCGCTGCTCAATGGGCACAGGACTCGCTTGAATTGCATTCCTCTGATGAAAGAGAATTCATATATTCCTTGAAACAGTTTGAAGCAGCTTCAACACACGACGATCTTTGGAACGCCGCTCAAATTCAGTTAACTTCAGAAGGGAAAATGCACGGGTTTGTGAGTTAGGATGTGATACAATTCATGTGTTTTGTTGTGTTCCTATTCAGGGTGTTTCTAATAAATACAATCTTACTGTCTGCACCAGTTGAGAATGTATTGGGCAAAGAAAGTTTTGGAATGGACTGAATCACCAGCACAAGCATTGCACTTTGGCCTTTATCTCAATGATAGATATTCATTGGATGGTAATGATCCAAACGGATTCACTGGTTTAGGATGGAGTATAATGGGTATCCATGATATGGTAAGTGTCATGAGTCGTACATGTATGACGTGACAATCCAATTTGCTGATTTTCCTTTCTATTTGATAGGGCTGGAAAGAGCGTCCAATTTTTGGGAAGATACGATATATGAATTATGCCGGGTGCAAACGAAAGTTCAAAGTTTTACAGTTTGTCACGAAATATTCCTCTACACCACCAGCAAAAGAAGTTGTTGTGGCAACTGCGAAAAGAGCGACCTCGAAAAAGGCCAAATCCAAATCTTTAACAGGCAACAAGAAAAAATTGCTTGAGCATTTGGCAAAGAGGAAAACTTCCCTTCCTCCTGACACAAAAATACAGGCAAAGAAATGCAAGAAATAATCTCATTATTAGCATTAGCCTGATTCGTGTTTCTTAATCTCGTTGTTAAATTAATAGTAAACAAAGAATGCGTCACGTCTACGACACACTGCACTAACTATGATTTCTTTTCCTCAATATTGTCGCAATCAATCTGCGCCTGAATTGTCATTTCAATATTTGTTTTCAAGTCCAATGCATTCAAGGATGGTGTTCGGATTGTACCACGGAGTGATCCGAAGTCACCATGCATAAAAAATCCTGGATCTATCCCAGCCTTTACTCTTTGATGGTAGGCTTCGAGGATATTTTCAGGCAAGAGAGCACCGTCATCACCGTTATTCTTTTCGGTCTTCAAATCTCTTGCACTTTTAACAAGTCTTTGTGCATATATTTTCGCTATTGTGGTTACTGCCACAATTATTTGACTGCTTGTATCTGGAGCAACGTACTCCGAAAGCGGCCTCAATGTCTGTACATTCATTGATGGTGCCACAGATGGTACAGATGAATTGCCAATCTTCTTTCCCATTTTTCGCTTGTGTTGTGCATTCCTACTGGCACTCACCAAACAGGTTGATACGTACCCACATAATCCATTTTTAGCAAATGTGCACCTACGAAATGCATTGAATCTTTCATGCTCCATCGCGCTAAAAGTACTGAGAACTTGAGATAACGGCTGTCTTTCGTTTCTTAGAAATTTGGAAGGGGTATGGTGTCAATAGATATTTGATGCTTTCGCTGAACATTATATTGATGCCTATTTATGATACTCACTCGTTTTCAAAAGAATCTCCATGACCTGTTCGAACTTGTGCTACTTTGGATCTTTTCGCTAGAGATGTCGCTACGAGCGGATTTTGAAGCAAAAGATAATACTTAAAATTAGGATTGATGGCAATATCAGTAGACTGCGGACGCGATGTTGCGGGTCAAGGGAATACAATTTTTACGTCATTTGATAATACAGCACACATTATTAGCAGTAGAAGGACGAAAGTCTATCGTATACATCAAACACATCGTGTGAAAGCTAGGAAATTGATTCTGCTATTGAGCAGGCGACAGGCACTCACTAAGAATTCACAGTAATCGCATAATCACTTACTGATGGATCCAGAAGACCTTTTCATTGCAAGGTAGGCTGCTGAAAGCGATCAAGCAACAGTCAAAGAGGTTTGAGCAAGGTCTGAGAGCGCTTTGGGTAACGATTGATTAGTGAGAGTGCAGTAGGCAGTAGACAGTAGACAGTAGACAGTAGACAGTAGACAGACTCTAATAGTAGCTACAACAACAACAGTAGTAAGTACATGGGTAATGGGTAGCGGAGAAATGTGTTAATGTGTATGGTACATAGGTTACTGGGACTGAAATTCTATACGACAGGGCCTATGTAAACATTTAGATTATTTTCAGAATGAATAGCTAGTAAAATTAATACGGCACCTTTTACTGCTGATATTTACGAGATTTATTACATGCTCCTTATTGAGTTCGAGTTTTATCCTAACGCCCTCTGCTTTAGTATATATAGTTATATGGCGATTAAAAGCTTAGGATGTGTTTCAATTTGTTTTTGTGTTGTGTTAGAGGTGTAGGCAGCACTTGTATTGAGTTGAATTAACTGTGTGAGTCTGAAAATACCATAACTCCGTGGTCGAAGACCAGATTCTATTCAAGTAGTAGGATGAGATGAGTGTTTGGCTATTGTACCAGGGAGATACGATGTTTTGATTCATTCACAAGTGTTTTTAGTACACACTCAGGAATTGTATTAGTTTACCTAGTAGGTAGGCATGTTAAATGTGTCGTGTTGTTCTTCCTCAAACCTCTCTCAGAATATTGCGCGAGTGGAGGAGTGGTGGCCGCCTTGCGAAAAAAGTGCTCTCCAGTCTAAAATTTTCTTGAGAAGTTACTAGCTAGAGTATGGTAGAGTGCCCCTTTCCGGGTAGACGATATGGTCAGATACCTGATGGATCTCATAAACTGTCAATTATATGATATATTTCTATCAAAAATTTCCTCAATGACGCACACAGAAAATGTACAGAAATGTACACTTCCAATTTAGATTCCCGCCTTTGATCCAGTTTGATCGCATCTTTTTCGGTTTTGAAAATAAGTGTCTATTTGAATACATCATCATCATAACTTCCTAACAGGATTAACAGGGTTGCTGTCTTCTTCACCACTGAAACACATTCATATATTTCCCCCTTCAAAACATGTAACTACATCTGCTCGAAAATTCGCCAATTTCAAGTTAACAAGGATTTCTTAATCTCTAGCGTACCTGTGTTCATTTGATACCAAGTTCAAAGAAAAAAGCATTCTGAGACATGTGTAAAGGATAGTAGTCCACGCTTCATTTTAAATTCATTTAACATTTCTTAAAATAACTTAACATGCAGTTATTGGAACAAAACCAAAACCTTACAGTAACACATGTTACAAGGATGGTTTTCACTCATTTTCACATAAAATACTTGTCGCTCAACTCTTAATTGCAACTATTACTCCTCGATAGTTCCGGAAACTATTCGACATTTCTCAATCCAATTCTTCTATTTACTGCAAGCAGCACAACATTTAGAACGGACGTTAGGTTCATCACACACATTTTCCTGGCGCTCTTGAAGCTTGCTATCATTCTTGGTGATGTAGGCGCAATCTTTGGTTAACTTGGTGTTAGGCGTGGTGAATGTGAATGCAGGATCATCTACACAAGCGATTACAGGAGCCATTGTGGGTGACTTGGTGGGTGACTTGATTGGTGAAGTGGTTGGAGCATCAGTGATTCCAATTGGGTTCCCGGTAGGTGAAGCAGAAGGCTTGATACTCGCAGTAGGGTTATTAGTAGGGGTGATACTTGGCTCGCTACTGGGTGTTCTGGTGGGAGTGTCAGAAGGCAGGCCACTGGGCTCTACTGAAGGCTGATCAGAAGGATTGGTGCTAGGCTGATCAGAAGGCATGCTACTGGGCCCACTGGAAGGCTCATCAGAAGGCAATGTACTGGGAGCATCAGAAGGGACAACAGTAGGAATCTGGGAAGGCGCATCAGAAGGGACAATAGTAGGAACTTGGGAAGGCTCATCAGAAGGGAGGCTACTAGGGGCATCGGATGGTCCAGCAGAAGGCATCTCAGATGGAGTATCAGAAGGCTCACTTGTAGGTCTCAAAGTTGGGAAAGGAGATGGCATAGGGGAAGGAGGTCTGGTAGGTACTGCAGTAGGTCCAGTAGAGGGACTTGCCTGAGGCATCGTTGTAGGGGCCTTCGACTTATTTGGAGCAGTGGCAGGGGGTGATGTAATACCGACCTTGTTGGGTGCTCCAGTAGGCGCTACTGTGATCTTATCCTGGCAGTAGTCACAAGTTTTAGGGCAAGCATCTCTTACAGATCTTCCGTTTCGGGACTTTGTCGCTTCTACGACGCAGTACCTGTTGATTCTTTTGTCATTTTCACCGACCCACGCACAGTTAGAGTCAATTCCGTTGTTCCTCTTAAACTCATAAGCAGGATCGTCTTTACAGCATTCTCCGCACGTTTGCTTGCATGCAGTGTTGACATTAGGTTCCAAACAGAAATCCGTACGACGGCTTTCCTTGAATCTGATCCATGTGCATGCTCTTTCTTTCCCATTTGCAAAGAATTTAAATGATGCGTCGTTGTCGTTGCCGCTGCAAACTGCAAAGGTCTGCGTAGGCAGGATTGCGAACGCGAGAATCAGGGCTTTGTTGATTGAGATCATTTTGTTTCCAATGTTTGTTGTTATGCAAAACGCTGATTTTGTTCTTTTGTTCTTTTGTGTGGTGATGATTGTTGGAAGTGGATGTGAAAATCCAGAGATGATGAGCGTTGAATTTTCTATTCTGCCGGTATA
>Ga0306864_1000959_pt1 | contig 12384 bp, 2 predicted proteins | sample AntRauTorckE5430_FD_190448 | JGI IMG/M metagenome (GOLD analysis project Ga0306864, IMG submission 190448) | Saline lake microbial communities from Rauer Islands, Antarctica - Metagenome Torckler E5 #430 (v2) (version 2) | ecosystem: Environmental > Aquatic > Non-marine Saline and Alkaline >...
AAGAAGACTTGGATGGTGACGGGGTTGGTGATGCTTGTGATCCACAAAATGATACCGATACGGATGGAGATGGTGTTATTGACCTCAACGACAACTGTCCAACCATCTCTAATTCGGGTCAAGAAGACCTGGATGGTGACGGGGTTGGTGATGCTTGTGATCCACAAAATGATACCGACACGGATGGAGATGGTGTAATTGACCTCACGGACAATTGTCCAAACGTTGTCAATCCGGGTCAAGAGGATTTGGATGGTGATGGCACTGGTGATGCTTGTGATTCACAAGATGATACAGATACAGATGGTGATGGTATCCCAGATGTTTTTGATACGGATGACGATGGCGACGGCGTCAATGATTCAGATGAATTATTGATCGGAACGAATCCGTTACTTACGGATTCAGATGGAGACGGAACAGATGACGGAAATGAAGACTTCGATGGAGACGGAATTAACAATGATGATGAATCAGCAGATGCTGGAATAATTACAACAGATGTTGATGGTTTACCAGGAAATGATATCGCAACAGCATTAGATACGGACCAAGATGGAATACCAGATACCATAGATACGGATGATGATGGCGATAATGTAAGTGATGCGGATGAAGCCTTAGCCGGTACTGATCCATTGAATCCAGAAACTATAGTTGGAACACCAGACGGTAGTCTTGATACGGACGGCGACGGCATCAGTAATGGTGACGAGTCAGATGAGACCTTGGTGATATCAACAGATATTGATGGTTTACCAGGAAATGACATCGTAACAGCACTAGCATTACCAGACTTTACACCAACAATAGATGTTGATGCTCTAGTATTTTCATCTGCAGGATCAACAAAGGATTTCGTTATTAACGTATCTGAAACTCTTGGTGCATCATCAGATGGGCAGGTAGTCCTTAAGGTCTCAAAGCATTCTGCATTTCTCATCACCTACGGAGCGGCTACGAGCACTTCTGATGTGGATGGTGGTGTTTCAGTTGATAATAGTGATTGGGAGATAACTGAAAATTCTACGTTCATAACAATAACACTAAAAGCAGGTGTTATAATTGGAGCAAATACATTTTCAGCTATTGGTTTTACAATAGAACTTAATCCAGGTGTACCAGCTCAAACTTTGATACCAATTACAACTGTAATCGTAAATGGGTCAGGGGCCGATAGTGAGAATTTAAATAATACCAAAAATGTAATTATTAAAGTTCAATAACCAGAATAGTTACTAGTCTGTTAATAAAACATTGACGCCAAATAATAAGAGCATGAATATTTTGAAAAAATTAATGGTATTATGTTTTACCGTCTTTATGTTTATCCCGAAAGGATACTCACAGAACGCAGATCCTGGACTTGGAATTCTAATGAGTCCAGAAATGGTGTCGCAAGGTTCTACAGGAACTTTGATTGTTACTGTTGGTAATTATGGTAACGGAACCATCGTTGAAAACTCATTGCGAGTTACTATTAGTGTTGGCAACAGTGCTGAAATCATAGGAATTGCTTCAGGAAGCGATATACACTGGGATCAATTGAGCTTAACAACCGGTTCTGAAAACACAATAAGACTAACAAATTCAGGTGGAGGTTTTGGCTCGTTTGATATTGGAGATGTTTTACTTACCGTAAGAGGTAATTTGGTCAGTGGTCCTGATGATATTTTAGGGAGCATCGTATACATTACAGATAATAATCCTTTATTGTGTGGAGGATGCTCTTCACCTCCAACAAATGCTTCCCAGGGAAACGCGAGTGGTTCAAATGATAATTCATCAACAAGCTTGGCTGTAGTCGCCCCAGTGATTGATGCCGTAGCTGACATGGCAGGACCAATCAACGGCGAGACCGGTGGCGATGCAGGCATCGACGTGCTGGCCAACGATACGCTGAATGGCGTAGTGGTTGTTCCGGCGGATGTAACGATCACTTCTACGCCAACATCTGAGTTGACCGTCAATACCGATGGATCAGTGGAGGTAACTGCGGGTAGCTTAGCGGGCACCTATATGGTCGATTATCAGATCTGTGAGAACAATAATCCGACCAACTGTGACATAGCGACGGTGACGGTGACCGTTCCTGCGGACCCGGTAGCATTTCTTAACCTTAAAGTTATGCTGCAAGGCGCGCTCTTCGATCAGAATAGTGCACTGATGCGCGATGATTTGCGTAGTGGTGGACACTTACCACTGACGGAGCCGTACACGGCAATGAGCAATATTCGCTTAAATCATAGCGGCGATGGAGGAGCCGAAACGACTACGCAGGAAGTACTGGATCTTAATGCGGGAACTGCTGACGCTATTGTCGATTGGGTATTTGTTGAACTTCGAGACGCTTTAGCTGCAAATAATGTATTAGAAACCCGTACTGCATTAGTACAGCGAGATGGTGACGTTGTTGATCCTATTGATGGAGTGTCTCTACTCTCATTCAATGGGTTTGTTGGTCGACAGTATTATGTATCGGTTAAACATCGTAGCCATATGGGGGTTATGACGGCGAATCCTGTCACTTTTACCAATGCGGGTACGCTTGTTGACTTTACGACTACTGTTAATACCGATGTATTCCGGATCTCTGATATTTATGATGGTCATGAGCAAGTAACTATCAACGGCGTCCAAGCCTTGTGGGCCGGAAACACTACTGCTGATAATAAAGTCAAGTACCAAGGACCTAGTACAGATGCATCCACAATGCTGACAGGTGTAATAGGGCACCCTGAGAATGTTATTCCAGTCTTCAATTTTGATAGTGGCTCCGGCTATTACCAAGGAGACGTTAACATGGACGGAAAGGTGAAGTATCAAGGGGAGAATAATGATACCATCTACACCTTCGTAAACCTTTTAACCTACACCTTAAATAGTGGGTCACTTTATAATTTCGACTTTATGATGGAGCAACTGCCGCAATAAATAGAAGCTGTGATTAGAATACTTTCCCAGGTGTCTATCAAAGCCCTTTGCTTATGTCTTTGTAATAATTATATTTCCATGAACATTTATACCAACACTAAATTGTTTTTAATGAAAAAAAGGATCACTTTTTTTATAGCAATACTAATAATGACAAGCTCTGCGCTCTTTGCTCAGAACCTTGAGTTTAGTATTCGTTATAATTTGATGGAGTCTCGCTACGATGTCTATGCTTTGCCCGATGCATCTAACCCTTCATTTTTTTGGGGCCCTTCTCAAATATCAGTAGTTGTCCCAGGAACCGTAGAGGATATTCCTTTTTCGGTAACTAGTGTTACTGGTGGTGCTTGGCAGGACAACTCTGATGTTTATGCACCGGCTGTAACGCCTAGTTTCGATTATCATGGTGTAGGCTCATTAGGAGCTTCAACACCTTTACAGGCTGGAGTTGAATTATTGATATTTCATTTTACCATATCAGGCGCTAACTGTGTGTCTGGTGCTCGTTTGTACATTAATGGTTCGGATCCCAATTCAGGGGCTGATGGAATGCAAGGTGGTGATTTTGCGAATACTATTTTTGGAATTGGATCGAGTGGGGGAGGAGAATATTATCTAGGCAACTACGATAACAATGGTACCAATTGTGATGCCGATGGCGATGGTACCAATAATGATGATGATTTTGATCCGCTTGATCCATGTGTAGGCTTTACTGCGGGAAATGAGGATCCTACTAATCCTATTTGGGCAAATGCCGATTGTGATGGCGATGGTGTTATCAATGTTAATGAAGATACAGACGCAACTGACCCTTATGATTCTTGTAGTTTGACGCTGGCTAGTGTTAGCCAAAATGCTACTGATACTGGGGACTGTGACGGAGACGGTGTAACGAACGCTGACGAGATCAATGGCTCGGATGGTGACTTCTCCACGTTTGGTGATAATACTGATCAATTCGACCCATGTGATTACAATCTTGCTGATCAGGGAACACCAGGCGTAGTATGGAACATGGCCGATTGTGATGAGGATGGTAACCCTAATGGTTCGGACCCTAATCTAATCGTAGCTACAGCTGCTGATGATGCTGGAACAGCTACCCCAGAAATGGCTGAGTTTATTGATATCTTAGGGAACGATGATTTCTTAGGTAACCTTGATCCTGCAAACCTGGGAACCACGGCGATCACCCAAACGGGAGGTACGGCAATGGGTACAGTCATGTTTGATATAGACATTGGTGAATTGACCTACACGCCAACCTTTGGAGAAGCGAGTATGACCGTTACGGTTGTTTATCAGGTTTGTAATACAGATCCCGATCCTGACGTATGTGCGACTGCGACCGTAACAATTACAATTGGAGTTGCAGACCAAGACAGTGATGGAGATGGTGTGTTGGATTCTGATGAAGCTATCGACATGACCGACCCTAGCGATCCTTGTAGCTTAGTTCTTACTAGTGTTAGTGAGAATGCTACGGACATGGGTGATTGTGATGGTGACGGCGTAACGAACGCTGACGAGATTAATGGCACTGATGGCGACTTCTCCACACCTGGTGACAACACTAATCCAATTGACCCCTGTAGTCTGAATTTAGCTGACGTTAGCCAGAATGCTACGGACATGGGTGATTGTGACGGTGATGGCGTAACGAACGCTGACGAGATCAACGGTACTGATGGGAACTTCTTCACGTCTGGTGATAGCACCGATCCATTTGATTCGTGTGATTATAACGAAGCTGACCAAGGTACACCAGATGTAGCATGGAATATGGCAGATTGTGATGAGGATGGTAATCCTAATGGTTCGGATCTTAATCCAATCGTGGCTACAGCTACTGATGATGCTGGAACAGCTACTCCAGAAATGGCTGAGTTTATTGATATCTTGGGAAACGATGATTTTCTAGGTAACCTTGATCCTACAAACCTGGGAGTCACGGTAATCACCCAAACGGGAGGTACGGCAATGGGTACAGTCATGTTTGATATAGACATTGGTGAATTGACCTACACGCCAACCGTTGGCGAGTCGGGTATGACCGTTACGATTGTTTATCAGGTTTGTAATACAAATCCGAATCCTGACGTATGTGTGACTGCGACCGTAACAATTATAATTGCAGTTGTAGACCAAGATAGTGATGGGGATGGTGTATTAGATTCTGATGAAACTACCGACATGACTGACCTTAACGACCCTTGTAGCCTAGTTCTTGCTAGCGTTAGCCAGAATGCTACGGACATGGGTGATTGTGATGGTGACGGCGTAACGAACGCTGACGAGATTAATGGTACTGATGGCGACTTCTTTACGCCTGGTGATAATACCGACCCACTTGACCCATGTGAACTGAACCTAGCTGACGTTAGCCAGAATGCTACCGACATGGGTGACTGTGATGGTGATGGCGTAACGAACGCTGACGAGATTAACGGTCTGGATGACGACTTCTTCACTCCTGGTGACAATACCGATTGGCTTAATCCATGTGATTATAACGAAGCTGATCAGAGTACACCAGATGCAGCATGGAACATGGCAGATTGTGATGGGGATGGGAACACTAATGGTTCGGACCTTAATCCAGTTGTAGCCACAGGTACTGATGATGAAGGAACAGCTATCCCAAATACGGTAGCTACTATCGATATCTTAGGAAATGATGATTTTCTGGATAACCTTGATCCTGCAAACTTGGGAACTACTGCGATCATCCAAACGGGAGGTACGGCAATGGGTACAGTAATGTTTGATACAGATACTGGTGACTTGATTTACACGCCAATCTTTGGCGAATCGGGTATGACCGTTACGGTTGTTTACCAGGTATGTAATACGGATACTAACCCTGATGTATGTGCGACGGCGACCGTGACGATTACAGTTACCGACCAGGACAGTGATGGAGACGGTGTATTGGATTCAGAGGAAATCACCGACATGACTGATCCTAGTGATCCCTGTAGCCTAGTTCTTGCTAGTGTTAGCCAAAATGCTACGGACGTTGGTGATTGTGACGGTGACGGCGTAACGAACGCTGACGAAATTAACGGTACCGATGGCGACTTTTCTACGCCTGGTGACAACACTGATCCAATTAATCCTTGTGGACTGAACCCGGCTGACGTTAGCCAGAATGCTACCGACATGGGTGACTGTGACGGTGATGGTGTAACCAACGCTGATGAGATCAATGGTACTGATGGCGACTTCTTTACGCCTGGTGATAATACCGATCCACTTGACCCATGTGAACTGAACCTAGCTGACGTTAGCCAGAATGCTACCGACATGGGTGACTGTGATGGTGATGGCGTAACGAACGCTGACGAGATTAACGGTTTGGATGACGACTTCTTCACTCCTGGTGACAATACCGATTGGCTTAATCCATGTGATTATAACGAAGCTGATCAGAGTACACCAGATGCAGCATGGAATATGGCAGATTGTGATGAGGATGGTAATCCTAATGGTTCGGATCTTAATCCAGTTGTAGCTACAAGTACTGATGATGAAGGAACAGCTATCCCAAATACGGTAGCTGCTATCAATATCTTAGGAAATGATGATTTTCTGGATAACCTTGATCCTGCAAACCTGGGAACTACTGCGATCACCCAAACGGGAGGCACGGCAATGGGCACAGTAATGTTTGATACAGATACTGGTGACTTGATTTACACGTCAATCTTTGGCGAATCGGGTATGACCGTTACGGTTGTTTACCAGGTATGTAATACGGATACTGATCCTGATGTATGTGCGACTGCGACCGTAACGATTACAGTTGCCGACCAAGACAGTGATGGAGACGGTGTATTGGATTCAGAGGAAATTAGCGATATGACCGATCCTAATGATCCTTGTAGCCTAGTTCTTGCTAGTGTTAGCCAAAATGCTACGGATGTTGGTGATTGTGATGGTGACGGTGTAACGAACGCTGACGAAATTAACGGTACTGATGGCGACTTTTCTACGCCTGGTGACAACACTGATCCAATTGACCCTTGTAACCTTAATCTAGCTGACGTTAGCCAGAATGCTACGGACATGGGTGATTGTGACGGTGATGGCGTAACGAACGCTGACGAGATCAACGGTACGGATGACGACTTCTCTATATCTGATGACAATACCGATCCACTTGATCCGTGTGATTATAACGAAGCTGATCAGATTACACCAGATGCAGCATGGAATATGGCAGATTGTGATGAGGATGGTAATCCTAATGGTTCGGATTTTAATCCAGTTGTAGCTACAGGTACTGATGATGAAGGAACAGCTATCCCAAATACGGTAGTTGCTATCAATATCTTAGGAAATGATGATTTTCTGGATAACCTTGATTCTGAAAACCTGGGAACTACTGCGATTACCCAAACGGGAGGTACGGCAATGGGTACAGTAATGTTTGACACAGATACTGGTGACTTGATTTACACGTCAATCTTTGGCGAATCGGGTATGACCGTTACGGTTGTTTACCAGGTATGTAATACGGATCCTGACCCTGATGTATGTGCGACTGCGACCGTAACGATTACAGTTGCCGACCAGGACAGTGATGGAGACGGTGTATTAGATTCTGATGAAGCTACCGACCTGACTGACCTTAACGACCCTTGTAGCCTAGTTCTTGCTAGTGTTAGCCAGAATGCTACGGACATGGGTGACTGTGATGGTGATGGTGTAACGAACGCTGATGAGATCAATGGTACTGATGGCGACTTCTCCACGCCTGGTGATAATACCGATCCACTTGACCCATGTGAACTGAACCTAGTTGACGTTAGCCAGAATGCTACCGACACGGGTGACTGTGATGGTGATGGCGTAACGAACGCTGACGAGATCAACGGTACGGATGACGATTTCTCTACACCTGATGACAACACTGATCCACTTTACCCTTGTGATTTCAATGTGGTAGATGTTACACTAGTAGCTACTAGCGTTGGTGATTGTGACGGCGATGGTGTAACGAATGCTGACGAGATCAACGGTACGGATGATGACCCATCTAGGCTTAGCGATAATACTGATCCTAATGATCCTTGTTCTTCGAATCACATGGATGCTACGGTAGTGGCAACCGATACAGGTGACTGTGATGGCGACGGTATTTCTAATAACGAGGAAATAAACGGCCCTGATGGAGATCCTAACAGCGGCGATGATAATAACAATCCATTCGATCCATGTGATCCTAATTCAAACTCTGCTACTTGTTCCGCTCAACTACAGGTAAGAGTAGCCTTGCAAGGTTCTTTGTTTAATAGCGGTTCATCACTGATGCGTGATGACTTGCGCTCAGGAGGGTTCCTGCCAATTAACGAGCCGTATTCAGCATTGGCTGGTCGCTTCGTACACTTTGGTGATGGTGGTAGGGAAGCCACTACTGCTGCTGTACTTATGGCTAACGCAGGTACTTCTAATGCCATCGTTGATTGGGTCTTTATCGAATTACGTGATGTAACTGATCCTGCTATTATTGTTGAAACGCGTTCAGCGCTGCTTCAACGAGATGGAGATGTTGTTGATGCAACAGACGGAATGTCTGCATTGACGTTCTTTGGTGTTACTGGAGACCGCTACCACATTGCTGTGAAACACCGTAACCACCTTGGAGTAATGACTGCTGAGGGTGTGATCTTCACTTCAGTTACGGTTATTGACTTTACCATCGCTACAGCTGCTGATTTGTATGATCTGCCTGGAGCGTTTAACTATGATGGAATTGAGCAGATTACTACTGCTAGCGGTATCAAGGCACTTTGGGCTGGTAATGCCATCGCGGATAATAAGATGAAGCACCAGGGACCAAATACGGATAATACAGCTATCCTACTTCGCGTATTAACCGACTTGGATAACACGTCATCTTCCTATAACTTTAATAATTCCACGGGGTATGACCTTTCGGATATTAATATGGACGGACGAACTAAGTACCAAGGTGCCCGGAATGACGCGAGCTACATCTTTCTGAATTTACTTTTCAATTATCCCCTTAATACCGGGGGCTTATACAACTATGACTTCTTTGTCGAGCAGCTACCATAAAAAGCTAATGGACTAACCGATACTGTTACATAAACAAGGATTTCGATCGTTTCGGCTCTCGACTACGCTCAGGGTAAGTCAGTAACCAGTCGTTTTCTTGAGTACTGCCGCGCTCAGGAGCGGCGGTCATGCTCTAAGTTAAACGGACGCCGAGCGTAGTCGAGGCGTCCGTTACTAACTCCTTAGAGTTGGTGATTCTCTTTCCCCAGGTGACGGAGCTGTCTAGCCGTTACCTAATAAAGGGTATGACCCAAAGTCTTTGACTTGAGGACCACACCAAGAGCATGCAAACTCCACGGACCATTGTGACTAGGGAAACCACCATCAAACCTCACCGCTTAGGCGACTTCCTCCATTTGGAAGTTGGTAGCATCTGATGATTTGTAGGCGTGCGGAGGCAAAATGTCTTAATCTTGTCTTTTGTTCTCTCCCATTGCTTCCTTTCTACAGTTTAAATATGAAATTTACTTAGAAAAGCATTGTGACAGTAAATTTTTAGTTATGTTTGCCCGTAGGTAGCCTATTTGTCTATCGATAGATTTTACTTTAACCCGAGTTGGCTTTTCGCCTCGTGCACAAAAACAATGACGACTATTGGTAGTGAGTACCATTATCTTATTACCATTTTTCAAACTATTTAGTGTGGGGTAGGCAACATTAGCTTATTTATCGTCTACAAACACCGCTCAACTCAATTAAAGCTAGGTGCTTCTCCGGGAGTGCCTTTCTATCTTTCCCCTTCTTTAGGACTAAACAATCATTTAATCATTGTAAAATGAAAAAAATACTACTATTTGTTGCTTTTGTGGTAATGCTTTCTTCGTGGGTAGAAGCGCAAGGCTTAGAATTCACGCTTCGGTATGATTCAGAGAACGATCGCTATGAGGTTTACACCATACTATCCTACACTTCGGATACATTTCTTTGGGGCCCAACACAAATATCTATTGTTGCGCCGGCTGAAGTCGCTGATGCTTCCTTTGCTATTACTAGTGTTAATGCTGGTTCATGGCAGGATAATTCCCAGATTTATTCCCCACTAGCCGCTCCAGAAAACGACTTTCATGGCATAGGCACGATGGGACAGACTACAAGTCTTATTGCTGGTGAGGAAACATTACTGTTTTATTTTTCCAATCCTTCCGCTAGATGTGTAGATGGTTACCGCCTCTTTATTCGTAGTAGTGATCCAAATTCTGATGCTGAAGGCATGGAAGGCTCGGATTTTTCTAACACGGTTATTGGAGGTCCCCACCTGGGTGCCGGTGGTGAACAATATGTTAGAAACTACGATAACTTGGGCGTCGTTTGTGGTTGTACCGATGAACCAAACCTAGCTTGTATCTCGGAAGTTAACTTGACACTTGACGAAGACTGTCAGGCACTTTTGCTTCCTGAAATGGTACTATCCGGCGAATTTGGCTGCCTAGATCCAAACAGACTTAGAGTTGTAGTACAGGACAGCGACACGTCCAACGGTCCGATAGTTGACGGTTGTGGTGTGTTTTCTTTTACTGTAGAACTTGCCTTTGAAGCAACCACTTCAGAGCAGGAGCAGTTCGAATTTACGAATTGCTGGGGTACTGTTAATGCTGAGGACAAAACGGTTCCGGCCGTGGTTACCACTCCGGAGGACATCGACCTTCTCTGCGTAGACCTTGACGACAACAATATCTCTACCCTGTCCGTTTCCGTTAGCCATTGTTACCGTGTAAACGCTCAGACTGGTAACATCGTTCCCGGTACTATGGCTTCCGCTCTTCGCGCACTCCTTCTCGCTCGCACCGCTTCTCCCGTTGTTCCTGTCTTCACGGACGGTTGTTCACAGGAACTCGAAGTTTGTGTAAGTGATGATGTTGTTTTTGGTGCTGATGCTGCTTGTGATGACGTAGTGATCACACGCACCTTCGTGGCTACCGAGATTTCTACTTGCGTTGCTGCTGCTGGCGAAGGTAATCCTCCGGTTTCTACTTCTTACACGATCACTTTCGATAGCCCAACGCTAGACGATTTGGATGAGAATAGCGTCGACGCTGTAGTAGAGGTGGAGAGTTGTGGTGCTGACGCAAGCGTCCGTCCTGCTCCCAGTGCTGCTGACTACCCCTTCCTAGTTGCAGGTGACCGCACCTTCAACCTTCAGGTTGGCGAGACAGTCTGCAACATCGGTGTTACGTACTCCGACGGACCTTCCATCGCTACCTGCTCAAACACGTTTAAGTTCGTACGTACTTACACGGTAATCGATTGGTGTGCTCCCGGTGACATTCGCACCTTCACCCAGGTGGTGAAAGTTGGCGATACTACTGCTCCGACCTTTACGGGTCCTAACGCAGCTACTGACGCTAATCCGAACTTCACCAGTCCTAACGTAGCTACTGACGCTGAGGGCACGCTCATTTACGGTACTAACGCCGGTAACATCTGTGTGGCTTACATTCGTCTTGACGACGTATCTGTCGTCGACAGCTGCCCCGGTACCGTGAGCATCTCCGCTCAGATTTTCCCGAACGGTAATCTTGCTGGTGCTCCGATTGGCACTTTCGCCGTCGTACCCGGTGGCGCTCCTGAGCTTAGCTCTGCGATCCCGGCTGGTACCCACATCCTGCGTTACACTTACTCCGACGTATGTGGCAACACTGGCGTAACGGATTTTGATTTTCGTGTTGAAGACCAGACGCCTCCGGTCGCTATCTGTGAAGACGGCCTGAACTTCAGCGTCGCTGGTGGTTCTAACAACGGCTTCGCTGTTCTTACGCCTGCTAACATTAACAACGGTTCTTACGACGATTGCTCCGATGTAACCCTCGCCATCGCACGAGTTAATGCTAACGACCTCGCTATCGGCGGCTACGGTCCGCAGATCACGCTTACTTGTGCCGACCTCGGTATCATTCGCGTAGGTCTCCGTGTTACGGATGCTGTCGGTAACGTAAACTTCTGCTGGCTCGACGTAGTGCTGGAAGACAAGCTTACGCCAAGCTGTATTGCTCCCGCCAACACGACGATCAGCTGCGTTGACTTCAACGCTAGCCTTGCGGCTGATATCACCGAATCTACCGATGATGAGCTCGATGCGCTCTTCGGCCAGGCTGCTGGTGTAGACAACTGTGAAACGACGATCACCCAAACGGTGAGCGGAACGATCAATAACTGTGGCGTAGGTCGCATCACGCGTACCTTCACTTCTACGGACGGTGTTGGCTTCACGAACACAAACCTTTGTGTCCAGACCATCTTGATCCTCGGTGTCCACGATTACCGGATTACTTTCCCGACGGACGAGTCCGGCGACTGTATGGAAATCCCATCCTACGTCGGTGTTTCCGCTGAGGAACTGGGCTGTGACCTGATCACGACCACGAC
>Ga0306864_1000960_pt1 | contig 12383 bp, 19 predicted proteins | sample AntRauTorckE5430_FD_190448 | JGI IMG/M metagenome (GOLD analysis project Ga0306864, IMG submission 190448) | Saline lake microbial communities from Rauer Islands, Antarctica - Metagenome Torckler E5 #430 (v2) (version 2) | ecosystem: Environmental > Aquatic > Non-marine Saline and Alkaline >...
ACAATGGGGGGTAGACAAAATGTTCACAAACATTCCACCCAGGTCGCAAATGAAATATGTAAAAAAGGTCGCAAATGAAATATGTCAAAAATAGCCTTTTAAAATCAAATTTGAAAATTTTCAAATCTTATAACAAAAGGCTATTTAGTTCCGTCCGTTGGGACTACACAAGGAAGATTTTGTAATTTCCAAGTGTTCCGTCCGTTGGGACAGAAGTGGTCCGTTGGGAGAGAAATGGGGGTCGGGAGGTTGACCACCTGGTTTGCAAATAATGTGTTCTCGTAAAATTGCTTCAGTAACGAAATCACTGACAGATGCTTTGACGCAAGTGCCACATCCATCTGGATGAGAAGGGATTCAATGACAAAAATAGCATCGAAAATAGCTTTGAGCCCATCTCTCTGAAGCATCAGCAGCATGACCTCTTCGGTCACATCGGGATCGTCCATACAACAAATAGGGCAACTTGGCAGCTCACCCATTTCTTTCAAGGGAGCAAGTAAATAGTTGACAAAAGGAGAGATAATAGACACATGTTTCATATCACCACAGTAGTCACCGTCGCCTTCGAATGATTCATAAGTAGAGCTTTGATCTATCCTCCTCCGTTTATTACCACCAGCAATTTTGTTTTCAATAGCAATAGAACACGCTCGTGGAACAATTGAATCCTCTTAACAGGAACCAATGAGCCGAGCAACAATTGAAATTGCAACCATTGAATAAGAGAAACTAGATAACAGAGAAACCAGTGGACTCCACAGATTATTCACGTTGCAGTAATCAAATAGGGACCGTAAAAATTGATCAACCTCATGTTGCACTGGCATCCCATTCACATTTGACTCCAAAGCATCAGGGAAAAAACCTGTATCGCACGAAGTATCATCGCTGAGAGCTTTTTGGACTCTCTCGCACTTCCTCGTATTTTAGATATGGCTGGTAATCAATCAAACAGCCGATGAACAAACTTGGACTGCAGACTCCAAATATGATTGGATAGAGAATTACATTGAAGGAGAGGAGAGATGAACGTATTGCGCAATAGCATTGCCATCTGATTAGAAATAGAGTCACTCATCCAATTGAAGAGACGCTCATTTGAATCATTGCTATCTTGATACCAAAGCAACTTCAAACTCATTCTCACTCCGGTCGTGAGAAAATAGGGCTACTCTAATATTCCCATCATGAGCAGAATTATCATTATCAAATATTCCAATGGAATGCAGGGTTTCCAAGTCCTTCAATAGTTTGATAAAATCATGAACAATGTCGATTTGCATGTTAGCGTGAGGGATGGAGTGCAGCAGAGCAGCACACGTGTGGACGATCGGGTCTGACACGGAGGATAGATGGCTTCCACCCGACACATCTTTCGAAAATGAGTTGTGGCACCGACGTTTCAACGTTCTTATAGCATCTTGTACAATGGAATCAGATGACAAGTGACGAAACAGTTGATGGACGCGCGGGGAAACTATTCGAGAGGAAGAAGAGTGAGCAAACAATAGGGATTTCTCTCCAATGCGATGGAAGAAATCCATGGGCAAGGGACAGTGAAGAATGAAATCAATCTTCCAATTCTCCTGTCTCAATTCTCTGGCCTCTCTACTCTCTACTCTCTAGCTCCAGCCTCCATCCAACAGGGCATCAAGGAATTTTACGCAGGACACAATCACTTACTTTCAACTCCGCCCCTACCGTGATCAAACAGCAGTTCTATCGAATGCGGGCAATAAGCTCCATCCAGCACGGAAATATAAAACAAACACAGATGGTGCACTTCTTTCGGATCCACAACATCATTGACGTTACTACTAGTAATTCCATCGGAAGACGATGCATTGTTCCCATCTGCTCCATCCCTCTTCACTTCCGGACATTGGCAAGAAGCCTCAATCATGGGGATTATACCTCTGAGAGCCTTCATATCAGATTCACACTGCGGAGAAGGATCTGAATCATCACAATCGATATCGTGATCATGATCGTCAGGATTGTGAAATTTAGTTCGATGAGAGTTGCAGCTTTCGGAGAGTCGGATCAGAAGCGATTTCGATGACTTCCTTTTGTTCTTCGAGGCGGAGTCTTTTGAAATCATATCGTAGAGTTTCAATTGACCAGTAATTGTGTAAGAAATTATGATATAGTTAGGATATTAAAGATGATGCTGTGATGTTGCTGTGGTGATCCCGCACGTGTATGAATAGGAAGGAGAGGAAGGTGGAAGCAAGTTTGAAGTAGCGTTGCTCTCGCTATTCGCTATTTATTATCTGTCTTTTTTCTTCGTTCACTTTTTTCCTTTTTCGAGTTTTCAATTGACTAAATTAGTATTGGTGAGGCCTATTGTTGAAACAACAACAAACAAGAAGAACCCAAACAAAAAACAAACATCCAACCAACATCCAACCTTAGATCCAACAATCAAAAACATGTAAAAAAAATAGTTTAGAGTCCCCTGGATTCCCAACAACCAACAACAATAAATCATGAGCACCATCACCACGACAGATGCAGACGACAGTAAACATCACTGTGCTGCGTGCGGTGATAGTGATGATGGCGGTGGTAGCCTCAAGGCTTGCACTGGATGCAATCTTGTAAAATATTGCAATAGAGCTTGCCAGGTTGCGCATAGGCCAGCCCACAAGAAGGCATGTAAAAAACGTCTTGCTGAATTGTTTGATGAACAATTATTCAAGCAGCCTTCGCCAAATGAAGATTACCCTATCTGCTATCTACGACTTCCAATTGAATTAAATCAATGTTTGTACCAGTCATGCTGCGGTAAAATGCGATGTCTCGGTTGTGTTTATGCACACGTGACTGCTGAAGCAGACACAGAAAGATATAAGAAGTGTGTCTTCTGCCGAACTGAACCATCTTCATCAGATGAGGAGGAGATTGAAAGAGTGAAGAAACGCTTAGTAACCAATGATGCATGGGCGATTTATAATCTAGGGGATTATTATCAATTTGGGATGATGAGTTTGCGACAAGACAATGCTAAGGCATTGGAGCACTATCATAAATCAGCAAAACTTGGAAATCATCATTCGCATTATAGTCTTAGTGTTTGTTATCAAGAAGGGGGTATCGTAGGAAAAGATACAAGAAAAGCAACATATCATGGACAACTTGCTGCTATGGCTGGGAATGTACAGGCAAGGTATAATCTTGGGTGTGATGAGGGTAATGCAGGCAACATGGATCGTGCATATAAACACTGGATGATTTCAGCCAATGACGGCTGTGATAAATCTATGAAGGAGGTTCAGGAGGGATACAAGAGAGGTCTTGTAACGAAAGATGACAATGCAAAAACTGCTCGTGCATATGGTACCTCAATTGATGAAATGAAAAGTGATGATAGGGATAGAGCTGCTGCTAGGCATGCTTTAATGGGCACCATCACTTTCTGAATAAAGCTATAATACCTACATCTAATAAAACCAAAACAAGATTAGATGCAACATGGAAGTGTTATCAGATATGATCAACATGGATCTATATATTCCACTAACCAACACCTAATAGTCTGCTAATGGGTCCGCTTCGAATAGCGATTTTATTTGTATTTTTGTTCCATGAATTCTTGAACCTTCTGTTGAATGTGGCCTCGGGGCCTCGAAAATTAGAGCGTACAGTACCAACAACACTACCTTTGGTACTTCCAATCATTATTATGTTGCTAAAGTAGCGAAACTGAAACTTTCATCATCATCCCATAACATATTCATTCTCTCCGACAGCACTGAATTTAATCCATACAAGAATCAGAATGAAAGATCACGCTGTACAGTATGTTTCATTGTCACATTCACATTTGCCATTGGTCTCATGATGGGACATCAATCCTCAGCAGCGTCTCCCTATATAGATAGCATGATGCAGAGAACTGATAACTATGATGAGGAAATCTCGTCTGACAACGCCAAAGCATGGGACGCTTTCGTAGATATTTGGATTCTTCCTTGTAGGCTGCGGCACCTTCATTGTTTGCGTAGTATAGTTAAGTGATTGACCGAACCAAGAGTTTGCTGCGGATGATGCATTGTTATTGTTGGAATTGTTGTGATTTCTCAGTCTTTGTTTGGCTGCTGTTATATTGCGATGATTCATAGTGCTATGTGATGTATAATTGAATGGATCTTCAATATCAATTCTGATTTGTGATTTATCTTGAGTCTGGTTATCTTGATGCTGCTGCTGATGCTGTCGTTCGGTATGCCTGAGAAACGTTGATTCGGTCAAATTTAATGCACCGATAAAATTCATTTTCGGAATTGCCTCATTGAAATCAATCAAGTCATCTCCATCGAGTTGTTGGTCCAATGATGCGTTTACCATATTTTTACTCATGCGTGTATTCTTCGTTTCCATTCCACCTCCATCAAACGAATTATTCTTTCCACTTGCGAGGCTTTTACCCTGTAAAGGACGCGATAATGCATCCAAGAGTGAGATATGACGACCTCTATTCTTCTCATCTGATGAATGATTGACAACGATGGATGATCCAAATAGAGTTGATACGGGAGATCATCATCTATTTGTATGAGATCTTGGTCCATTCCTCTCCTTTTCGAATGAACAAATCTTGGTACATCATGAGATTGAGGCGTATGTCTTGTTTCGTATTTGGAATCGTCCAACAAGTCAGGAGGATTCAATGGTCCATTTTGTTGAAGAATTCCTCCTTGTGTGTGTTTCCATGATGGGCAGGAGCTACGGTAGCTATGATAGACTTTACCGTCTGTCGATTGTCGATACTGCTCACTATGGTAATGATGGATGATGGATGATGGATGAAGGTGGGGAGTGCGGGTTAAAGGAGGGGGGTAGCGGCCAGTCTTGATATCAAATGAGAGGCCTATTCCAAATAATGGGTCTTATTCTATGAGTTCTTGAACCTTCTTTTTGTCATTTATTATGTTGAATGTGGCCTCGGAAATCAATGATGATGATGAGCAAGACACAGCAAGAGAGACGTAGAAATCAGAGATCAAACATTGCCTACAAGAATAATAACATCACCTACCTACAACAAGAAATCATGAGCACCATCACCACGAAAAATGCAGACGATAGTAAACATCAGTGCGCTGCGTGCGGTGATAGCGATGATGGTGGCTATTATGGTGGTAGTCTCAGTGCTTGCGCTGCATGCAATCTTGTAAAATATTGCAATAGATCATGCCAGGTTGCGCATTGGCCAGCCCACAAGGAGACATGTAAAAAACGTCTTGCTAAACATCACGGCTGTGCTGCGTGCGGTGATAGCGATGATGGCGGTGGTAGCCTCAAGGCTTGCACTGGGTGCAATCTTGTGGAATATTGCAATAGAACGTGTCAGGTTGCGCATTGGCCAGCCCACAAGAAGGCATGCAAAAAACGTCTTGCTGAATTGTTTGATAAAAAATTATTCAAGCAGCCTCCGCCAAATGAAGATTGCCCTATCTGCTATGTACGACTGCCAATCGATTCAGATCAAAGTACGCACAAGTCATGCTGCGGTAAAACGCTGTGTTGCGGCTGTCTCTATGCACACACGGTTGCTGCAGCAGATACAGAAAGATTCAAATTCAAATGTGTCTTCTGTCGAACTGAAGGATCTTCATCAGATGAGGAGGAGATTGAAAGACTGAAGAAACGCGTGGAAGCCAATGAAGCATGGGCGATGTATAATCTAGGGACTTATTATCAACTTGGGATGATGGGTTTGCGACAAGACAATGCTAAGGCATTGGAGCTCTATCATAAATCAGCAAAACTTGGTAATCATCATGCACATCATAATCTTAGTGTTTGTTATCGAGAAGGGGTTATCGTAGGAAAAAATACAAGAAAAGAAACATATCATAAACAACTTGGTGCTATGGCTGGGGATGTACATGCAAGGTATAATCTTGGGTGTGCTGAGTTTATTGCAGGCAACATGGATCGTGCATATAAACACTGGATGATTTCAGCCAATGTCGGCTGTGATTTATCTATGAAGGCGGTTCAGGATGGAATCAAGCTTGGTTCTGTAACGAAAGATGACTGTGCAAAAACTACTCGTGCATATGGTAAATCAATTGACGAAATGAAAAGTGATGACAGGGATAGATATGATGCTGCCTGTCTTGCTTCGTGTGCATAATATGGTAAAACTCAATTGATGAAATGAAAAGTGATGATAGGGATAGATCTGCTGCCTTTCGTGCTTCAAGGGGTAGAGCTAATACTTTCTGAATAAAGCAATTATACATCTAATAAAACTAAAGTAGATTAGATGCAACAAGGAAGTGTCATCAGATATTATCAACTTAGGGTGATTTGATTTCAGCAATATAGTAGCGAGGGTGTCGTAGAAAAGATACGAAGAAGGGAAGATATCACTATCAAAATGGATTCCGTCAAAACTATTGAATCGTTGGACTTTTGTGACGAGAAGTATGACGATCTGCGATCAATGATAATGTCTACTTCCTATGATCTTGGGGTTTGGCTCCAGACGCATCTTCATTGTTTTCGTAGTATAATTAAGTGATTGGCCGAACCAAGAGTTTGCTGCGGATGATGCATTGGGAATTGTCGTGATTTCTCAGTCTTTCTTTGACTGCTGGTATATTGCGATGATTCATAGTGCTATGTGATTTATTTGAATCCCCCAATATCAAGTCTAATTTGTGATTTATCTTGAGTCTGGATAGTTTGATGCTAATGATGCTGCTGATGCTGTCGTTCGGTATGCCTGAGATAAATTGATTCGGTCAAATTTAATGCACCGATAAAATTCATTTTCGGAATTGCCTCATTGAAATCAATCAAGTCATCTCCATCGAGTTGTTGGTCCAATGATGCGTTTATCATATTTCTACTCATGCGTTTATTCTGCATTTCCATTCCACCTCCATCAGGCGAATTATTCTTTCCACTTGCGAGGCTTTTACCCTGTAAAGGACGCGATAATGCATCCAAGAGTGAGATATGACGACCTCTATTCTTCTCATCTGATGAATGATTGACAACGATGGATGATCCAAATAGAGTTGATACGGGAGATCATCATCTATTTGTATGAGATCTTGGTCCATGATTCCTCTCCTCTCCGAATGAACAAATCTTGGTGCACCATGAGATTGAGGCGTATGTCTTGCTTCGTATTTGGAATCGTCCAACAAGTCAGGAGGATTCAATGGTCCATTTTGTTGAATAATTCCTCCTTTTGTTTTTCCATGATGGGCAGGAGGGTTTCTTGGTCTTTGTCTTGTCGCTTGTCGATGGCGAAGCAGCAATGATGATCTTTTGCTCGCCATTTAATATTTCTTATTGTGTATGTGCAGCAACCAAATTATGGGAAGAATGTGTATTTGTATGATTGAAAGATTGCTGGGCAGCTATGGTAGCTATGCTAGAGTTTAACGTCTGTCGGTACTGGTGACTATGGTAATGATGGATGATGGATGATGGGGGGAGAAATTAGAAATAAATGCAAAAGGTGTAAAATGTCTTTAAAGTCGCACAACATCAAGAGCAAGCAAGCTCGCTCGTTCGTAGCTCGCAACTCGCGATCGCAATCGCAAGCAACAACAAACACAATGATGGGGAGTGCGGGTTACAGGAGGGGGGTAGCGGCCAGTCTTGATATCAAATGAGAGGCCTATTCCAAATAATGGGTCTTATTTTAAAAGAGTTCTTGAACCTTCTTTTTGTCATTTATTATGGTGAATGTGGCCTTTGGCCTCGGAAATCAATGATGATGATGAGCAAGACACAGCAAGAGATAGAGATAGAGATAGAGATCAGAAATCAAATATCGCCTACAAGAATAATAACATCACCTCCCTACAACAATAAATCATGAGCACCATCACCACGAAAGATGCAGACAATAGTAAACATCAGTGTGCTGCGTGCGGTGATAGCGATGATGGCGGCGGTAGCCTCAAGGCTTGCACTGCATGCAATCTTGTGAAATATTGCAATAGAACGTGTCAGGTTGCGCATAGGCCAGCCCACAAGAAGGCATGCAAAAAACGTCTTGCTGAATTGTTTGATGAGAAATTGTTCAAGCAGCCTCCGCCAAATGAAGATTGCCCTATCTGCTATCTACGACTTCCAATCGAAAGAGATCAAAAGAATTACGAGTCATGCTGCGGTAAAATGCTGTGTTGCGGTTGTGTCCGTGCACACGCAGTTGCTGCAGCAGATACGGAAAGGTTCAAGTGTGTCTTCTGTCGAACTGAAGCATTTACATCAGACGAGGTGCTGATTGAAAGACTGAAGAAACGCGCGGAAGCCAATGATGCACAGGCGATTTATAATCTAGGGACTTGTTATCTACTTGGGACGATGGGTTTGCGGCAAGACCATGCTAAGGCATTGGAGCTCTATGATAAATCAGCAAAACTTGGACACCATCGTGCACATTATGGTCTTAGTGTTTATTATCAAACAGGGTGTATCGGAGAAAAAGATACAAGAAAAGCAACATATCATGCACAACTTGATGATCTTGGGCGTGATGAGGGTAATGCAGGCAACATGGATCGTGCATATAAACACTGGATGATTTCAGCCAATGACGGCTGTAATTCATCGATGAAGGCAGTACAGGAGGGATACAAGATTGGTCTTGTAACGAAAGATGATTATGCAAATACTACTCGTGCATATGGTAACTCAATTGACGAAATGAAAAGTGATGATAGGGATAGAGCTGCTGCTGCCTTTTGTACTTGAGGGCACCATCACTTTGAATAAAGCAATTATATATCTAATAAAACCAAAACTATATTAGTTGGAACATGGAAGTGTTATCAGATATGATCAACATGGATCTCTATATAATTCACTAACAAACAGCTAATAATCTGCTAATGGGTCTCCTTTATTTGTAATTTTGTTCCATGAATTCTTGAACCTTCTGTTGAATGTGGTGGCCTTGGGCCTCGGAAATTAGAGCGTACAGTACCTACAACACCATGTTAGGTACTTCCAGTCATTATTATGTTGCTAAAATGGCGAAACTGAAACTTTCATCATCATCCCCTAACACATTCACTCTCTCCGACAGCACTTAATCCAATCCATACAATAATCGGAATGAAAGATCGCGCTGTACAGTATGTTTCATTGTCATCTTCACGTTTGCCATTGGTCTCATGATAGGACATCAATCCTCAGCAGCGTCTCCCTATATAGATAGCATGATGCAGAGAACTGATACTTATGATGAGGAAATCTCGTATGACAACTCCAAAGCATGGGACGCTTTCGTAGATGAATGGCGGGGGGAAGGTCGAGGGAGAAGGTCGAGGACAATTACACACTATTGCTACTAGTAGAGCTGAAAACGTCGATTCCTGGTTTGAGGGAGGCAATACAGACAAGCTGCTAGAAAATGCTGATGAAAAATGACCAATTCTAGATTTCGCCGTTGTAGGATACTCAAAATGCGTACTGCCATCAGTTGCCAATCTTGCGGAGGTTGCAGCTATGCCAGTAAGTGATATATGTACTCCACCACATCAGACAGTCTATTATACATACAAGAACTGGCCAAAGAAATATGGAGAAAACAAGCCATTGAAAGAGTGGTCGAAGCATTTGCCTCGTACAAAACTGATTATCGGGATTACTCATCCAATGACTTGGTTCAAAGCCTTTTGGGATCACCTATCAAAGACCTTCCACATTAAAGAAATGACAGACAATAGTGATCCATATGAGCTCACAAAGCCATGTGTTGAAAGCAACGGTCGAAACTCATGTCCGAAGAATCAGCTGTTTTGTGTCCATCGGGCAAGGTTCCATCTTGGTTTGGCGAAACTAGGCAAGACGCCTCTTACAGACGAGGAACGAGAGTTACTAGCTCCTGACTCCCGACGATGAAGATGGAGGAAGCAATAATGTGAGTGATGACATACATAACCCAATATTCTTCTCCGACGAAGGTGAGTTGAAAGACGACTATGCGTGGGAAGGTCTCGCTGACTTTCTTGGTGTTGAAAGTATCGATCATCTGAAACGTACACACAAAATGGATTCTGTCAAAACTATTGAATCCTTGGACCTTTGCGACGAGAAGTATGACGATCTGCGATCAATGATAATGTCTACTTCAAAGGATCTTGGGGTTTGGCTCCAGACGCATTTCCTTCCTGCCGCGATGGATAAAAGTAGGCCAGATGTGAGGGTATCAAATCCTACACAATTCTCTAGAGCCGTGGAGTATGGTACTACAAGTCGGAATCTTGCGGAATACTAGTTCGAGTTGATAACGGAACATTTGTATTAAAATCTTAAACTGTGGTGTTTGTTCTTCTTTCCTTTTATAATCTACAATTTTACATATCTATTTCTCTCTTTTTGACTTATTTGTTTCATTTGCCATCGATTCCTAATTGGAACTCATGTGATTCTTTTCATAACGAACAAACCTAGCTCGACAGAGTGCACATTCATCCCGATATCGTAGCCATTTTGCAACACAACTCAAGTGAAAGAAATGATCACAGTTTGGATTTTTTGATCCAGCAATTTTTTCGCCATCTTTATAACTTTCCAAGCATATAGAGCAATTCTTGGAGTCATAATTAGTTCCCCATCTATTTTTTCGCCTATATGCTTTCCTCAGCCACCGTTTTACAGGTAATAATGAATATTTCTGATCATCAGGTTGGTCAACATTGGCAATATCGCTACTTTTTTCTTCAGCATTCCCGCATTCAATCGTACTGTTACCATGGTCTCTTTCAATTGATACAGTCTAAATAAAATTTAAAATGTTTTGTGAAAAATTAGTGGAAACAAGACACAGTACATGAACATACCTTCAAAATTATTCCAACTTCTTATTGGATAATAGACTTACCTTCACAATTAGCTTGTGTGCTATCTCCAGGTTCCTCTCATCTTTTGCTGAAGGATCGCTATCATCTTCATTATCCATGATCAGAGAGATAGCTAGACGATTGCAACATATCATACACATTGGGATCAGCATGACTGCCATCACGGCCGCAATTATTTGAAATACAGCCATTCCCGAAACAGACTGATGCAAGCCTTACCATAGAATAAAACAATTCCAATTGTAGCTTATTGAAATTAGATTCAAACACAACAAAACTGCTTCTTGTCCCATTTCGCTTTTTGTTCATTCGTGGATGATGTTGTGACGAGCATCATTCTTCATGCTGATGAGTGACAGATATTGAGGTCATTCTGAATGGAGAAACGCCACAAGACACAAGATCCACTTTTTCACTTTTTCAGCTTTTTAGGGGCTGAAAAAGTTGAAAGCTTATTAGTAGCGAAGACGGACTCTGCATGTTAAATGTATCATATATCTTGCTAGCTTTTACCTTGTACAACAGTGCCACTGGCCACCACACATCGACTCACACACGCATCTATATTAGCTAACAAGCTAGCACAGACACAACTTGTAGAACTTCATTAGTGCAGAAGATGTCACGAACACTATTAGCATTGTCTGTGGTATTTTGTAGGTCATCTGCTTTCCAACCTTGCACGCGCCTACTACTCGCAGGAAACCAATTCACCACTATCGCTAGCAATCGAAGAAAGATGACCATGCACACCGGGTCAGCAACAAAGATACCAATGCAAAGGAAGGACCGTTGCATAGAAGTAGAACAGAAATTTAGCACTGCAAACCTAGACAAAATATTGCAAAACATGTCGGACTTGGGTTTCATCCCTGGGAAAGAGATAAAATTCATGGATTGGTATTTTGACAATCCAGATTTTACTCTATGTACGCAAGATTGTTGGTTGCGTTTGAGGCATTTATCTCATGTACCCGGCGAAAAGGGTTTGTGGCAATTGAAAAAGGGAAAAAGGATCCCCATCGGCACGGCAAGTGGTAGCGGTTCCACGGTCTACGAAGAATTAGAGGGTGACCAAGCCATCGATATCGTGAAAGGCCTGCTTGAAGCTGACCACGTGACAGCTAACGATGCGAATAGCGACGGTGGTGATGCAACACTGGATGGATATCCAATGCCTCAAATCCCTCGCATGGGAGAATATAGAATGAAAGCGTTTGCAAGAATAGAAACTACACGATCCTCATGGAAAACTTGTGCAACAACCAACGTAGAATCGGATGAGGTTTACAATAACATTACTATCGACATTGATACGACTGATTTTGGTTACACTGTTGGTGAGGTGGAAACTGTTGTTACGTCCGACGAAGAAGTTGATGGTGCAAAGGCTATAGTGCAACAAGTAATCATATGAGGTACTTTAGTATGGGTCAAGTTCAGACCCATAATCTGCGATCAATGCTTTGTTTGGTTCTGGAAGCCACGGACTCTATGTAGGTACACTCTACATACACACAGGACAATTGTATGTGA
>Ga0306864_1000961_pt1 | contig 12379 bp, 9 predicted proteins | sample AntRauTorckE5430_FD_190448 | JGI IMG/M metagenome (GOLD analysis project Ga0306864, IMG submission 190448) | Saline lake microbial communities from Rauer Islands, Antarctica - Metagenome Torckler E5 #430 (v2) (version 2) | ecosystem: Environmental > Aquatic > Non-marine Saline and Alkaline >...
ATCGCAGAAAAAGAATCATATCAAGAAACCATTCATGGCTGGATCTCTGTCACATGCGAGAAGTTTGTTGACAGAAGTTAACTCGGAAGAACTAGTAGAATCGCTGGAGACCAAGGATCGATGGATTTTGGGATTTATTGGATATCTAGATGACGATACGTTTATGACAACTGGGCGACTAGACAGGAAAATTGCCGTAAAGGATCAATCATAGATTGGGATGGCCACTATGGTCAGGGAGTTGCTGATAGCTTCGAGGGATACTCAGATATTCGATAGCACAAAGCCATTCGACTCCATAATGTTTTCAAACAAATCTATTCCCACGCGGTAATCAGGCAGCACCCCGATCACGTTTCCTTTGGGTCTTAAAATCATCTGAATAGCGTTGCAAAGAGCAGTAGCTCCCTCCTCGTTGTAAGTAGATACAGTCAGCGAACATGATAGTGTCTGCTTCATATCTACGAATCACAGCACCATCACTCCAATCCATGTGATGAACCCTTATACTATCGCCGAGATCATTCAATATGACATTGCGCTGCAGTACATACACAACCTCATCTGTTTTTATGTGTAAGACTTATTTAGCTAGTGTTTTTAATGCGTAAGAATTAACTAGCGTTTTTAATCACTTTTCACTTTTCAAGGATACGATAAATAATAACAGAAGCATGTCAACAATCAACAATCACAACTTCAACAACTCCCAACCAGAACCAACTTCAAGCTACTGCATTCATTCCTACATCACACGAAAGATGTCAATTTCTGATTCATGGACCACGGCCATATTTAGCTCCACCTCATGTCTTCGAAGACAAGCGAAAGATCCAGCTGCTGTCGACCCTTGCTTAAAATATCTTTACCACCTTGAAGCTCAACTCCGTCTGTCTAACCCTGACGAAACAGATTCAGATCAATGGAGCATCCCTCCTCAACACAAAGCACCAGATTGGATCACATTCCAGTATGAAATCCAAAACGACGTCCCTTCACAACTCATCAACACCAATTCATCAACACGACGCACTCAAACAGATTTCATCGTTCGAGCTCCAAACACTGGACATAATCTAGACTGTCGTCGTATTCTCATTAGAATTCTTGAGAGTCAATCTGTGTGTCTAGCATTAAACGCATCTGCATTGCGTCGTCCAAACCAATGGAAAGAAGGCGCAAATCAATATCAGATGTCTTTGGAGAAAATCCATGAGGCGTTAGACGTTGCTGACACGCAGATATCCAAATGGATGACGATTGAAAGCAACGGAGGAGCTGGAAGTCAGATGCACTCAAGCAAACAAGATTTGATTGAGGATGCTGATACTGTTTCCATTGCAATTGAGTCATTGGCCAAAGGAAGAGAAAGGTTTATTCAGTTGGGCAGGAAGGAGAAAGCATCACTACTGCGCGAGTTAGAACCTCAATGGGAGGCTAGAGATGAGGTGAAACGTCGAATTGGAGAAGCCAGATGGAACAGTAATTCTCATGCTAAGAATGACCACGCAAAGTTGAGAAAAGATAAGGAAATGGAATATCGTGATGTCTGCGATGCATTGCAAGTTATTGAAGCAATGGACTTGATCTCAGCGACAGAAAAGAATAAGGAACTAATAAGTCAATTGGACAATAATGCGGATGCACAGCAACAGCGACAGCGGTACAATGGACTTCGACCTGACGATTCTTTGTTGGAGAATAGAGTCTCATGGAGTGACTATCCTGATCCAACCGCTTTCGAGTGGGCCTTCACGGGTAGTTCTAGATATACTGAATTCTTTGAAAAGGACAATGTCAAATTGGATTGGTACTTCACCACAGCAACAATGAAAACATCATTGGACCATCCAACACAAGGAAGGACCCAAATGTTTAGAAAGAATGTCGATCCATCCTTGTATGGAAAGATTTTGGAAGATCCTAGAACGCATACCAACCAAGGTTATCAGAGAACATGAAGGAATGAAAGAAAGTAATCTCACCCCCGTAAGTACAGTCCAGACGCCTCTTCTTTATTAGAAATAACTTCCATAAAATTCAGAATGCTCTCCGTGCGCGTTGCCGGATTACTATGGTATCAGCCTCGAGTGATGAGAGAGTTAACCTTTTTAATTACTAAAATTACGTAGACTGTGTCGAATTCAACTGGATTGTTTTGATTCTGAGACTACGTATATACTGCATATAATGAGCAACAGTTTGCCATCTCAACTTTAATGGACTTTTGAAGACGGATGATGAATGATGATTATTGATTCAGGATGATGATGATGATGAATCTTCATACTAAAAATCGTCCTCTTCTTTTGCTCTTTCTTTCTTTCATCACGACGCGACACGAGACTACAAACTCTCCATACTCTAACCTCTAACCCTCTCTAACCTCTAACTTTTAACTATCAATATTCAACATAAAAGCAATACGCAGTAAGACGAATGAGCTCCCGCCCCAATCCCAGTGTCCCAATTACACTGAAGTGGGGCAAGACCATATTCTCCTCAAAGATATCTGTAAATCGCGGCTCGCATGCTGAACTCCTGAAACGTCAAGTTCAGGCCCTTACGAATGTTCCTCCACCGAGACAGAAACTCCTCTGCCCCAAATATTGGAAAGGTGCTCTGAAAGATACCGACAATCTGCCCGTTGATTTCATTGTCCCAAAAGGAATGAATTCGATAATTGTGACCCTAATTGGTAGCGCAGAAGTTCTCGTGGAAAAAACTCCTGAAGAACGTGTTCGGTTTGTAGAGGATATGACTACCGAAGAGGTAAAGGAGGCAGAGAAACTGGCAGCAGGGCACGATTCGGCTGAAGAATCCATTGGGGTGGGTGATATCGTCGCTCTTCAGCGGACACTGGAAGATCGGAATGACGGGAAGATGGAGATGTATCAATATAATAGACTTGTCAATGGTCTTCCACAACAGCAAATAGAAGATAAGCTACGTATAAGACGAGAACATTCAGATCCACCAGGTGTGGCACCAGCACTCTTGGGCGAGGTTGTCATGACAATGGGTGTAGAGCTTCGTCGTGCATACGTGAATTCACTCACAGTCTTAGATAATGGTACTCTCGTTTCTGGCCTGGACGATGGTCATGTGCAGCTGTGGCGCCGAGGGGAATTGGTGAAAGACGTTGTGCACCAGGGGATCGTTGATACAGGAGGGGTTGATCAGGTGGTATCATTTCAATCGTCGGGAGTTGATGTACCAGCTTTCGCAACGGGAGGGAGAGGAAGTATTAGAATATGGTCAGATGATGCTGATTCTATAATGAATATTCCTTCACATTTGGGAACATCTCCAGCATCACTTGCGATTGGAAGCATTCCCAGCAATGGACAAAATGGTAACATCAAGGTCCTAGCATCTTGTTTCAAAGTTACGCGGCAGATAAATCGTAACAGGTTCCGACTGGTGCCACAAGATGAAGCTGGTAGGCAGCGTCGAGAAGCAGCTGAATTACAGGAACACGCAATTCAAGAGGCACTAGGCAGAACATCTCAATGCGTACAAGTTTGGTTCTATAATTGCATCGGCTCTGATGGCGTTGCAGATGGTTTCGGTTCAGAGATTATATCACCAACCCATGGTGAAGACGATGCTCCCGTGACAAAGGTTGCAGTATCGAGTGAAAATTTGGTGTGTGGAGATGCACGGGGTGGTTTGAGGATATTCAAGCTTGTAGTTGGCAGCACATTGGAATCGTTTTCATGTCAGCGGTCTGGTTTCCTGCAGTTTCAATCTTCGGGATTCGATTGTAGCATATCTTGCATGGAACCCATGGTAGACAATTTAATGGTCATTTCAACTGACGCCCAGCGGAATTCTACACAAGCAGGAACACGAGTAATATCATCTGCAACACCACTTCATGTCACACATCCGAGTGCAGTCTATATTGTCGATTTAGATAGAGGTTCAGTAAGGGTTGTTCTTAACGCTCATTCTGATGCTGTACAGTGTATATGTCCTCTCCCCAATGGTGGAATTTTAACTGGTGGAGGAAAGATGGATGCCACTGTACGAATGTGGGACTCTATGGCGATATCAACTGCACTTCAAGGTAATCATGAAAATTCAGAGGATGTACCAGTCTTGATGGAAGCAGACACACTGACGGAGCTTGGTTATGTCTTTGATTTGAAAGTGCTTCCCGACGCTGAACCTAGTTCGTGCCTCTTTGCGGTAGCTGGCGCTCGTTACAATGTTGTAAAAATTGTGATATGATGACTTTAAAAAGCATTTTGGAGATTAGCGAGATAAGAAATAACACATTCAAGAAGATGGTTACATTTCTTTCTTTGATCAGCAACGCTAACAGTGGATACTAGGGAGCGTGCCTCTTTATAGCGAGTGCTGCCGACCTGTCCGTGTTCAAAGAATACCTCCACATAGCAGCAGGGTGTGTTGAAGACAATTAGAATGGTAGGAAGACTATTGAGCGTTATGTGAACGTTATAATTTTCTTCCTCGAAGAGAAAAGAGAAGGGCGACGACCCAAAGAAAAAAAGAAACAGAAAGAGTTTTCTTCTGACGACTGACGACGAATGAGATAGCTAATAAATAGCTACACTTTCCGATATTCGATTGTATTTTCATTTGGCATAACATTTGCAATACCTGCAGGAATTCTATTCAACTATAAACACAATGATCATTCTAAAAGTTGCCATTTCTCTGTTAGCTTTGAGCATTTATCCCGTACCTGTGAATGCTAACTCAGCTGCATCTGCTGAATCATGTGGAACAACCGATCTTGGTGTCCCTCCCTTTATTGCACCACTCATGTTTCGCCAAGGTCAGATTCTACCAGCTCTAACTTGTAAGAATACTCCTAGCATGGACGTTAATGGTTGTTGCTCATCCCAAGCTATTGGAGCCATGCCACAAATGACGAATGATCAATCCATTCAAATATTGTCCGATGCAAAGCAAGGATGGGAAAAGGGAAATGGTGAATGGACTCAAATGACTCTAGCCCAGCGTATCACTGCTATTGAAGACTTCATTTCCATTCTGAAAGAAAAGCGGGATGAAATTATCAAAGTCTTGATGTGGGAAATTGGCAAGAATTTCGATGATGCCTCATCAGAATTTGATCGGACTGTCATTTTTATTCAAGAAACAATCAAAACCATTCAGACTATTCCAGACTTTCATCCAAACTTTAAAAAAGTGTCTTCCGCGAACGTGTTCATTCGTCGCAATGCTTTTGGAATTGTCCTTGCGCTTGGGCCTTACAATTACCCTCTCAATGAAACATATGCCACTATCATTCCCGCTCTTCTCATGGGCAATGTAGTCATCTTGAAAATCCCACAGGTTGGCGGACTGGCACATCTACTCACATTTGAAGCTTTCTCCAGGGCGCTTCCTAAGAATACCATTCATTTCATCTCGGGATCCGGACGGAAAACTTTGCCTCCTTTGATGGAGTCGGGAGATATCGATGGATTAGCATTCATTGGTGGAAAAAGTGCTGCAGATACATTGATCAAGCAGCACCCAGAGCCGCATAGATTGAAAATATTTCTTCAACTTGAGGCTAAGAACATGGCGGTTGTTATGAAAGATATGATGGAGAACCAGGATGGAAGTTATCCCACTACCAACATGTTTGATGAAATTATCACCGGAGCTCTATCCTACAATGGCCAGAGATGCACAGCGCTCAAAATTATTTTCGTACCAAAAGGATATGGAAAGTTTGTAGCTGAGGAATTATCCACAAGGGTCGATGGTCTCTACAAGGGGATGCCTTGGGAAGTTCACGATGAAAAGAAATACTCACAGATTACTCCGTTGCCGAATGAGAAGAGAGTGGAATACATGCAGGAACTTTTGAATGATGCAATATCAAAAGGTGCAATTATCGCAAACAAAGATGGAGGCAAGATTGTTAGTGAACATGAATACGCAAAACCTCATGATGCTTCCACGCTCATGATACCAGGTGTTCTTTACAATGTCACGCCTGATATGAAACTATTCACGCAAGAGCAATTTGGACCCTTGATTCCTGTTGTAGAATACGATACTGTGGATGAAGTGCTTTCCTATGGGCTCAATGGGATTTTTGGACAACAAGTTGCCATCTTCACAAATGAAGCATCTTCTGAGGTTGTTTCCATTGTTGATACACTTTCCGCTGTACTTGGAAAAATAAACATCAATTCACAATGTGCAAGGTCGCCAGATTCTGTTCCATTCACAGCGAGGAGGTCCAGCGGCCTAGGAGTAATGAGTATTGAGGACGCATTGAAAGAATTCTCCATTCCAACCGTTGTTTCTTTTAAGCACGAGGGAAGCAGAGATGTTGCAGATAAAATACAGAAGGAATCAAGGTTTATGCAGCCATTGTAGAATTGGCCTTGAACAATCAGTGGTGAAAATATGAACACACTGATCCTACACACCTAGATGGGAATGTATAACCTTGAAGAAGTAAAGGAAAAACATTCGCAGAGTAGTTGAATAGCAGAATCATCTTCTATAACTATTTTATTTTACGATTAAAGCAGATGTTCGGCCAATGCTTGCCGAATTGTAATCAATCATTGCTATTGTTGGATCAATTTAAGCACTACAAGAAGGAATGCATTGCATTCCGAATAGTTTTTCAAAAATGGCTACTTCCAATCAATAGATATTCTACAACCAGAAGGAACTCGTTTATCAGTCACCTTTCATCATTAAAGTTATTGCACTGATACAGTGCAACATTACGGAAATGTTTATATCAAATCTATTTGAAGTTATCCTAGAAGGGCGCATCCTTTTCAAAAGACATTGGAGCCTTTGTTATTGGATGTAGACATGTCAGCTGTTTCGCATGCAAACACAAATTACCATTGTACTCTCCATCCTTATGATGTACTCGTCTTTGTTCAACCAAATCGAATAGGTCTTTTTGGATAGATTCAGATGCAGCATTGGGAAATTGTGAAATGGCTTCAATTGACATACCACCATGTGGACTTCCATTCCCCTTATAACCATAGATACTATCACCAATAATTGGATGTCCAATGGCTGCACAATGCACGCGTAATTGATGCGTTCTCCCTGTTATAGGTACTAATTCTAGTCGAGTCACTGGAATGCCATTCAAAATTTCCCACGCGAGCACACGAAACAGAGTTAACGATTCCTTTGGAGCCTTTGACATCATTTTGACATATCCCTTGTACTTAGGAAGTGAGATATCAATTCCTAGACTACCTCGATCTGGATCAATCCCCACTTTCATAAAAGGAGGATGGTTGCGATCCCGTATCAAGGGCAGATCGATTTCACCTTCGTAGATTCCAACATGATCACAGACCAAAGCTTCGTACTTCTTGAAGACAGTTTCGTCTCCTGACCCGATTCCACTCTTACTTCGAAATGCATCGTGCAAGATAGAGAGCACTAGCTTACTTCTAGCATAGCATATAACACCTGAAGTGTCCATATCTAATCGATGGACAATCATGCGATCAACATCATCTTCTTCGTTCCCAAAATATTCATGCACCAAACCGCCAACAGAAGGTTTTCGATTCGGCCCAGGCACCGAGAGCGCACCAGATTCTTTATTGACCACAACTATGTGAGAATCAATGTATAAGGGCTGAAGATGTATGCGTGGATCTAACGGCAATATTACCTTATTCTCTGTAGTTGCCTTATTGTTCCGACGATTGCTGTTGCTAATGTGAATGTCGCCATCACTTGCATCTAGCGCACCGACTTCTAACGCATGGCTGTCTATTGGTTTTCGCATCCATCCTTCATATTTACTCAGTTCCATGACATTTGTGTAGGATTGCAGGGGCAGCATACCCTTTGACCCAGTCCATTCTACATACCGTATATCTGATACATGTCGCTCGTTATTCAAAGATGATACTTGGTCTGCTGCTAATTGTAGAGGGGCAAACGCTGTTGTACCACGAAATGAACCTAGCAGAAGAAACATTTGAAGCGTTTGATAAAGCTTCATACTGACCAATTACGGAGAACTTAGCGTTCGTGTATCAGGTAGAACTTGAATATTATGATATAATGCATCCTAATGCTATCCACTACTACCTACTACTGTCTGCTGGCTGTTGTCGGTATCGGCTATCGCTTATCGCTTGGTTGGAGCAAGGTTGGAGATTGGAGAGTTCGTGCAAAAAAAGTTACCACCACAACAACCACCAGAGAAAATTGCGGGAGAAATCTAAATATCATGAAATTAAACCATTTTACACCACTTTCAACAGTTCAAAAACGTTCTGCGTGCGTTCACCTTCTTACAAGCAACAAGAAATGACATAAAGAAGCACTTTTTAATTTTTAATCGGTATGGTAGCATCGCACTGCACACTCTTTACTACTTACTACTCACGAGTACTCACGATTGATCCCAGAAATATTTTTTGTTATTCATCATGACGAGTTTGAAAGCAGTCACCCCTGTAACCAGTGACGCAGTCACCCCTGTAACCAGTAACACTCTCAAAAGAGATATGCAACCATCTCAGCAGAAGTTGATACGAAAGCAATGCCTCGTTGTTATCATTTTAATATTTCTAATTGCAGTCATTTGGATTGGAAGCAATTATCTATATACCGAAACTTCTGAATCTACCAAAACTCCTGGCTTTCCAAGCAAGAGTCCTCCCGTGTTTCCTTCTGGCCAACCTTCACATATTCCCAGTGCTAGTCCTACAGGCCGTTCCATAAAGAAGGGACTCATCATTAGTTTGCAAGTTGATAGTCAGAATGCAGTTGATCACTTCAATGGATCTGTGTCTTGGTTTTACAATTACAAGCACACTCCAATTGGTTGGCAGAGTACTTGGGCAGATGATAACGATATTGAGTTCGTTCCAATGATCCCAGGGCCATGGTTGTGGAACGAGTCTGGTAAAGGAAAGAAATGTTTCTTTGATGAAGGCAAAAGTCCACTTTGCACGTTAACGGATGTCATTGATGTCCTTCAGGATGCCAAAACCACGCGAAGCAATGGTGTTGAAATCAAAAGATTGATGGGGTTCAACGAGATGTATAACAATCCTCCTCCTGTTGATCTCACTCCACAAGAAGCTGCTCTATATTGGCGTAGATTAGTGCAGCCTGCAGCTATTGCTACTGGGCTTGAACTTGTTTCTCCTACCCTCAACGCAAAGACAAAAGGAGTATCATGGTTTGCTGATTTTCTTAAGGAGTGTTATGATAAGCGCAATGACTCTCTGTATCCTTGTGATATTGAGCTCATTAAAATGTTCGCTGTTCATCAGTACGATTGCAGGGAGTCTATTTGGAATGACTGGTATGGAGGTGATAATTCTAAAATGGTAACTGGTCTTATTGCTAATTTGGGAGTTTTCGGTGAAAAAAACAATTGGAAAGAATATATTTTGGACCGTAAGCTGTGGGTCACCGAAACCAGCTGTTATTGGGAGAATAAGAATCCTCATCCCGACAGTAAGGAGCAATGTTTGCGCATCACAGGTCAAATGGAAGCCACGCATGGTAGGGGATCGCTAGTCAAAATGGAGGAAATGGAGAACATTGAACGTTATTCCTTGTGGACAACCTGGAATGAACAAATCAAACCCAATTATCTAGTATACAAATCAGGAAAGCATCTCACGCCTCTCGGTAAGGCTTATTTAAATCCTGGGGATAAAAGTGTTGATTGTGAGTTCCCTGGAACGCGCATTTATGTGGATGATGCAGAACATGTAACCCTCGGAGGTAATGCCGAATTATTCGATTGTGAATCAACAGGGACCAACATGGTGAAGTAAGTACGCAGCGTTCATGATTTCATCAGAGATAAATCTTAATGTGTTTTCTAACATATCTTTTTCTCGCGGGTACGCCACAATAACAGATTTTTGGGATCAAATGATGGTGGCACTGTCACATTCACTGTAGACGTGCCATCAGATGGAGATTACTCTGCTAACGTTGCTTATCTCGCAGCTACAACCAGTACTGCAGCTGTAAGTGTGAATGACGGTGCAGTTTACAACTTCACTTTTGCTAGCTCTGGAAATTTGTGTGGTCAAGGTGGTAAATCGACGGTGCTGCCTATTGAGCTACAAGGATTTGTGGCTGGTACAAATATCATTACTTTTGGAACTGGTACATTGGATGAAATTCATCCTGTGATTGAGTGGATGTCGGTCGTTGTGTAGACATGCAATGGCCGAGTGATTGCGCAATGTTGTGAAAATAATTACGCAGGAGCAGGGTCTTCCTCGATAATGTCACTACAACGTTAAAGAAAAACGTCCATTGGAGGAGCATTGGAGATCAATTTTTTCGAGGATCGACGAGAAATAGTGCCCTCAGATGAATTTCATGGGTCACCTTTCCGATAATGCAGAATCGTTCCTCAGGTCTGTACACTCAACAAAAGATTCCGTGAGCCTGTGTGAGCGTCTCGTAAAAGAGGGTTGGGGTCAAAATGAACATAATTGTAGCATCATTGGTACACATGCTTTTCTGACGTTTTGGAAAAAGGTTCGGGGTCAAAATGAACGTAATTGTAGCATCATTGGTACACAGCCTTTTCTGGCAAACACAGAGAACCAACATGAAATAGATGCTAGGGATAAAGTGACTGAGTTACATTCACCAGAATTAGAGCGCTTCATAGAATCAAATCATACGGATGATTTAAAAAATCGATATTTCCATTTCAATGAGATTGATCTATTTGACTATGAGAACGATGCTAGATGCTTTAGAAGACTTGGTTTGAACAACGCATATTCTCAACCTTTCTCTATTTAACGTTTTTCAACCGATTTTTAATACTTTAATGCATTTTACATACACCGATACTTCCCATAGACACCCTTCTCTTCATAATATTGCAAAGGAATGTGTGCAGTTGCCAATCTTTGCTCCAGCTTCTCTTTCCGTTTGTATGTTGTGCACAAGGACTTATCGCTGCTGTGAAGAACTTCATTGACGTCCTATTGATTCATTAAAACCAACGGTATGTTATGCCAGGGCCAATATTGCCAGGAAAACTAGTACTAATGATTACATATATTCACTCTGGGAAGGGAAGAACAGAGCCATTAAAGAAGGATATGATCTCCAGCGCAGGATAATTCAAAAGGAACATATCGGTAGTTAAAAGCATCTTTGAGGGAATGTATTAGTCATTACGAGCAAGCTTTTCTTCAACCTGCTCCTTATTTGTTTCGCGCTGAGTAACAAGAATCATATGACAACCAAATTCTGTGACAATCGGACCAACAACAGATCCAACAGGTGGAGATATCGCTCCTTCTTCCTCAGGAAAAAGAGCTTGGTCAAACTCTTGCACCATCTTCCCTGGTCCAAAGAGACCCAAGTCGCCGCCCTGTGTCGCTGATGAACACTGGGATTCTCTTCTCGCTAATTCCGAAAATTTGGGCAGCAATGCATTATCGGATCCTCCCCCTTCCGCTTCTTGCTGCATCCTTTCGTTGAGTTCCCCCATTATCTGTTTTATCTTTCCAAATACTTGTTCAAAATCTTCGCCTTTGATCAAAATGTGGGATGCCCTGACGCGCTGATCTTGCGGTTTATATTCTTTGTTCTCAAAAGCTTTGGAAATTCCGTCGAAAAAGCTCATATGCAATACTGCAGATCTCCCAATGGATCCTGTGAATATGGTAGAATATGGAGCAACACTATTATTCGTTCTGCTGCGTCCCAATACATTGACGGGCCGTCCTGCAGTTGAAAATCCGCATGAACAGTGCGCCATCGTTTTCAGAAGCAGCAACCTGAAAAGAACCTTCACAATACTCATGATGACTTAAGTGCGAGAAAATAAGTAAGTTGAATACAGTAGAACAGGGGGGGGTGCAGCAGTCTCCTCAATTTGAGTCTATACACTATTTCGTAGGCAGCTACAACGTCGGTAAATATAACATCTTGATGAGATGGTGTTTTTGTTTTTGTGCTGTTTTGTTCGTACTTGTTTTGTGTTTTGTGAGTTGATTGTTGTAATCAGTAGTTTCATCCCTATCAAGTAGGGTTCCGTGCGATCGCGCTACTATTATCAATTAAGATCAATTATCAGCTATTATCTATCTATCTACATTATTTTAATTTTAAACGTTGCATTTTATGAATTCTCTGTTCAGTTTGACTGCTGCTGCTCAACATCAATATCGACACCAAGTTCAATGGCACGGTCATCCCATCAAAGGGCGAGAACACATGTGTGATATTCATCATTGCACGACTGTCTATTGTGATGTAAGTAGAAGGATCTATAACTGGATATTATAAGGTAGATGGTAATCTAATGGCAAGGGGACGGAGGGAGGGACCATTATAGTAATCTGCGATCAACGCTAAGTTTGCGAATAAATTCAATCGATTT
>Ga0306864_1000962_pt1 | contig 12361 bp, 7 predicted proteins | sample AntRauTorckE5430_FD_190448 | JGI IMG/M metagenome (GOLD analysis project Ga0306864, IMG submission 190448) | Saline lake microbial communities from Rauer Islands, Antarctica - Metagenome Torckler E5 #430 (v2) (version 2) | ecosystem: Environmental > Aquatic > Non-marine Saline and Alkaline >...
GAAAGGGGGGAATGAATTCCTAGCAGGTAAGAAAGGAGGTCTTTCATCAGGAATTCGTCGAGACTTTGTAGCGACTGAGTTTGGAAATAGAAGGAGGGATGGTGCGAAGTTGATCTTTGAAGGGCCACCAGCACAAGTACCGGCAGATGCACCTTTTGCTAAAGATGAGGATGGGGGTGTAACAATGTAGATAAAATGATAATGCACTAGTTGATTGAATTGATGTGTGTAGAGTAGTGGTTTGGTGAAGAGCTCGTGTACTGTGTTTGTACGGTGTTGTGTAGTCTTTTTCTTCTTTTTTCTTCTTTTTTTAGAAAACCCGTCACTCTCAAGAGAGGTGAATCGCACCTCGTAAGTGAAGCAATTGTTGTTCTCTCACGATTCCAATCTTCTTGTTGAGCTGATATCTCACTTTTATATCCTCACAATTATCCAGAGTACCAAAATTATTCAAGATGAAATGCATTATCTCCACCCTTCAGGTCTTTCTCGCCATGGCGATCGTTGCTCTTGCATCTTCAAAAGATGCTCTTTCTGCCGACATTTTAAGCCGGCCACAAACCATTTATCTTAGAGCAGGTCAGGAAGCCAACGTTGAAAATTATAAAAAGCAAAGGCTTCTCATCACGAGAAACTTAAAGTCTAGCAAGTCTAGTGGATCCTCTTCTTCTTCTTCCAGTTCCTCTTCTTCCAGTTTCTCTTCTTCTGAATCCTCTACTTCTTCCAGTTCTTATTATGGAAAGTCTAGCAAGTCTAACAAGTCTAACAAGTCTAACAAGTCTAACAAGTCTAACAAGTCCAACAAGTCTAACAAGTCTAGTGGATCCTCTCCTTCTTCTTCCAGTTCCTCTTCTTCTGGTACACCATCTGAAAAGTATGTGCCAAAGCCTAAAATGAACGGTAATCTCGTTACTGCCAGCAATAAATCTGCCTTTGATGATGAGGACGACAGTTTTGTTGAGACTGTGTCTTCTAGAGTTGCATACTTCATGGGAGAGTGTTCCTCTAAATCCCCCTACGAATTTTCTGTCGGGGGGAAATCCGGAAGTTTTGTAATTGGCACACCGTCTGCATCGACGAGTGAAATAGCCAAAAGCATCGTAACTTCAGTTAGCTTTGCTAACCAAACCGAGGTAGGAGAGATCGTGACAATGGACAAAGTTGAGCCGAACTTCTTTGCCTCGCCGTCATCTCTAGTTGTTGACTTAAATTATGTCGGTGATGCATTTGGTTACGAGGGAATGACATCAAAAGCCTTATCTTCTATAAGAGTTGAATGTGATGAAAGTGTTGAAAGGGTCGACGTTGTCGTGATTGTGAGAGATGATGGACGTGAGGCCGTAGACGCAACGGTCACTCTTACTCCAGGGACTAGTGATCAACTTGTTGAGCTCGTTGACGGGACACAGAGCACTACACAAATGCGCGCAGAAGAAGTGACCAGTATTGCTAGGAAAGCTGTCCCTTCTTGGGAACGTAATTTGGTGACTGTAGAACAAGGCACATCAAAAGATATAACTATCAGGAACAAACTGACATCTGGAGATAGTGAGGGTAGTGTGAATGTTCCGTGTACTCTAATTCAAATGACTGTAAGAGATGCTGATGGCATGGATGTACCAAAGACTCAAGTAGTATGCTCGCAAAAGAAGAATTATCAGGGTGATCGCAACCTAAAATCTGCTACTATTGAATTAGAAGGCGCTGACATTGACGAGCATGGTGATATTACGTTCAGGTTTGGAAATCTTCAATACAATGATCTTGGAGACACTATTAAACTTGATGCTAGGATTGGGATTCGAAGTGAGTGTGCTAGTGGAATTATTGCAGTTGTCGACATGAGCGCAATGCTATCCTCTACTACTGAACCAGCTTTGGTTGTGAATGGAGGGTGGTTTAGGAGGGCAACGCAGGTACATGGCATCAACTGTGATTGGGAACCTGTTGTGATTGATGCAATTGCCACCGATCCCAATACGAATTATTCTCGTCTTGGACGGTTAAATCGTCCTGTCGAGGCCACAGTAGTACTGAAGGGATATCAGGACGGCCGTAACCTTGGTCTTAAAGAATTGCACAACCGTAGGAAGCTGTTAACAGGAGCGCCTACTGAAGACGAGTTGAACATCAATGAAGAAATGACAAAAGGCCGGAAGCCTGAACGCTTTCTTTCCTCTGGATCATCCAGGCACCTTTCGAACAGGACTCATAAGAAACTTCTTGTACACGGTTACTGTGATTTAAACCCCTTCCCAATGGATGACTTCACAAATGCTGTGGCGTTTGCAGATCCCGATGCTTCCAACCCTCAGCCGAGCAACTGGAACATTGACCAGTTTGCAAAGAAAATCGACAAATTCGCAGATAACAATGATATCTACGGTTGTGGAATTGTTGCACACTCCCAGGGTGGAATGGCAGCTTTGCATCTCTATCACAATTACTGGAGCTGCCTTGATTGCTCTACGAGTGGAAGCAAAATGATTCAGAGTGTTGGTACTCCATATCAAGGAACCGTCTTGGCTGGCGCCCTGGCTGCTATCGGTGAATGTTTTGATCTCTCTTGTGGATACAATTGTGATTTGACTGAAGGTGGAGCTGTAAAATGGTTGAACCAAGTACCTTACTGGGCCCGTTCTCAAGTTCACTATTACACTACAAGCTTTTCTGATTCATGGTGGTCATACGATTACTGTCAAATTGTTACAAGTTTGATTCTAGACGATCCCGATGATGGCACTGTAGAGAAGAGCAGAGGACAATTACCCGGTGGAAACAATGGAGGTCACACAACAGGACAGTGCCATACATACAAAATGGAGGAAGGAAGTCAGTGTGCAGACAGAAATCGCAATTATTTGATGAATGCTCTCGCAAACTACTAACTTCCAAACAGCGAATGTGTTTTGTGGTTCAAGTGGATTTTCGGAGAATACCGTGAACGAGGAACTATACTATGCATAGGCGACGAAAGAATGAGAGTGTCGCGACGCGATGCCAGATGGGAAATGAGCTCGAGTCAGCCAATGATGATAAGAATCATCAACTTGTTACAGAGATTAGTTCGTAGATAACATATTAAAGCTGCTGCTGGTAGTGAGTTAACAGATGGCAAATATTATACGTGATTTACTGAGAATGGAGGCTTTGAACATACATCAAATTTGAAATACATTATCAAAGACCTATGAAGAAAGAGAGAACTCTAGCTGAATATGTTAGTAAGAACACGCCATGGGTTCAAAATCCCAAGATCGTTAACTCACTGTTCTCATGACTAGCACCAGAAGATGCGAAAGGAAATGTAATGATGCTGTTGGACAAAGTATCAATGAAACACATAACCTCGAAGTGTGTCCAAATGGTTCCGCGAGAGAACAGGAGAGAACGATATTGCACAGAATTTGGATGACAATGACGATGATGATAAATAATTTGATGATCTCTGCTCGAAACGTATCAATGGTGCGAAACGCTGATATATCGGAGAACACAACATAAAAATTTTACGCAAGGAAGAAGAGAAAGAAAAGTGTGTAGAGACCGTTCTTAATTCCAGTACGAATTTCTCTGCTCTCTAGCTTAAAGACCTCCAGATACAAATTTTAACACATTTTCCAAGGTAAATAATGAAATTGGACAAGTATTGAATAACGACCTTGATTGCAGTGTAGAAAAACATGAATCATGTTCAGCTGTGAAACATTAAATTAAAAAAAGGTTCCCCACGAAGAAAACTATGCAAAGTGAGGCGCTTTTGGCATATGCCACGCTGCTTTCATTTTCTAAAACAGAATTATCTTCGCTGTAATAACTGCGAACCGGTGGTTCATAGCCTCGCCCAAAGCATCCTGGGGAAGTATCCAAATTATCAAAACACTCGCACTTTGGTGGATTCGCTTCGTAGTTGCATTTTCCTTTGCTGCTACAAAGTCCTGGACAGAACATTTCCGGGCATACAGCAAGGAGTGGAGGACATTGAAACGTCGCAGTTTGAGTCCAGGGGAAGTCGTGCACCTGTCCATGTTCCTCACAAATCAAAATTTCTCCGTCTACATAAACTTCAAGTGTGTCATTGTCTGTATTACAATGTGTCTGGAAGCATGCACCACGTTTCATGACTCCATCTCGGGGATGACGATACTCAGTGTTGACACATCGACTTGACCGTCCGAATTTCTCGCCTGGATAAAATTTCTGTAAATCATAATTTGAAGCGGTACAATCCAATTTTTGAATTGCGGGTACTGGGCAATAGTCAGCATGTGTGAAAAGAACACCCAAATTAGGATTGTTGAAGTGCTGAATAGCTTGATCACTTGGCAACGCATATCCTTCAGGTGCTCCATTTGTAAAATCAAACAAATCGCAATACGCAATACTGGTAAATGTAGGATCACACGTCGTCTCAGAGCCTTTGTCGATACCACCTTCTGAAAACTTGGTAATGCTATCACAAAAGTAACTCTGAAATGAATTTTTGACCGTGTTTGTTGAGGTGTCAACACAATCTCCGAATACGAAATCGCAGCCGGCTCCAAGACCAAAAGGACTGTTTTTTACGAATCGACTTGAGTAATCCACATCATAGAAACCGCTATCTTCTAGCACAGCAACTGTTAACGGTGATAAAGCCGACGTATACTTTGAAGAATAGATTGGACTCATGACTTCCGTAAAGAAAAATCTTTCGTCAAAATGAGCTCCAATACAGCTGTTTCTCGTTGGTTGATTCTCAAGTCTCGCCCCTTGCAAATCTGCGCATCCAAATTGATTGCTCACCGCTCGTTGTACGGATGGTGTAACTATTTCATATGATGTGTGATTTCTGTCTTTTTTCTCTGTAATTTTAGGGACAACTGTATTCTCTGCTGGCAGCTCATACTCTCGGATAGACCCATCAACACAAGTTATCGACTGTGATTGAAACGGCCGCGGCGTCAAAGGCTCACCAGTCCCACGGTCTCTAAAATATTTGAACAAATCATCATTCCAGCCCAAAACGTGACCAACCTCGTGGACGCCAACTTTAATTATCTTGTCCAAATCAATCGTACTAATATTTTCTAAGCAGAAATTTATGAACCCAATGACTGGTCTGTCAATTTGATCCAAGTTGCAAAAGGATGCCGATGCGAGAGTTTTTGCTCCACATAAGATTTTACCATTTACAACGCTGGCACCGCTTACAAGAATCACAGTATCTGCATCCTGTTGCACCGAGGGAGGGACATTAGGGAAAAGACCATTGCATACATCAGTTGGAATTGGAATGTTTTCAACCACTGGTATGACACTCAAAATGGAAGACCAAGCCGCTGATATTTCTGGTAGCACCGTTTCTTTGATAACGTTTAGTATCCCATTTTGGTTTGAACCTGCATTCAATTCGAGCTCTGTCGTCTCGAACACAATTCTGATGGGCTTTATGTGGGTAGATCTTGGTATCGCAGTGGTATTTGTGCTGGGTGCAAACGCAGGTGCACTGGAAGCTTCCGACGTTTGCTGCAGGTATCGATGTGCATGGGTTTCGTGGGGGTGGTTATGATACACAAGATTTAAGTGAAGGTCATCTTCTATTTGCGTTTGGCGGCGGGAGGATACTAGCTCTCCCATAGTCATGAAATCTAGAGCCGATTCTAGCTGCATCAGTGACATGTTTTCTTCCCATAATTCTTTCGCGTTTTCTATTGTTCCCCTAAACCCTTGTGCTACAAGATTTGATGATGATCCCGGCCACAAAAGTACAGCAAAAACGGCTGCGCAGTGAGGATTCATTTGTGAAGGAGGATAAAATTATTCCTTGTTGGGCGGTCTAGGTTTTATGTACGGAATCCTGTTGGATTTCGTATTTCTGCGAGGTTCAATCGTTTCAATCAGCGCCAGAGCATAGGAGAAGGTGTGAGTGGGTCTGCCAAAATGTGAGATGTGGAGCGTTGAGAATTATTTTTCCTAAAATCACAGAAAATCATGCTAAAAAAGATTATGTACGTGTGAAATAGCAGTCGTGATAAGACACTGTGAACTTTGAACTTTGTGTCTGTTTTCCGACCGAAGGCTTGACACCTTCTTGCACGTTCTCTATCGAATTTGGAGCAATTACACTGCACACCTTCCTGAATTGACACCTGATACAATAAAACCCCGTATCCAATATACACGCTTCCTTCTACGTAATGCATACGAGCACACACACATCAATGAGAAATGATGAACTAGATTCGCAAACAGACCACCGATTTGCTTGTAATATATGCTTTGAGCAAGTTTCTGAACCAGTTGTTACCCGGTGTGGTCATTTGTACTGTTGGTCTTGCCTCTTTCAATGGCTAGAACCAGGCATGACTCTTGAAGACAGGGAATATTTATCAAACACATCCAGTTGGAGAGGTCATGCTGTCAATAGTAATAGGAGCCGAAGGTTGTGTCCAGTTTGTAAAGCGGATTGTTCCGTCCTCACTGTGATTCCTATTTATGTTCGCGAAGAGGTTCTGTCCACGAGTGAAGTGCAAGAATCAAGTGAAGGTGACAAATTTGACGATGTGGATGATGTGGACGATATAGATTGGGTTGAAGAAATACAGGAAGAAATTCCAGTAGAGGCAACTGTGTCCCAGCCAATGCAACAGCACGAGAATGGCACCATAGGTATAAGACGAAGGAGAAATAATGGAAACTCTCCCTCTAGGAACAATGCTGATTCTTTGACTGCAATGCCGTTGAGCCAGGAGGAAGAAGCACCAAATTTTCCCAATGAGGTGCCGAGTAGACCGCGGCAGCCTCCAGCAAGGTCTCCAGTATCGGCTCAAATAGCCAGTGCAGAGGTTCGTAATATGAATAGGGGGTCTGCCAATGTCGTATTACAGCTGCACGAATTGATATCTACCCTACAGTCAGAACATAATAGTGCAAATCAAAATACAGCTCGATCCCCTGCTGAAAATTCAACTACTCCATCCTTGCACAACCGGCAGCAAAATAGAAACATTACAACAGAATGGAATGCTCAGAATGCAGCACCTGTCGAATCCGCTACGACAGGACTGGTAGTTACTACAGACCTATTAAGTCGGATCTTACTCATTTTGGGGAGCTTCGTGCTTTTATGTTTACTCGTATTCTAATCTATACAACAATACTATTTATTTTGCTTCTTAGCTTCTTCTTCTTCCTCTTCAACAGTCTTTTCTGCAAGAATTCGTTTATCGCCTTCAAAAAGGGTTTTCGTGTACTCCTTTCCTTCGTTGTACTTGAATAGCTCATCTCTTGGATCCTTTCCTGCAATATTTTTATTCTTCGCAATGGCAGAGGTCAAGACGGTTTGTTGGAAATTGAGGCCAGCACTCGTCCCCTCGCTGACCTTGATACCAGTTCCCGGGAGATCCGGTCGTCGGCTTTTGATAGGATCTTGGCGATCCTTTTCTCTCTTTCGTTTAGTGCTCTTCTCGACCGTTGTTTGAAAGATAGGCAGAGCGTGGGGAGTTCTAATTTCACCTAATACACCCGCTGATCCCTGGGGTGCTCTGCTGTTCAGCAATAATGTTAAATCGTCTGTTTTGCGCAAGCCCTTCGAAACAGGTAGTTTTGCTCCTTTTGTACTCCATTTGGCGTCGTAAAATACCCGAAGGCTGCCATCTGAAAGGCCCATAGCAATCTGATTCAGTTTATTGTGCCAAGCAATGTTCGCAATGCTCAACCCCTTTGCAACATCTAATTCCAAAATTGGCAAGGAATGCTTGTTCTTAGAATCTATCCTGAAGAATTTCAGTACACAATAAGTATCCGCCTGGTTCTTTGGTTCAATGCATGTTCCAGCACAAAGTGTAAGTCCATCAGGGCTGAAGGCACAATTAACACTCTCATATAGACCGTGCAGTCCTTCACAAACAGCGAGCGGTTGACAAGATCTGCTGATTCTTCTAGCTTCCCAGACCTTCACACAGTCGTCGTCCATACTCCGACTGGCCAACTTGCTTCCATCATAATTATAAACCAAAGAATGCACTGCCTTTCCCCCGTGCGCATCGTAAATGACTCTATCAGGCCGGCTCCCTACTTTTGTACTATTCCAAATCTGTATGCTTCCGCAGCTGGTGCCACAAGCAAACTCACGCCCTCCAGGAGCAAAAGTGACACACATGACCTTTGTTCGCTTTCCCATCGAACTTTTGATCCTGTAGACCTCCTTCCCGCTACATAGCTTATGAAACTTTGTTTTATTCTTTTCAAGATTCCACATTCTCACGGACCCATCGAAACTGCATGTAATGGCAATGTCACGATTAAGTGGATGCCAATCTACTCCTGTGACATTGGCAACGTGTCCATCTGTATGTGCCATATCTGTCACGTACATATCACCCTTATTAAATTCAAGTATTTGATGTCCATCGCGATCTAAGACTATGGGTTGCGCTGATGTAGTGCCAACAAAAACTCTATCCCCAGTGTTGGAAGTAACAACCTTGACGATGGAATGCCCATCTTGCACCGTAACTACTTTGAAAGGTCGCGCAGCTAGGTCCATACCATTGAAGTCATATAGTCGAAGCGTTGTATCAGACGAACCGACTAATAAGCGTGATCCAGCTGGATCGAATATGATGCTAGTTGGTAGAGAATTGGATTGTGCAGGTAGGGTAATGTTGGACGTGATGGGCAGTTTGAGTTGAGTTGCAATGGACGGCAGTGGTTTTGATTCATGCACTGGTTGTGCCATTTCCTTCTCTTTATCGTTAGATTCGTATTTAGTGAAGCTTGGTGTTTCATCGAGAGAGGCCATCATCTTGGCAATCTCTGCTTCGCGTGCAGCACGCCCGTTCAGCACTGGTTCATCGGCATTATTGCCTTGACTTTGACCTTGATCTTGACCTTGATCTTGACCTTGATCTTCCAGATATTCTTCACTTTGATTGGATGCTTCATTATCAGCTTCAGAATTTGATTCATGGTCGACCAAATCGCTGTCCATTTCAAGGGTAAAGATCGATTCCCTTACGTTTCCGAATTGAATCCGATCTCCGTTCGTGATATGAACAATATCACCAACTACTTTGGTACCGTTTACCTGACATCCATACTTCCCACCAAGATCCTTGAGCACCAAGACGTCATGTTTCTCTCCATCTTTCATAAAGTATAGGACAGCATGCTTGCGCGATATTGATTTGTGATCTATTCGTATATCTGCAGTACTTGCTTGCCTCCCAACTAAGAGGAACGTTGTAGAGGAGTGAATTGAGGCTGCTGGTGAAAGATGTATGGATGTTCCTGTCGTAGTACTAAGTTTCGCTGAAGCCGTGGGAGGTAAAAAGGCGCAAGAGGGGATAGCCAGTTGGGTTTCCAATGAAGCCATCTTGTGCATTATTTGGGTCAGTGATAATTGAGAATGTAGCTTGAATACAACACACAGAGCAAGTATGATACGATGGGTGATAAGTAGGTAGGTGATGATTGATGATAGATAGTGTTAGCGCTGAAGTGTTGGTTCAGCAGTGTGAAGTACCAAGTACCATACTCTACTACCATACCGACTACCGGTATTTAAAATTTAATTGAGCGCAAGCAAGCAACAAGAGAGAGAAGAGAAAACAAAGAAAATATTTACAGCAAAGAATGAAAAAAGGATCCAATTTTAACAAAAGACAAGAAAGGACCAAAATGACATTCGACCAACGCCAGATTTGCAACATGCAAACATAATTATTACAAATTGGCAATCAATCATCAGAAGCATTATTGAATTCCAGATGCTTCGCAAACTCGCAACCCATGAAATATCAAAGGACCGTAGCGATGAAGAAACCGTAGCTTTTATGGAAGCAGGCCAAGCAAGTTCGGCTCTTCCTAAGATAAGCAATGATACGTTGAAACTACTATTCTGCTGCACAGGTATATATTCTGCCTATCTAATATTCGGGTCGCTTCAAGAGGACATTTTCACATATAGCAGCGATATTATATCAACATTTGGGCCCGTTGCCTTTTCATATATTTGGTTCGTTCAAGTTTCTGAAGCCCTCACCAATACCATATTTTCCTACATTGGTCTACTTATGACTAGATCAAAGGAAGAGAGATATAAACCAAGACCAAACCAAAAGTTCTTCTTCATGTCGGGTTTCTCGCAAGTGTCTAGTAAAGCACTTACCAGTCTTTCTCTTAATAGCGGCCTTTCCTTTCCTCTTGCTACAATGGCCAAGAGCGGAAAAATGGCACCTGTCATGATAGGTCAATTGGTCATTAGTGGGACCCGTTATAATCTGAGGGAATACGCGCAAGTTTCCGCAATTGTTGCAGGTACCGCCTTGCTTGGTCTCTCAAAGTCAAAGGGTGCCGAAGGGATGGCACACAGCTCAAGCTTGGGGGTGATTCTTATAATAGGAAGTTTAGTAATGGATGGAGTCACTGGTGGGATACAGAAAAGATTAAAGGTGGAGTCACAAGAAGTTGGGCATTCTCTCAAAGGATATGAATTCATGTTCTACACGAACATGTACATGTTTTGGGTGGCATTGTGCGTCGCAAACTTTAATGGTGACCTCATACATGGCATAAGATATTGCCTCGGAGATCCGCATATTTGTAGTCTCATTCTCAAATTCTGTGTGTGCAGTGCAGTCGGACAGAGTTTCATTTTCTACACAATTGCAACCTTCGACCCTCTGGTTTGCTCCACAATTACAACAACGAGAAAAATTGTTAGCGTCTTTTTCAGCATTTTTTACAAAGGTCATGCGATGAATAATCAAGCATGGCTCGGTGTCTTCATCGCATGCCTTGGAATTCTAAGCGAATTGCAGGGAAAGGTAGGGAGGAAAGGGCTAAGTGAAGGAAAGAGACACAAGATTGCTCCTTCTGTCTAAAATGCGAGTTAAATTACAAATCGTTTCATAGATAATATAATTAGTTTCTAATTAGCTCGAATGCTTGAGAAGAACTCGTGTATTCATGGATATCGCATTGTAGCAATAGATGATAGATGATAGATGATGTACAATGTACAATACGATACGTACTGGTAGGATTTGGCTGATGTCACATTTTCAATCTATATTCAAATGCAATTATCATTTCTTTGGCACAGTTTTGTCATCTTTGTTTCTCATACCTGCTCGTTCGTCTTCATTAAACTTTTTCATTGCTGTTCCTAACTTTTTATCCTTTGCTCCACTTTCATAAAGCATGTAATTCGACAAAGCTCGAATTGCACCAGCTTTGAGGACCTCAATTTGAGCTTCGTCTTTTACCGCGCTATTCTTCCCAAAGTCACTTTTGACCATCGTTCGAAGAGCCATCCCTTTCGGACTATTTCCAGGTGCGATATGCCGAATTAAACGCAAGCAGTCTCTGTAGAGCTGTAGAGATTGTGTGAATGTCAATTTTATTACTTTATTTTTAAATGGATTTTCAATTTTCACTCTCACCTCTCACCTGTAGAGCTGTTCTTTGTACTGGTGCTGGAGCAGACATTTATATGCTAGGTTCAGTATCAAGTGTAGGCGCTGCTCTAATTTTGTTGTATTATCGTATGCACACAACAGTAGTAGTTGTAGTTATTATTAGATAGTCCCGCCTTTCATCTTTCATCTTTCATCTTTAACCTTTAGCACCAAACACCATCCATCCGACATCCTCTATCCAAGTCTATCCACCACAAATATTTCCTTGGCGGTTATCCAATCCATGTTACATTGGGTTGGGGTTTGGGGTTTGGGGTGCGCCCAAAATTAGCCAAAATTACAAAAATAGTTCTTCTTCTCCTCCTTCTTCTTGTTACCATATTAGATATTATGGTACTCAAAGAAGCATCAAACATCATACCAAAAGACTTTGGGTTATCCAAGCGAGCAAGCTGCGATTGAGACAACAAACCCAACAACTGACGAGGCAAAAAATCTTTTCTATTCTAAAGTACTTTAATGCAAAATTTCGCCATTATGATGATAGAAAAAGTTCAACAACATCATGCATCTTGTTACATCTCGTGTATGCTCTCGAGCGCGCAATCCATCATCATCAGGAAATAAAAAACTCTGTATCTATCTACTTACTAATCTACCTACCAGGTACCTACGATACAACGACGATTGAAACAATTTATATCTTGCAGGAACGCTCTAGCTGCGTCCAACCGCTGATACACGATTCATACGAGTCAATTTTTAAGTTCTGCTTGCCAATAATGCCCTTTACACTAAATAAACATAGAGACAAGATTGAAACGATTGGAGCCACGTTTTCCTAAAATCAAGGAAAAATGTCCAATGGTAATGTACAACAGCTGATGAAGATGACCCGTTGCCAGGTGCACCTTAGCTTATACTCACAACTTTGAAAGGGAAAATTTTAAAGACCT
>Ga0306864_1000964_pt1 | contig 12357 bp, 9 predicted proteins | sample AntRauTorckE5430_FD_190448 | JGI IMG/M metagenome (GOLD analysis project Ga0306864, IMG submission 190448) | Saline lake microbial communities from Rauer Islands, Antarctica - Metagenome Torckler E5 #430 (v2) (version 2) | ecosystem: Environmental > Aquatic > Non-marine Saline and Alkaline >...
TGGCGTTAAGCCGATTCCCAGAGATATATATAAAGCTCACAATTTTCTATCAAACGATCTTAGAGTCTTTCTAATTATCATTAGTTATTCTGAGTATTTACTAACGAAGAAATACTAGAAACCCTCATGTTTATATCATTACTGCGAGATTTAAGGAGGTGCACCATCTACTTCCTCCCCCCGCTACTCATTCTCGATGCTCAGGTCACAGTTTCAAGACAAAACTCGAAAGCTTGGAATGAATAGTGAACCATTACATGGTTTAGCTAAGAGCATTGAAGTTCGTAGTAAAACGGGCAGCAAGTGAAGAAGGCTCGCATTTGATATCGGGAACAACTTCAGGCTTTGTTTCTGAAGTATTCGTGCCCAACATCGAGGCATATTCCTGCATTTCTCCACAAGCATATTCAGACCCTCTCATTTGACGAGAGACTTTGTGTACATCGGCTTGATTTTTTTTTATTTCTCCATCTTTTCTAAAACCAACTGCAGCATCTTTCCCCACAATCAATTTTTGCCCGCATTCTAATCCCTTTGCGTCATTCCATTTTATTATATTTGAAATAGATGTATCATAGATTTTGCAGATCGAACGCATTGTTTCTCCTTTCGCAACTGTGTGGAATTTAAAACCATCTCCCGCTTCACTGGGCTGTTTTGAATCAGAGTCCCACATCCAGTGTTTTATACCATCTTTGGACAAAGTCGAAATCCTACTCGTATCGAATCGCAAAGCTAGGACTGGTGCTTTAAAATCTCTAAGAGAGTGGAGTATCTCGCATGACACAATGTCGATAACCTTAACGCAGCAGTCCATTCCACTACTGACAATTTTTGTGGCATCGAACTCAAGAAAAATGACTGTGGTCTTGTGTGCCTTACATTGCTGAAGAATCTTCCCTGTTTGAAGCGAAAAGATGGTAACGTTCCCCCCTGCATCACCACAGACAATCTCAAGATTACCGCTCCTAACTACTGTCACTCTGTGCTTAGGATTAACTTCAAGTCGTTGTAATACTGTGAACTAGGATTGATTGACTTTAGTGAGAAACGAGCAGACAAGAGGAGAATTATTGTTGGAACGCACTTACTTTATTTGCATCCCATAAACATATTTCCCCGTCAGCGTCGCCTGATACTATTACGGAATTACCTTCGCATAAGGCCAAGACTCCTCTTGAATGTCCATTTAGATTACGAAGTTTCTCTCCATTGCATTTGTCCCAAAGCATCACGCTCTTATCAGCAGAGCCAGATATAAGCATAGTCGTTGTGCAACAGACGCTAGTTATGGTTGCGTCGTGTCCTTCAGCAACGTATTCTAATTGCTTCGTAACAATGTTCCAGCATCGGATAGTGTTATCCTTTGCACCTGAATATATAAATTTACCATGAAAAGAAATAGCTGTAACGATCGCAGTATGACCATTGATTCGATTGGATCCAACAAACGAGGAACTTGTATCTCCCTCAAAAACAGTTACCGATGTACCTGTTACTGAATCATAAACAAACACATTCTTTCCAATTGACAGGGCAATGAGAAGAGAATGAGTGTCTGATTTCATATCGCTTTCATCATTGTGCCCAAGAGTGTTAAAAACGATGAGTCTGATTGACTCTCTCATTAATGATCTTTGCAGTAGATCTCCTTCCTCCAATTGCAGTTCTTCATTTAAATCAACAAGCTCATCTGTATCGTTCCGAATCTGAACATCAAGAAGTTTGTCCTTCATCAACGCATCAATAAGACTCTTTTGACTTTCTTTCAACCTCAATTGTAATCTTTGCATCAACTCAGTTTTATCAAAGCTTTGAATATTATCATGAACTAATGAAGACACTCTTCTCTGCCGCTTGTCCCCGCCTTGCTTTTCATTTTGCAATCCTGATAACTCGTTCTGTATTTTTGTGATAAAATTCGGCAGACGCTCAACTTCTTCTAGATTCAGTCTCCTCTCTTCTTTCACTGCTGTAACATTGCTAATTAACATATCTTTCCGTTGCCGCACCTTGATACACGTACACGATACCCGTTTAAAAGGTACAGTATAGCCAATATGAACAGTAATGTTTCTGATTTGGGCTTGAAGGGTCTCTGCTTGAACCTTTGCGTCCTTGATCTCTTGTGACATGTGACTCTCACTGCCACCATTTGCACCGCTAGACTTCACCATGTCATACGGTTGTCTATTGTTGTAACACACACAAGCTTGTAGGCCCTCGGAAGATTCATGTTGCAGTTTCGAGTTGTCTACAAGCTCGAGCTGGCTGATTGAAGATACAAAATGATCTTTGGCAAGCATTGTGTCACCAATATGTAAATAGCACTGACCAAGACCAAGATTTGCTACAGCTTCAAATATTTTGAAATTTGATTCGTTGGAGATGAGTAGAAGCCGTTCAAAGTATAATATTGCTTGATTCACTGCCCTGATTGCAATTGCAGACTTCCCACATCTTCGCAAAAGCGCACACTCTATTTGTAATTTGTCCGCCAAACAAATCTTGGTCATTGATAATTCCTCAAAGGCTCCTTTGTAGCAACTTAATGCCAAATCATATTCAAAGAGATGATAGTGACAGTCACCCTTGAATATAGAAAACACTTCCTGCATAGACCCCACAAGTCGATCGTCTAGTGCTTTATCCTCACTTTCGTAGATAACCGATTTTGAGAAGATCAGTTTCATTGCATTTTTGACCTCATCATGAGCATTGATGCGAGCAATTTCAGTTCTCACTAACATTGAACCTCCCCGACTAACTACGACATTCTCCCCCTTCCTGAGATCGTGCAACCGAGTCTGATATTTGGCAAAATTTTTCCATTTTAATATCATGTGCCGTTGAAGAGAACAAAGTCTACACTTCAAGATCCTTGAGCAAGCTTTCCGATTCTTTCGAGATTTATCTGCAAATTGAATCCATGTGCGGAAAGTGCTTTTCTTTACGTCAAAGGGTTCCGTCGATGTCTTCAAGCGAATTTTTGAAGAACTGCTCTTCTGCTTCTTGAATATGAGAAATGCTGTTTGCCTTTCGTGTAATCGCTCTACTTTCGTTCCGACGGATCTCGACAAGTCCTTGCTCTCAGCATCCTTCAAACGAATTCTCAATTTGCATGTTTCAATCACATTCACCGACTCCGTAACTTCACATCGTATAGCTGCACAAAACTCTATCCTTCTAAACTTCTGTTCAGATCCATGAAGAACAGACGACTTAACAAATTCGCAAGTCACTGCTGATATCTTTTTAAGCTCGGATCTCAGAGATATTATCTTCTCCTGTTCAATCGACAACTGTCGAGTTAGGTTTGCTCTTATTCTAAGATTTGCCTCGATAGAATGTCTATGGTCCAGAATTTCACGTTGCAATGCGCCCATTCGATACACAAAGTTCTGCTCTCTTCTACATGCTGGTTTGAGGATTAATTCTTCATTTACGATTTCATCATTGTTCTTTATATCTTGATCTTTCTCATGGCTATCTAACCTCTCTCTCCCCCTTTCCTTCTCCAATTCAGTAAGATATTCTACTTTATTCACTCGCTGTAATACACCAGACTGGAAGAAGTCTGTATCTATAAATTCCTGACAGCATGCCATCGCCCGATCAATTTCCTTTTCAATGATATACAGGCGTCCTGGTCGATTTGTTTGGACATCTTCACAATGAGCCGGTTCACTCAGTAGACCAAAATTTCCGACCGCAACTATTTGGATATCACTATAGCTAGTATCAACTTTCAATTGGTGAAGATCAAATTGTGTTTTAGCAGAAGGTATTTCGACACGTCTCTCTTCCAAACGCAACTGATGGGATCAGATAAAGTGTGAGAGACTCCAATCTAGCATTTCTCAATGCAACTTGCATCACTTACTATTTTTCCACGCCTCCCAGTAGTCTGCTCATCTCCGACTTCTACAATTGGCTCCAAATAATTCAGAACATAACCATGAAGAGTGCCACCTCCATTGTGAAAAGGAGCTGCCCATTGGAACTGAATCGAAGTCGCAGTGATTTTCTTCGCAGAAAACCATCGCGGTTGAGCTGGCCGAATTGGATCTATCAAAACAAAGATTGTTAGGTGTATCTATGCTTCGCAAATTTCACATGTCCTCAGTATTGCAGTAAAGCTCACCTGCCGTTGTCACACTTTCGATCTTTTGACAAAAGTCGCTCCATCCAACTTTATTCTTACATCGCAGCTTGATATCGTAATACTTTGTTGTTGCAGCTAGAGAATCGATGACGAAAGAATTATCTGGTATCGGCCTTGCTAAACAATAAATAGAACACAAGAGTGACACACGTTTTGCAACTCTCATTACTGTTGAGCTTGACTGGATGGAGTAAATAACTTCATAATCAATGATTGGCGCACCTCCGTCAAGTATGCTCGTTTCCCAAATAATTTGGATTGATGAATAATTCACAGATGCTACCTGTAGATTTCTTGGAGGTGTTGGCCTTACTGCTGTATTCATTGGCACAAATGGAACTGTCACAATATTGTCTTTTTTACAATGACTTGTCTTGTTAGCTAAAGAGCAAATGGATACGTGATCATCGTACACGAAACGCTGGAAAGACTCTCCACACATACTGCACATCATGCAATCTTTGGAAAGAATGCTCCTCTTTGAATACTGAATGTTGACATCTTTATCCACCTCTTTATCAGCATTACAACAAAAAACTTCCGTTTTCTCCGCATAAACCTCGTCTCGAAATCGCTCCTTTCTTGATAAAAATAATCCAACGTCTTCAATGGTCGAACGAGCACGGCTCTTGAGATCGCTTATTTCCTGGCCTAGACCTTGAAGTTTGTCAACTATCTGGCAATGCTTGTCGATTTGACGAACGATATCGTAACGTTCAGCTTCAACATTTGTGATGAGGGTAGACGTTTCTTCTCTTATCATTACTTTAGTGAAATAAGTTTCTGGATCTAACAGACTCTGAAGGAAGCATGAAAAGCATGGGAAGCAAGTATCACAGCGTTTCACTTGAACCAAAGATTGTTTGATGAAGAATCAGGAAGTATGTAGTAATGAGCTTGAATTCTAAAAAATAAGATGAACACGCGAAGCACTAAAACAGTCTCTTTTCGGACAAACTTTCACTAGCCACTCTAGGGCAAGCAAGTACTTACAGTATAAGTACTTCAGGAAGAGTGAGCAAAAAGAATGGATCGTAATATAAAGTTTGAATGCGCGAACCAAAAGCTAAATCAAGAGCTGACATTCTTCCTGTAAGTATGCGTTTCTTCATTTCGTTTCATTGAGTAATGAAGTTTCTGTTATACATGAATTTTTGAAACTAATGAAACAAATATAACGGCCATGCCAAAAACCTCCAAAAACAGTATGTATGAGTCTATTGAATGTATCATAAATGGTGTTACGTTGCTGCGCCATTCCTGGCAATGTGTTTCTTTCCTGCTGATAAACTTGAATAAAGTGCTCGCAATATCCTGAAACAATACAGCACCAAAATCTCATCAAAATATATTTTTAATCGAGATCATCTACCTCACTCGGTGATGGAGCAACGCCGTGTTCCTCATCACTTGGTATATCCAACAAGACCACATTCATAGAAGAGGAAACTGATTCAACAGCATAATCATTAGCTTTCAATTCATCATTCTCTTTCACCACCTGAAAGTGCTTTATCTCACTGGTCGGAACGGAAGAGACTGCACTGCTTGTTGAATTCACCTCCCCAACTACATCTAAGGGATTGGTAAATGTAGGAATCTCGGTGTGGGCAGGAAGTGGCATAACAATAGGAGCTAATTTCGTTGCTGTCATGGATGGATCGGTAGCTGAAACAGGCACTGGATTCATTGGTACTGCTCCAGGTGCATTGTCCATATTGTGATAATTTCCAACAGGATTTTGTGGGTCAAACATCATTTCATCGTCATCCATTGGCGCCACACAGAAAATCATACAGCCCAACAAACACAATATTATCGAAGCCTGCAAGAATCAAATAGGAAAATAGTATATAGTGAGTGAAAGATACATATGCATTGTATTGTATAGTATATACTTGTCAAATGTCAGCTCTGTACACTTACAAAAAATAAAAAGGGAGAAATGATCCAAATTGTGGAGAATCCAGCACCTTGTATCTTGGACAATCCCAGACAAAGCAAGACAAGAAAGAAAAACTGAGAACAACAAGAAGTAGCGGCCATCGATCCAGACCGTGCAACTCTTCCACGGATCTCTTCCTGCTGTCCCTCAGTCAATGGCGGTGATGGTGTATCATTCTGCCCTTCCTGCACTTTAGTCTCGCCCTCCTCCATGGCTCCATAATCAGTCGTATTTGTGGCTGCACTGGTTTGATGCGCCCTGAGCCTTTCCTCCACTTCTTCTTGAACTTCTGAAAAATTGCGAAAGCTGCCGTAGCAGATGTAAACACTTGTGATAAAGAAGGGAGCGAAAATCAACCACCAGCTCCATTCCGAATCGCTATCAATCTTGATCAAAACCAGTATCATGAAGATAATTCTCATGAAGGTTTTCATGATTTCCATCTTGGCAGATCTAACCACTTTCCTCGCTTCATCATATGCAGCACCATCTCTATCCGGAATCAGCAAGCAAGCCTTTTCAATATTCTTTTTTTCCTCATCAGTGAATTCTGAATACTCCTTACCCATGGACGTTTGAATTTCTTCCAATGTGACAATAGTTAATCTCGATTGAGGAAAATTACGGTAAAGAACAAAAGTTTCCAAGGCAAAGAGCGGCAATAGAACAAAAAACCACGAGTATGTATTGACTCCATCTAAATGCAATGCAAACTGTATCTCAAATGCGAAAAATAAGAGGAAGCGAACGAGGCCGGTGATCCTCTTTTTCATCGGAAGAGGATCCTTCCACTCATCTTCGGGTATATGGTCAGGCTTTGGCATCTTCCCCATCAAAATCACACGAGTATGATAGAATAGAATGCACGCATTCCAGATCCACAACGGAGTCAACACAGCAGTCCAGTTTGAGTTATCTCCAAATCTTCCATCCAGCTGCAAGCAAATCAAGAGGGGCTGGATGAAAATCGCCACTGCGAAGAAGACAAAGATGGAAAAGATCTTGCTCCTATCAAGCGTGCTCGAGTTAGCAAAATTAGTTGCCATTTCCTGTGGATCCATGCTGAGCGGTTCTTCAATCCATTTCATCCCCCGGTCTCCAATTGCGTCATATGTTTCTCGTTTGTATGGATCGGATAGGACTTCATAAGCTTCCTTCATTTTTTGGAATTTGGCCTGATCTTCTGGTGTGACAGTTTTACCCCTTTGAGCAAGTTTATCGGGATGCATTTGCAAAGATTGGCGTTTGTAAGCTCGTTTAATTTCGTCAGATGCTGCATCAAATTCGATGCCGAGGAGAGCGTAAAAGGACTCGTTGGATGATGCATCAGATGAGCCGAGACATGCTTTGCAGCAACACAAAATGAAAGCGAGATCAAGTCGTGGCATAGTAGCTACTATGACCCGCTACCCGCTATGGAGGGGAAATACAGGTGATGAAGTAAGCTCGCTGTGAAATGTTCAGTGGTAAGTGGATTTATTCTTTTTTCACGACGGTACAGATTCCTAGATTCTTAAGGACGCAGTATTTATCATTCGTAAGTTGTGTTGTCGTTGAGAAGAGAAAAAGTTCTGTCTTGTTGTCATTCATGTTTTTTGGTCTGTGCCAAGTTCCAAGCAGATTCCACAACGGTTACTTTTAGGTGGAGTTTCATTGTTCCCGTACCGCCATTTAACCGTCATAATTTACAAAGTGATGATTTTCGATTTTCTGTGGCACATTTTATAGACACACATCATACCGCAATGTAACCGCAGTCAACATGATACGTGATGCAAGCAAACCTTAGATATTGCAGTACATGACATTGAACATTCTATAGGTTAAAATTATGTGCATCGAATAAATGATTTGAACTGTTTGACATGTTGTGATTGACAAAGACGTCTTATCCAGAGCAACCTCTTGCCTGCATTTCAAGCATTAATTGAATCTTTATTTAGTTCATGCGTTAGGTTTGATCGACAGATCTTGTTTGTTATCTATAGTTCTATTTTTGAAATGAAGTGATAACCGATGGCCAATAGTAGATGAGCATTCGAAGCACCGTCAACATCAGAAGGATGCAATCCAGCTAGTGTTCCAAGTCAAATGCAAATGAAGACCATTAAAGCTGAATAGCTTGCGTCCCCCGGCGTCTAAATCTGACATCTGTATTAGCAATCGGATCTTCCAAAACATTTCTATAAATGTCTGGCAATAAACTCCTTCCCTTCTTGTACAATTGCATCTCCCCCTCTGAATGATGCATCAGAACGACTTTGATCGTTCCAGATGTGTAGTAAAAATTCAGCAATATTTTCCCATATTGCGAATATTTCTCATAATATTCAGCCTTTTCATGCACCGAACTGCCTGTAAATGTCCATCCGCAGTTGTGAGGAGCTGGGTATAGCCTCTCAGGAACCCGCAAGAAGGGCGCATACGTTGGCGTAATTTGATTATACCGGAGCACATGCTCATAATTATAATCATATGCACCACTGCTGTTAGTATGATCAAAGGATGGCGATGAGATGTCTTCCTCCATCAGACTACCACCACCATGTTTTCTCCTCTGATCAACTAGGCGACCAGCTTGTGGATAAAGGGATGATGAGCGGAATACAGAAGGTGTTGTACCTGTTGTCATAATGCAGTCTTCGCAGTGGACCGTGTCTGAGAATCCATGGGGACAGATCGAAAGGCGCTGTCGTTTCATTCTTGTTTGTGTCAAAGAGTAAAGCGCTGCAGCAGGTGAATAAGGGCAAGAGGGCGCACCAGAATTAGCAACAAGGTACAAGTTTGAGCCGCGTGTGTAAAATGAAGCAGAGAGTAGGCAATGAATGGATGAATAGATGAGATCTTTTATTTTCCCAAAAACAAGATATGAAACATGAAATAGATAAGGAACAAGAATGAAGGATTGATTGGTCCTACATATCTCCGCTCGATACGAGGTTGTATCTACGCTCTTAATGCGACATGTTCAATCATGATGTGTCATGATGTGACAATCACGTGACAAGAAGAAGTGACAATCTAAACGAAAACCTACGATATTTATATCTAAACTCAACAAATACGAAAGAGAATGGCGGGACGGGACGGGAACACAACAGACACGAGAGATAACAACCCGACCCCTCTCTCCTCTCTTCTTTTCCATCGATTGTTAGTAGAAACGCCAAACCTTCCTCCTCCTCCTCTGGTACTTATTACTTTTGTCCTGATGCCCATCAAGCGTTGAGCATTTAGCGTTGATAAGCAAGCTAGCTGCTAGCTAATAGTAGCAAGAGACAAGAGACAAGAGACAAGAGAGAAGGCAAATAGCAGTTCGTGTGGTAGTGTGACAGGACAGAACTATAAAACGATTACACTACTGACATCAGATCTGTTATTCAAAGTATCAAATCATGTCAACTAAGAAAAAATCAGTGACGACTCTTCCAATGGAAGACCTTCTCGGTCCTGTAATATTGACCAATGTAGAAAAGAAGACGGAGTCCACCTCTTCTGTTCTTAAAGGGAAAGATCTCGTGCTTCTTTACTTTTCTGCATCGTAAGTCTGATGAATCCAATTCCCGTTAATGCTGTTTTTGCATTTGTGTTTCCTTTTGTGTTTCTGTCCATGAAGTATGCAATCTCAACGTATCTTTTCTTCTTATTTTTCTCATAGATGGTGTCCACCCTGCAAATCATTCACCCCAACCCTCTCATCCTTCTACACGGCACACTGCAAACCTTCCAATGTGGAAATTATTTACATATCCTCCGACACTGATATCCCTTCATTCAATGAGTATTACGGTACCATGCCATGGTGCAGCCTACCCCCTGCAAATTCTGCTCAAATCAAACAAAAGCTAGCGGATGGACTCAAAATATCAGGACTCCCCACGCTTGTGGTTCTTGATTCCAAAGGACACTTCGTTTGTGATACTGCACGAAATGATGTCATGGCCGCCAGTGGAGACGAAGAAAAGAGTAAAGAGTTGATTCAAAAGTGGAAGGCAATAGAGGCAGTTCCAATTGAAGAAGCTCGGCTGTCAGGAACTGGGCCGGCAGGAATGATAAAAAAGCTCTTCATGATGCTTATGAAGAATCCGATGTACATGGTTGGAATGATTTTTATGATGAAGAAACTCTTTCGTAAAATTCAGTCACTTCGCGATGGTGATGGTGATGGTGAGGAGGAGGAGTTGTAAGAAAATGGATGCATCAATTAGGTTAATAATGGGTCATTAATGCGATCGAAGAGGAAATTACACTATAATTACGTATACACTGTCTTATCTAATTGGCATTTGTTGCAAACAACCTAATTGTGTACGACACTCTGCATTCGTTGTTACTTTCGGTCTCGACGGAATTCGACAATCTACGAAGATGCTAGATTACGCTACATGATATTATAAAGAATATTACTTTCTGTCTATTGTATCCATCAACAATCGCGATTGATTCAAATCACCGATACTACAAATTGACTGACCCCATACTGCATATTGACTGACCCTATACTACATACCAATCCCATTCGTGTTAAGTAACATGAGAATAGCATTGATATCATGGCTTCTTTGAGCAATCAGGATCTGGTCTGGTTGAAAGAGACTCGACAATGAAAAGTTCTGTTGTACAGGAGGCAGATTCGAGTCACGCGAGATCTGCTGCTGCTGGTTACTCAGCAGGCTCCACAATGAATCATTGGGAAGCTGCTGCAACATTTGGAGCTCATGCATGTTGATTGAAGGCAATGATCTGCTCTTGAAGATATGTTGTTGAATTTCTTGCTGGTAGTGTGCTAGTTGCAAAGATGGAGGCGTAGGAGGCTGAGAAAGATTCAGATTATGCTGATACTGAATTGCATGGATTAATTCAGAATCAGTCATTGCTGATATTAGGTCAGCAGTTTCAGTTCTTCCAGTCATGAGGCCTTCAGGACGAAGTTCCGCTCTTACACGACCCTGCTGGTTTCGAACGCTGTTTCCTATGGGAAGGTTCTGATCCTGAGCAGTAATCTTGGGGTCGCTAGAATCTAATGGGCTCATTTTATAAAAGTTCGGTTCATTTTCAGGGTTAGGTTTTCGCTTTGTTCCCACTCCTTTTAATTTATGGCGTCTCATGATTTTCGCCAATTCAGGGCGCCCTCGAAGGAAGAGTTCATGGTAGTAACATTTATAGTCATCACCCTTCCGATTGAGACGCTTGAAGTTCCAGAAGTTTAATTGACGTATGAAGGACGTCATTAAATTCTGTTTGAAGAGACTTGGAAGCTTCTTTTCTAGTTCAGCAGGGCTCAAAACAACAAAAGCTCGCCCATGAGGCTTCCATGCTATAATTGATTCCATATCAGGTCTGGCGAGGAGAGCCATCAACTTGATCGAAATGGAATTGGCACGACTGGTTAGAATTAATAAATCTTTATAAAGATGTCACGAAGGTTCTCAACGCATATATTATAATAATAATGACTGAGTTTATTGCACTCACCTTTTCGGGAAATGGCTTCACAACTCCTCCTACATGTCTAGTTGTGAAAGGTCCAAGAAGTCTGGTCAACGAATTCTTCACCTTTTGATCCTTTTCATTGCACCCCTCATCTTTCTCAATGGAAACCAGGACGGTTTCATCAATTACACTAAAATCTCTATAGGTATGATCAACAGTCATGTTATTGCGACAGGGAGCATGTACAATTGTTGGGAGAACCAAGTTCGAACCATTATCGGTTGTTGATGGCTGGAGTCGAAAGGATGACGCAACGGTTTCAATGTTTTGAATTCCAAGAGAGGCTAGAACAGCAGCAGCATCCTCATGTTCTTCGTTGTGATGCTGTGTCAGATTTCCGGGAACATAACATGCGGGTAGAATCATGCTTTCACAAGGAAGATTGTCAATGCGCATTTTAATTGGAGGTTAGGAAATTGTGAAAAGACTGCGTTATCCAGCGTTATCATCATTTTATGAGAAGGTGATACATCACAGAATTCAACTTGAACTCTAAATTCCCCGAAATATGAGAAGGCGGATAGATCACAGAATTCAACTTGAACTGTAAATTTCCCCGAAATGACTGGTGTACTGCATGTACTTCGCTAAATAAAAATCAGCTACATACAACTGTTGTGCGAACCTTCAGACTTATTACCAGGTAAGCTACTACGAAGTATAAAATAAAGCCAGATTAAGTGGTGAAATAAGCGTATCTCGCGGACGTCGAAGCTTCTTTTTTATAAACTACAGTACACATATTTGCTCTTGG
>Ga0306864_1000965_pt1 | contig 12354 bp, 10 predicted proteins | sample AntRauTorckE5430_FD_190448 | JGI IMG/M metagenome (GOLD analysis project Ga0306864, IMG submission 190448) | Saline lake microbial communities from Rauer Islands, Antarctica - Metagenome Torckler E5 #430 (v2) (version 2) | ecosystem: Environmental > Aquatic > Non-marine Saline and Alkaline >...
TACACTCATCAATCGATGAAAAATGCACATCATGTTTCTCAACTTGATCCTTTACATAATAGTACCAATAATCTCAAAGCATGAACACCGGCCACAATTGAAGGCACTAATGGCAGAACCAACAGAGGCAAAATGTGAGACACCATCTTCGATCTTACCTTCCAGGGAGGAAGATCAATTTTGGGAAGAACTGAAACGAAATTGCATAGGATGCTGGAGCGGTGGGATCATATATACAAAATACCAAAATGGGCACCTCGCGCCTGTGGGTGATAAAATAAATATGAGATTGAAGGTTGACATTCCAGACGAATCATCCCACCGGGGTCAGTGGACCTTGTGGAATATGAGGGAGGAAGGAGATACGCTGAACATACCCATCCGCAAACATAATCCAGGAAAGAACATGTCGATGCACAAAATATGGTTTGAAAAGATTTTATTGAGGGCGTCCAATGGAGGAGAAGTCGCGACAGAGCTTGGGTTCTGGGACAAGGATGGTGACGGTATGAGAAGGACTGTTATCGTACAATACAAAGACAGCAGTGAGAGACATACTCAACACGAGAGTATGAGCGTTCATGAAAGGTGCGATCAAACTTTGAATGACGTCTGCATTCTTCAGCAGAAGCTAAAAGGATCAAATGGATTCGTTGGAGACATTGCTGTCAGTGAAGAAGCGAATATCCTATCTGAAAAGATGGGCAAAGGGCACATATCCATCACGAAAGGGCTAGAGTCTATGAAAATTGTGAAATCGGAAAGCGTCCAAATACCTAGCATGGAACGGACAACTATTGAATTGAGCCATGAAGAATCCAATACTGTCACACAGACAGTAATTGCTCAAATGAATGATGTGAGAGAAGGCGACGAAGAAAGATTCACTCAGACGCTACCAAATGGAATAGTTGTTTCACTGCCAACAATTGCCAGGAAGAATCCTATTCTGTATTTTAGCCATCAATATCAAGATGGGAAGGCAGTCGTATTGGAAATGCAGTACCAGAATCATGTGGAAGCGCACAAGGCGATACTGCATACATTCGAATTACTTTGATTAAGTCACATAATGCGTTTGCAATTAGAACACCATTTACCTTTTAGCTTTTACCATGATCGTCTATAATCGTCAAGTGCAGATTTTCTAGGGAGCCGCCTGATCATCGAGTTTTCTCTTTTTGGTAGCAGTCTGTCCTTTTTTCACAGGTATTGCACCACAGTCGATTCCCATGCCCTTCATCTTCACAGCAGATTCAAATAGATAGTCTAAAGATTCGATCCTTGTCTTGGCTTCTTCCCAAGAATCGCCCCACACATAGACTCCGTGTCGCCGTACTAGTACTGCATTGCAAGTTGGGTATTTTTGGATTACTCTTTCCATGTCGGGCGCCAACAGATTTTCGCTTTTTTGATTATCAATAATGGGGATTTCGAGAACATCCGAATATGCGTGTCCTCCGACTCCTTTGATCATTTCTAGATGGGTGATTCTCAAGACATCCTTGTCTTCATCTTCGCCAGGATGATCTTGGTCAAGGAATGTCGCGAGTTGAGCGTATAACGAATGTGTATGGATCACGCACATGGTACTAGGACGAAGGTTGTAGACAACATACCAGATATTTGTCATGCTGGACAGTTTGAGCATTGGAGTTACAGGTGGTGTTATCACCGTCTGATCTGGAAAACTCAATTCAAATATATCATCCCCAATCATATCTTCCTTTTGAATTCCGCTAGGGGTGGAGAATACGGAATAAGGATTCTTTTCTGTCCCTGATCCAATTCGAATAGACATCCCTCCTCCAGTCCCTGGCATCCAGCCCTTTGCATAGAATTTTTCACATAGTTGACTCATCAAACTTTTGACTACTTTTGCTTCGTCATCATGGCTAACTTTTTCTCCATGTCCTGCAGATGCGACTGCATCATTGGGAGAAGATGAGCCGGTGCGGGACCACCCATGGGAGGTATGGATATAACGTCTGTGAGATTTGTAGAGATGTATCTGGCCATCTTGAGTCAACTGAGGAACCATCATCTGTGGCATATCTTTGTTACTCCATCCGGTTCCTGGGATTTTTTCAGTTGAGTCTGCAGAATTCTTGTCTCCATTCCCATTACCGGTGTCATTCATATTACTACTGTATGGTAAAGTTGTACTAGATAGGTGTGTTGTGTGTGGTAATGTCTTTTGATGTGTGTTTCTGTATTATTGGTTGGCGTTTGGAAGTTGTAACCTCTCATTGGTCATGTGACAATCTGTCGTCTATGGAGAAATAGTTACGAATGTAAAACCTTGGTAAAAGAGAAAGGAAACCTATATTACCCGTTTTATAACGGTCATCGTACTGTTCACTTTCATTCAAATGAATAAGATTCTTCTTCTTGCAGGCGCATCATTAAGCTGCAAATTAATTGTCGATCAGGGGAGAGTTTGAAGTTCACGAAGGTGTTTATCAACATTTTGTTGCAAGCCATCCAGAAGCTTTCTCTTCAGCCTCTTCATTTGGTCTTCCTTTTCCATTCGTTTTTCCTCCTTCATTCTCTGCAACTTGTAGCCTAGATCTTCTGGTGTGATGCTAATATGCATCTCCTTTCCACCCCGAATAACTTTTATTTGTATTCCTTCCCCAACTGTTGCTCCATCAATAATTCTTTGAGCATCATCAGCTCTTTCCACTCTCTTCCCTCCGATCTCTGTCATTACGTCTAGCCTGCGCAATCCTGATTCTTCTGCTGGTGTTTTAGCGTACACTCTCGTGATAACAACTCCATTGATTTCAGGGATTACGCCATTTGGTGAGTTAGGATCGGCATTGTTTTGTCTAGCAAGGTCAGGGGTCAGGCTGGCCATGGAAACGCCTACGTATCCATGACTGATATGCTTTCCTTCGGCGAGATCGTGAACGATTTCTTTTGCTTTATTGATGGGGACAGCAAAACTTGTTCCTTCCCTGCAATAATAATGATAAAAATAAAACAATCAAAAAGAAAGTATGTCAGCAATAAGAACTCTGAGACAATTTGGAATATCGCTGATTTCCACCCGTCGCAAATGTGCCACTTACATATTTGCTCGGATGCAAGTGTTAATCCCAATAATCTTCCCCTTCTCAACATCGACCAGTGGACCTCCTGAGTTACCTGGGTTTATTGCAGCATCAGTTTGAATAAAATCAACCTTTTTGTGCATCAAACCAACAACTTCAGAGGAGCGCTTCAAACCAGAAATAATACCCATTGTTACAGTATTGTCAAGACCGCCTGGACTTCCCACTGCAACGACAAATTGTCCAACTTGCAGTTCATCGCTGTCCCCAAATTCCGCAACTGGCAAAGGCTGATGCTGCATATTGCTCTGACTGCTCTCATTGCCACTTTCGAAAAGAATTTTCAAGACGGCAATATCAACAATATCGTCGGCCCCCTTTACTTCAGCCCGGAATCTTCTGCCATCCGTCAGAGTTACAGTAACTCGTGAAGCTCCCTGAACCACGTGAGCATTTGTCAAGACTAATCCTTCCTTACAGAAGATGACCCCACTACCTTGTCCCTGCTGAATAAATTTCATTCTGTCAGGGATCCCGTCCATCCCTTCATTATCTCCATCAGAATTTTGTCCACCTTCCTCCGCTCCCCTTCCACCATCACCACTCGCTCTGTCCAAGCGTTCACCCATGTAAACGGCATGTTCTATATCGGTCTCTGTATCTATCCGAATGACTGCCGGACCCGTCTTCGCTACCGCTTCAGCGACATACCCCATGGCACTTGTCCGATAAAATTTCGTTGTCGTAATAGCCGATTGTTCCTCCGAGCCTTCTACAGGTTGGATGTTCTCACTTGGCAATTCGGAAGAACTTGGTTCAACCATTTCAGCGGCTGTTGCCATCAAATCCTCGTTCGGTGAATCTGTCTTGGATCCTTTTCCTAGCTCGGAACCGCTGGCGCTATCCGCAGCAGCCCCATCCGCATCCTCCCCACTTTCTACCGTCAGTTGCCTCGATGGAGGATGATATTGATTCAACGAGACATGGTTGGGAGCCCTGAACGTTAGTCCGGTCACGTCACCATACTCGTCTTCGTCGATTTGCATAAAGGGTGCAATCACAGTTACCATAATTGCCAAAGTTACAAAACGAACAAAGCCCTTGATCTTCTTTTTAATCGGCGCTGCTGGCTTGTTCTTCTTTTTAATCAGTGCTGCTGGCTTAGCTTTCTTGGGAGAGACCCGAGACCTGGAACGAGTACTGGTGCTATTGGTGTTGCCAAACAAACTACTGTTGGCCATGCTGTTCTTCCTATCTGAATAGAAGGAAGTAGAATTCCCATCGAGTAATTCTTGAGATGTCGGCGAGATCAAACTCTTGGACTTGCTTCCTCTTTTACTCTTATTCTTGCGTTTACTCTTCTTCTCACTCTTACTCTCGCTACTTGTGCGCGCTCTTGATTCGCGAGGGATGCTTGTTTCATTCTTTGCTGGAAGGAGTTCCGGAGCATCCGATTTATCATCCACTTCCAGTGCACGAGGTTCCCATTCCCATTGTATCTTTTCTTTCTTCCTTCCAGGGAAGAAACGCCGCAGCAGCCGTCTCCACCGTCCCCGATCCGAGCTTTCTTCTTTAGATGAAGATGATTCAGAGGCCAATGATAATATTAGGTTGTCATGAGATTTTTTTGAGACGTGGTATAATATTTGAGTCGAGATCGGTTTTCTGTCATGGCTGGTTTTCGATCGAATGCTACCAACGGTCGTTGCAGCGATGGATGGATTGAGAGACGGGGCAAATGCGCACGTAGCCGGTATGCCGATCACCAGAAGTGTCAGTGATACGACAGCAAAGATGGATGCTTTATGTCGTTGGGCATTACCCTTTCTCATATTTCGTTCAATTTGGATGGTGAAATGGTCTGTGCACTGGATGGATTGAAGTCAGTTGGCTGATCTTGAGATCGTCGTGCAATATGCTGCAATGGTGGATGTGGGATATAATATATGATTGTTGAAAGAGGTCGGATGCTATTGGATATTATTATTTATCGGATTTGAGATGTGAGATGTGTTGATTTGCATTTTCTCTTTTCGTCGACAATCGAAATCCTGGACAATCACGTTCACTCCCGAGAGCTCCCGAGTTGGGTTGGTTACTCTGCGCGCCAGCTTTCAATTAGTGGGCTCTAATTGCATTGCATTTTTTCGAGGTGAGCGAGGAAATCAGAGTCCATCCGAAAGATTGCAGTCAGTCCCTTTGGTCAATGCATTCAGCACGAGGTGGTCCGAAATGATCTAGGGTAAATAGTTAATTGAATAAATTCTAACTAATATCCAGCGAGTAAAAGATCTGTTGATTAGGTCTACTTCATGCATAATTTGTTACAACTTCTTTTCCAGATCCCCTAATGAGAAGGCAATTATCAAGACCATCGCACATGGTGTCAACATAATCAAAGAAGTCGCATGAATATGGCGATTGAATTTGTGGCATATTCGTGATGACAAGGTTGGAACAGGAGCTATACAGACACATCATCTCGTTCAGGGCAGATGCGTTCTTCAATCTTTCTCGCTTCACATGGATTTCTCGAAGGCCAGTCTCTCCACTATCGCTATTCAGCAGTGACATCTCCTCGTCACTGTCCAAACGGTTCCCTGATGCGATATTTTGACCAATTTCAGCTTCACAGAATGCCTCGTCTAGAGTTTTTTCATTAGCCTCCATGCTATCAGGTCTATAGCTGTCAAATTGATCATTACTACCTTTGCTGCTTCTCATATCGCATTGAACTGAATAGGCCCTCATGTTGACGACAGTGACTGTTGCTGTAATTCTAGCTCCTGCGAGATGGTTCTTTACCGACGCTTCGAACTTGTCAGGGTCAGCATCTTTCGTCAGGACAGCAAATATTCTCAGTTTCGCTCCTCCTTTGCCCCACACCGCATTCTTGGAAAGAATATGTGGAAGCAATAGTAGCAAGCCGCCATCGTGTATTATCCACCAGACATCTATCATGCCTGATGTGATCAGCTGATTACTTGTAGGGAATTGATGATTTCCTCTAAATATCATTGTCGCTACTTTCATATTTCTCACACCAGCAATCATGCGTAAGAATCCTTGTTCGCTCCAATATTGATCAGGGCTATTGCGCTGATGCTTTGAAGGAAATGACAATAGAATGGTGTTTGGAGATAGAGGGCCCAAACCGCTATGGAGAAGAGCACTCCAGGCTGCATCGCACATCCCCCCTCGAGTTGTAATGGAAACTTGGGGAAACCCATCCATTTTTTCATGAACCATGTGAGATTGCAGTGCTTCTTTTCCTTTCGAGATGATTTCTACAATGTTTTCATCTTCCATTCCTTGAAGATGCGACTCTAGTTGATTTTGTCCTTGGCACAAATCGCGAAGAATCAGCCCACACACAATATTTATCCCTTTCCCTTTCTTCAGTTGCGCGGCCAGACTTAACAGGTACAAATTTGTTGGCAGCCCGAAGGAGTTCATATCCACAAATGTCAGTAGCTGCGGGCGCCAGTTCTTCGCATTTAAATCTGATGTTGTGGTATTGCTGAGAGATTGGAGTGTCTGCGTCACCACATTATACTTGAGCGAATCGAAGACGTCTCCAAAATCTTTCCGCTTTTCAATCATCTTGGCATTGTATGTTAAAAGAATGAGAAACATTGCAAGGGCCAGACAAAGCATGGCAGGTTCAATAATGAGAGCCAAACCGAGACACCACAGGAAACCGAATAAAGATATACTCCAATGAAAGTATTTGAATGTAGGACGAAATCCAGGAGACTGAATTATCCCTAGTAAGAAGCAGCTAAAGTTGATCCCAGCATACATGAGTAGGTAGCACATTGTCATGAGGGGCGAAATCCCTTCGAGACTTCCTGCCAGCAGTGTTTGCAGTGACACAAGCGCCCAAGTCAGAACCAGAGCACGTTTATTAGCAACCCCTACCTTTTGCATATCAGGTCCTTTCCCAAGCAGATCGTGTTTCGTAGAAGCAAACGCCCCCCTTCGTATAAAGTTTAAGATTGGCATGGATTCATCATTCGCAATGGCTGATATAATGGTTGCCGCGGAGGTCATATAGCCAAGCGCCGCACCAATGGCACTGACGAGTACGCCTACCTTAACAACCATTGAAGCTGGATATGCCACTGCAGCAACAATAAATTTCCGATTCTTCAATACCTGGTTACTAATCGTTGCCCCAAACAGCCAAGAAAATCCAATGTAAATGATACTGCTACATAAGATTGCGCCAATGGTTCCGAGGGGGATGGATCTCGCAGGATCAGAAAGATTTTCACTGTTGTGAGATCCAGCCATGATACCCGTTACGCTCGGATAAAATAGAGCAAGGAGACTGATAAAAGTAGGAGTGATGCCCGTGGTTGGATCAGGTTCGTATCTTGGATAGATATTATCTAAATATATTTTGTCCCATGTCTCCAATTCACCAGAATAACCGCTGCTGGATGCAAAAAGAATGCATCCAACACAAGAACTGCATATGCTAAGAAGCATAATCATGAGGAACATGTGCGACGAAACTTTGAGAGCTGACTGATATCCCGCAGCAACAAATAGTGTCAACACAAGAACGAGAAACATGGACAAGTTCTGTGTATCGATGATAGAGTTCAATGCTGACATCCTCTCGTGCGCAAAATCCGGCAATTGCTGTACATCCTCCATCGAACTAGTCAAAACTGCACCATCCGGCAAGAAACGTGCCGCCACTTCCCCCCTATGCTGCGGTTGAATGATTTGCTGCATCAGCTGAGTAGACTCTTCTCCCTCCAATAAAAATCTTCGTATCAGACCCTCCTCGTTCATCTCAAAGTCTATATCCATGGATTCATAGCTTCCCCCCAGTGCCCCATTCGTAGTTTCAATCAATGCATCGACAGCATTCCCTCGCACGGAGAGCAAGAACGCCTCTACTCCGCCTAGAACACACATGGAGCATGCCATTGTATTCCCAAGATAATATAGCAAACCCAATGCACCCCCAACTTCTAGACCGAGAGTTCTAGATATGATGTAGTATGGTCCTCCCTTTCCCAGCTTACCATTGGTGGCGATTGCCCCTAGTGATATAGCAGTTATCAGAGTCGACGAGGCACAAGCAACAATGATAAGGGTGGTCTGTATCATTCCAGCTTGTGCCGTGATGGACGGTAATCTGAGAAAGAGGATAATATTTAGAATCGAATGAAGGCATGGCATAAAGACGCCTGTGAGAGTTCCTTGCTTCTTTTGATGCTGTTCTTCGCTCCCGTTATTCGCGTGGTGTGGTGGTGGTATTGAAAATGGGGAAGAGGATTGTTTGTTGGATGGCTTCCCTGCTGCTGGTGAGGATACTAATTGGAAGACTCCCCTTGCATCCTCCGACGAATCTTTCTTTCTGAGTCGAAATGGGTTGGGCATCTTGTAGTATGCCACCGGTAGGCTTTTGTGGGTTGGTTGAACTGTATATTTAGTAGTAGATGACCGAGAGGAGTGATGAAGATGAAGATGAAAATGAATAGCGCAGGTTTTTTTGCATAAAAAATAAAAAATGATAAACAAAGGGGGTAGAGAGTCATTTGATAATAAATAGCCTTATTGACAGATATAGTTTCTGCGTATTCTACGACAATGACTGAGAAGTAACATAAAATATAAAATCACAGAACATGCGCGCAGTTCCGTTTTCTCCATTGTATTGTATTTTGTATTGCATTATTGCATTATTGCATTAACCCGATCCAAATAAACTGAACTAAACTAACCTATATGCGATCTAGACCTGGACCTGGACCTGCTACGAACATGAACACGAGTATGAATATGAAACCGCTAGACATAGACATGGAAGACGAACAAGAAACCCTAAGCTTCCTCCCTGAAGCACCCGTTGTCCACATTCGAGTCCCTAAAAGAAAGCAAAAATTAAGATGCTGCTCCTGCCGACCTTGGATCTACAAATCAATTCTATTCATGATCATCTTCACGGCCGTCCTATCATTCAAATCCTATGTAGCCATCTATGGATATCCCTTCCAGCACAAAGAGGAGGCCGTCACCAAATGGCGTGATCTGCACCTTGATGATATTGGGCATTGGTGCATGCAGCCCAATGTCACCACTTGCGAATGCGCCAATCCTCTCCAGCCCATGCACAGGCACGGACATAAAACTTGGACAGAAGCTCACATGCAGAACGAGAAATTGGCCAGAAATATCGAGCAGGATGGGATGAAAAAATCACCATTTCGGGAGATGGACGTCGTCTTTCTAGGGGATTCCATTACCGAGGGGTGGAGGGGTACTTCCTTCGGTAAAGCGGTCGAGAAGAAGGAGGAGATTGCCATTGTCTTTGATCAAAATTTTGATATGGACAAGGGGGGAGAATATGATGGGTTAGTCTTGGGTATTGCAGGCGATAAGTGTCAAAATCTTTTGTGGAGGATTCAACATGGGGAAATGCCCAAGAAGCTCAAGGCCAAAGTGTTTTGGCTGTTGATTGGGACCAATGATTTTCTCAAAGAGGGCTTGGATCAGTGCTCGGAAGAAGTCGTTTTCATGGGAATCCAGCGGATTGTGGAAGAAATGATGATTCAAAAGCCTGATGCTACCATTGTTATCAACGGTTTGTTGCCCCGATCCGATATTGGACGAGGCAATGATGGACGACTGTATGAAATAGGGACGAAGACAGTCATGAATGCAATTGATGCTGTCAATATCCAGCTGGAGGAATATTGTGACGAACATGATGAACTGGAATATTTTGATGCATCCAAGATATTCATTAGCACGGATTCCAACCTGGGGAAAGGAAAGTATGCGAAATTCATTCCGAAGGATTTCATGAATGATAGTCTACATCCCACTGCGCGTGCATACAGCTATTGGGCAAAGGCAATCACAGAAAAATTGGAAACAATCATCAATGGAAAATTGACCATTGACAGGCTGTAGAGCATTCATTATACATGATTATAACGACTCTTTGTCCAAGCCTGCGAATCTGCTGACATGAAGATATCTGATAAAACTTGAATACACAGATTGCAATGCAATCACTATAGTCATCGATTGTTAAATGGCTTAGATAAGGTAATCATAGAAGGCCAGGATATCCGTTCTGAAAGAGATCTTGGGTTGTACCGTGTGATGGATAGAGGCGCTTCTTTGATCTTGGCAAGACATGTACTAATGAATTTGTTTGAGCGCGGTTTGAATCCTCTTCTTCTGGATTATCAGAAGTCGAAGAAATGTGGAAGCGTTTGGCGTCTCTTAGCTCGTCATCTCCGTAAAGTAAGCGTAGTTGCAAAGGTATAAAAGCTTCGGACAATTCGTTGAGGTACACCTTCAATCCTGATTCCTCTAGTTTCATCCGGCTGGATCCTATTAAAATTGGCAGCAGTCATTGAGGTTATTTAATTACTAGCTTACTGTGACATGGGAAAAGGTGCTTGCTTACCTTCATTGGACAAGTTTGAGAGTATCCACAAAGCAAGTTGATGCAATCCATCAACCAGATTCAAGTCAGCATTCAGCAAAACCTTCATTAACGTGTCGCACCCTCTTTGAATTCCGAAGAAGTGACAAAATCTGCTTTCGGATGTGAGGGCCAACAGAATTGTCATTGCCATCTGCTGCTGAAAACTATCATGACTTAACGCAGCTTTTATTATTTCAATGAAGGGCTCGCTCAAAAAGAAGTCAATGGTCATCGCGTTCTGATCATTTCGAGTGTGCTTGACGACAACTTCCAAACCTGCTGTTACTACTTCATTCCGTGTCGGATGTTTTTCCATGTGTGCCAATACAAGAGTGATGTCAGCCACTCCATCAGAAAGTTGGCGGTCTTTCGATTCCCATAGTGTTCGCTGCTGTCCTTGAGATGATGTGTAGAAAGTTTCCTGGGCTTGTTGAAAAATGTCTAATGTAATCCCTAAATCCATTGCCCTTTTGATTTTACTGATTTCGTGTAATGATGATCTTGCGCTGGATGCCATGAGCGCCTTTCGAATGATTTGTTCGTGAGCTCTCACGTCTTCTTCTCCAGCTCTGTGCAGGTCAAAGACACTTTCGAGAAATTCTAATTTTCCGGAGTGATGCATTGCAAGAGCGCACGAGTGCTGTGATGATTCCACTCGTGTTTCTTCACATTTTAACAAAAGTACGAAGACCTGAAAGATTTCCTTTGTGATCTGCAGATCCCCCTTCGCTCTCTCCAAGACAGTGAACAAGAGGGAAATATTTTCGTTGCTAGGGAACGAATTTCGTTGATGGAAAAGTGGGAGACGCAATCGTTGAAAGACACACTCAAGAAGCATGATCACCTCCTCTGCATTTTCTAGAATTCCATTTTCTGGTAATGCCAGAATGTGCAGCCGACGAAGAGTTGCATTGATCGTATTCAAGATACCCATTGCATTAAGTTTTGAAAAAATACTTCGATTGCTCAATGAGTGTGAATGGGTGTAGATGTCCAACTGGCTGTTACTGTACTACTCACTGCACTGCCAGTTTATCAATGAGGTTTTTTTTGAATTTCTTGCAGTTTCTTGCACTGAAATAAGAATTTTGAAATGAAAATCGAAACTGCCATCTCTCTCTGCATCATCACCGCGTGCAGTAGAAGAAGTCACAGAATGGTCAAGACACAATTTGAAAGCAGCGTATAGCTAGAGTGTAGTGTGTTAAAGTCGATGGTTGCATTACACAATCACATAAATAATGATAAACATGTTCTACGTACAATATACTACATAAGCATCATGACAACCCCAAGTTGATGTACTTTTAATCATAAGAGATTGTATTCATATCCATATAGTTATTTCCTTTTCTTATTTCCTTTGGCTTCTTGTCAATTCTTGAACGGAACAAGGAATGAATCCTGGTAAGACACTTCAATATAGATATGCGTGGTATGTTGATATTCATCTCTTAATCCTAGAAAGGAAAGACGCCAAGATAAAATTAGCCTAGTCTGTTCATTTTCATCTCATCATCCTTTAAGGAAGGACACCAAGATTCTCATAATGGCTTTACGTTTTCCTTCTTTGCATCCGGAGCACCCATTGCATCGATCGTGGGTTTCGCATCTTTCAATTCTCCGAGATGCTCCTCCGTCGTGAATGTAGAAGGCCAGTCCTTCTCGAACATGTCATCGATCTCCTCCTCAATATAATTTCCAATGCTTTCTGGGAACACCCCTCCTCTAGATGATAACATGATGGGGAACCCGTTCGATGCAGTGAAAAAACACGGGATAAGAAAGAATTTCATTCTCATTATGCGATCCTATAATCTTTCAGTTTTCTCCTGT
>Ga0306864_1000966_pt1 | contig 12348 bp, 6 predicted proteins | sample AntRauTorckE5430_FD_190448 | JGI IMG/M metagenome (GOLD analysis project Ga0306864, IMG submission 190448) | Saline lake microbial communities from Rauer Islands, Antarctica - Metagenome Torckler E5 #430 (v2) (version 2) | ecosystem: Environmental > Aquatic > Non-marine Saline and Alkaline >...
GAAAGAAAGGGATGTCCTCGAATTCTTCTGATGATGAGATGCAGACGAAGCGAAAGCTTCAGTCTCAAAGGATAGTAAAGCAAGAGTAAGGAGAAAGAGGTTCATGCTCGAAAGGCGCAATTGTGGTTATCGAAATACAGCAGTAATGATATTAGATGTGTCAAGTGGCATACTTCCTGATGTTCAAACTTCTGGTTTTTGATGTTGGAGTTCTCATTGTGAAATGGCCAACAGACGTTTTTTGCAACGTTAGCATAGAAGCATCTTATCATTTCCATTTCACATGTGTGTCTGTTTGTCGTTGTGTATTGGTACTGGACTAGCTATTGATAGATCCAGAGTAGAGCTAGAGCTACAGTGATGCAGCTGTGCAGAGCTTGTTCTCAAGAGTCGTCGTCTCCTTTCCTGCTGACAGTAAAATATAAAATATCAATAAAAATATCAAAACAACGACAACGCCTACAAATTTAGAGGGCTGGTGTTCCAACATGGAACACACCTTTTCCATTACATGGCTAGACTAATAATGGGGTAGGCATGAAGATCCACGTGAGCATGATGGTACAAAAGAGATTTCATAGATCATGCAGTAGAGGAGATAAAATAATAGAACACAATGATTTAGAAAAGGTGGTGAACTGCTTGAAGAATTTCTGCCAGACTTTTCCGTTGTCAGTTCTACTGCGGCACGAAATGGCCTTCACGACGGTTAAATATTCATACCTACTAATGTTCATGAAAGATCGGGCTAGAACAATACAAACAAGATGACCTCTCGAACATTCAAATAATCTCTTTCATTTCCGACCATTAATCATTAATCACTAACCGCTGACCAATCACTGCTGTTGTAGTCCGGAACATAAAGCATCATCCATTATCCACTATCGCTGTCCACTGACACCAACTTCAGCATATCAGCTATGAAATCAGTTTCACCACATTCATATGAGGAATCAGTCCTACAGCCGAGCCGTCCGAGCGATCTAACAAGCAGAATGGCTGTCAAGTTCACGTTGAAGCGTATGACGCCTCTGCTCCTCCCAGCCATTACTGTGCTCGTCATCCCGCCCCTCATATCTATCTCAGTTGTAGGCTTGAATATCATATCCAGAGGCTACGGTGTAGCTAGTATTTTGTTCGCCCTGGCGTTCACTGCGATTACTTGTTGGAAAATCAAGGAGCTTGCACCATCACCACAAAAATTGGAACACGCGCTTCAATCTCGGAACCGACTCTTATCGCTCTCGCTCATGGGCTCTCTCCTCTTGTTTCGATACGTGGTATCCACCACTATGCCAGAGTCTTTACAGAGTCACAACAAATTGAAAATTGCTTCGCTTTTGGTGGGTGCACGGTTCGCCACTGGAATCCTCTTTCTCAGCATTCTCGTCATGACTCGTTTCGTCGGTCCTGCTGCAGTTGCGCAATGTTCCACGTTCCCTCTACATAGCAACCCCTACGAGAAATTCTTACACAATATTGGATCATTTCAAAGATTCCTCGATCTCCTTCTATCTCACCAAGAGGTTGCTGGACATGGCAGCGTCAATGCGAACCATAATATAACTACAAAATCTACAGGTGATGCGCAAGCGCGAGTGCAAGACAAGAAATATGCTTCAGAACCTAAACGATACAAGTTGCCCACATTCTCCAAAACAATTGGACAAATATTTCTCCATGGATCCTTGGGGGCGCTCTTTGCTCAATCTACCATATCGCCCATGCTACTCTCGCGAGGTTTCGATGAATTGGTGGTGTATCACGTCACTTGCAGCTGTGCGCTCATGGCAAGTTTGACATTTGTTGCCAGTTATGTTTCATGCGATAGAAATCATGAGCTCACGCCCAGATGCGGATCCATTCTAATGGGACCAACTTCATCTCTGAACGATGGCATCAAGATGATTGGAAACATGTTGTGGAATCAGATTCAAGTGTCCGGATTTTTATTCTATTGGTTGATGGTTCCTTTCTTGGGTCTACTGTTGATCTGGTTCAAGGAAGAAGGAGGAGGTAGCGGTAGCATGACATTATGGAATTGTGCGCAGGCAATATTTATTTCCCATGCTATCACCATTGTGATGGTATTGTACATCATGACATGCGACATTGTTCAGAGGGAGATTCTATTGCAGAAGGGTTTGAATGTTTATCGATTCATTCAGCAAGCTGGTGCTATAGAAGAGAATGTGGAAGTTGAAGATGTCATTGTGGAAATTATTCTCTCTGGTCTTGGACGAAATATCTTGGAGCATATCATTGCGCCAAGGTTAAATGTTGGTCGCGATGGAAGATTATCATTGCCTGATTCTTCCACGAAGAGAGGATTCGGTGGAGGAGGAATGGCATTCGAGAATTGTGATTTGGAAGAAGAAGAACTGAGAAGAAATAATGCTGTGACCATGGTGGTCAAGAAAGGCATTGAGATGGGAAGGATTTGTGGACATACATCATTAGAAGATGATTTGCTGAAAATATGTGTACTAGAAGGTTTATCGTCTCAACATGGTACTGCAAACTCTCCAATGGATCTACCGTCACAACGCCATCGACGTGAAATTTCGCGGCGCATTTTTTCATCAGGGACGAGTAAGGGTGCACAGCCAGTTATGGTCCCCGTTCTTCGTGCAATGTCCGCTTATGTAGGTGGTATTGGTGCCTCCCTGAGCGACTCTACTTCGACCCTGTCCATTCCGCCATCAACAAAAATTGCCCTAGAATGTGCCATCAAAGCATCTACTCGCTTCGTCGTATTGAATATGGTTGGAAGCGATGCATCCGGACGCGCCTCGAAAAGATATAACCGAGTCAGCTTGATGCTGCCCGTCATTCTTGAATCGATCTACCTTCTTCGTTGTGGAATCTATGATGTTGCTCTCAGCATACATGAACGTACTAGTTTCAGCAGGTCTCATGCGGGAAATTTGAACTCCAGCGTTGTCATCGGCAAAAGAGGTCCTTGGTCAAGTCTAACACAGGAGAATCTCAATGGCATTTTATGCATCGATGCATCATTGGAACATCTAGTCAACGTTTGCGATGAAGCTGCTTCTGTTGTGCTTCAGGCGATCAAAGATGTTGATGGGTCTCGTGACTTTGACGCAAAAGTGAGAAACGAAGGGTGCAAAGAATGGCTTGAATCTTTTTCATAGCTCTGAAGTCCATCTGAGTGTTCAATTGAGTTCGTACTATTGCTATGAAGAAGAATCATTTGATTTCTTTGGACGTGCAAGTAAAACCTGTGCCTGAAACAAATGATTTCCCAAATTTTGTTTCTTTTGGTTAATACTGTGGATGCGAGCCTATCGGTTGATAGTGCTATATTTACGACACTTATTTATATCTGAATCTATTATAACTTTGATTGGATTTTGAAAGCATTTAGAAAACAATTACAGTAGTTCGCGATTTTCAGTTAGTAGTCCGTGATGAGGCGCGTACATCTCGTGGCAGCAAAATCTAAAGCTGCAATATCATTATAATTTGGTAAGAGTGAAAGCTTTCGATGGGGCGGCACAGCATAATTACTGGGAACAGAAGACCTGAACCTTCTTCCAAGAGCACATTTACGCTGTCGTTAAGTACTGATTATATTTATGGAAGGGGTTTGATGAATCTGTGGGGATGGAAACTGGGAGTACTATGGTATATCCATCCAACATAGGTGTAAAGATGTATTGCGTTTGACCATAGGGTATCTCGTGGGGTCAACAAGGTTTAAAGTATTTGATCTCTACCACTGTGCCACTCTCGATGACAGTTTCAACTTAGCATTCGAACATTCCATTGACACCTCAATAGTTGGTCTTTAGCTGAGACACCGACATAAGATTAGTACTCACCAGGTCCTATGGCATATTATTCCAAGAAGATTGATCATGCGTTTACCGTGGGCTGAAACGCTATCCTATTTTTTACACTGTGCCATTATTAAAAACGAATAAACTGAACTTGGTAAAATAGTGCAACTTGCATTTTTTGGTACAACATAAGTGAGCAATGAACAATTGCCCTAACTTAACGATTTTATTCTATACCAAGTCGCAAGCCTCTGAAGGATCATGTATGAATTATATCTATAGCTCGCCACCATCTCCAGTCTGTCCTCTCAGTCACTACTCTATGCGTGGTTAATGGAATTTGGCAAAGAAAAAGTGAAATGGTTAGCTACTTACAATTATTCAATAATGAAGAATAATCTGCAATAAATCTTTCATCCCAAAAAGCTTTCGCTCCATTGAGCTGTGTGGACGTTTCGAGAAATCCTTCAAAGAAAAAATTAAAGAAATACGGGTAGACGAAGAACGCGAGAAGAGGCACATGGAGGTTTGCAGCCTTGGAGGAGAAGGGAGTAACTGCGTTGGGTCAAACAATAGTGGTTGGCTTGGACTTGAAGATTTATAAGGCAGAAGTGTGGTAACTCCTATGTGACTCTTATTCCAATGACACCAATGACACGAGGTCTAGGTATCTACAAAATATTCACAAGAAATGACACTGACATTGTAATTTCAGAGTCCTGTGGTGTATAAACTTGGGGTTGGATGGGATGTGGGCAATGGCAATATAACGCAACATGTGCACTTGGAGGTATGAGGGACCGACAACGAATGAGAAGAACAGTGAACATTAATTAACATGATATTGTGTAGTAGGATCAATTCGAAAATATAATCCAAAATTAAGACAGACATAATCATTCTGTGGAAAACCTTCCCAGCAAAGATTGTGATTTCAAACCTCTAATGACACTCTATCTCACTGACAACACTGCTCCGGAAGAAATCAAAGAGGCAAAGGAGACGAGATTCATCGATGCAGCCAAATATTACCCTGCAGGCGCAACCGCAAACTCTGACTTTGGGGTAAACTCCTTAGAGTAGGTATACTCTGCTTTGAGAACCATGAATGAGGTCAGAATGATTGTATTCATCCAGTCCAAGGTTTCTAGAGCATAGATTGATATATTTGATGGGGAAAGTGTTTTCATTCAAGAAGTCATGAATCCCTTATTAAGAGAAAAAAAAATAGCATTGTCATGGGGCACATTAGAATAGCTGGGGCAGTTGAGTTTGTCAAGAATGGACCTGAGAATTTAGCTGCAAGTACTACCGCTCATCATTTATTATACAATAGAAAAGGGTAAGTTTCGTTTGTGTATGAGTTCATGTATTTCGTTATTGCTGACCGGCGCAGAATGGATAATAACGAACCAATTGCGGTATACGATATAGATCCTGTATGATATGTGATACTTGATATTTGATACATCCCATTACGTGACAATGACAATAATATCGTGAATCTCAACTCCCTTTTTGATCCTTTTAAATATTCCAGCATTATTAGTGGGAGGTGTCAAACCTCATTTCTACTGTCTCCCAATCCTGAAACGTGAAACGCATAGGTTGGCACTAATTGAAGCTGCAACATCTGATTCTCCCAAATTCCGCACCGCATATTACTGCAACAAAAGAATCGGCATGTGGTTGTGCGGGGATATACACCGCGCATGCTGCTGTAGAATTGTATGCAGAAGCATTTGAGTCTGAGGGGAAAATTGATTTGATCGAGGGATTTTTGAGCTTGCATGGTGCTGCGCACTATGGGTTGGAAAAGAATGAGAAAAATATTACGTTGGTGAAAAAGAGTTGGTATGTTCCTCAAAATATGAGTTTGGTGGAGAGGATGTGACATCCTTGAGGGCTGGTACTTCCATCGCTTGGTCGATCCAAAAATGACACCAACACGAGAGGAATTGACAAGTTTTGTATTGATGTGCATCATTGCAGACCGAAGATGCAAGAGATGCTGCTAATTCTGTATGTATAGATATATATAGTTGCAATGATACAATCTAAACACTGCCTTCTGACTACTTACTGCTAGCATGTGTGCATTGAACATTACATCCTGTTATCTTATCATGCATTCATCTTATGTCATCTTCATCAATTCTGTAGCATAATTGAATGGGCAGCTTCGAACTGAGTTCTTTGAATGGAATAGGTGTACAAATAGGAGTGTGTACTACAGCATATGTGTTTACATTGATATTCTTGCTAACGAGAGGTAATACGTGGATGGGTCAAGGGCTACCGTTCATTAAATGCAACTCGGGTTGCGAACCTATTGGTGGCTCTTAGGGATGTCAGGCTGAGTTCCAGAACAAGTGTATTGGTATGCATTACTAACTTCGTTTCTGATAATTTGATCAGCACCCTCGTTATTCTACAAGAATTGGTTGAAGCAGGATAGATCGCAGCGTCCCTTCTTTGGAGGGGGAGTTGCAGAGCTTACAGATGTCAGTTGATCGCAACTACCACTGTTAATGATAAATGATAATTCTTCGTATCATCGACAGCATCACCTCCCAAGCCGGATCAACCGCCATACACTCAGTGGCAGTATCAAATCTACATAAAATTTGAATAGAATTGAAAGCCGCCATTAAAGTAGCAATCATATACTGTATAATATTGACAATATTATGCCTAATGAAGAAATTATCTGGATACGTTAGGGTAAAGAAACGTTGGCATGTGCATAGGAAGTTACAATAAAAAGTTAAGATTATTCAAATTTTATTCTACAAAGGTTACTGGATGATTCATTGTGAGTACCTCTAAATGCTCATTTGTAAAGGTTGGTAGGAATCATTTGCATTTGAAATGTTGTCATCAACAACCATTGCTAGTTTTTCCAAAACATTATCCAGACCATTCCTTCCTGGAATCCATGCATTCGGCGCAGGCATGCCATTGTAAATAGCACAAGTACCTGCTTCCCTACCATTTACTGTAACTGCGTCGACGAACCGCTCTTGTGTGATAAAGTCTTTGACTGCGTTTCCAATAGGTACAAACAGCTTTAGATTTCCTTCTTTTGCTGCCTTCTGCACTTCGTGCTTGATGTAGAGTTCCCAGGATAAAACCAAAGTATCCCGTTTCATATTTGATGGCGGTCGTGCCTTTTCAAGTTTGTGCACTAGCTTGCTTTTCTGTGTAATATTGTATTCTGTAGGCTGACGAATGTACCAAGCAACAATGGAAGTATCAAGGAGCCATATACCGCGCTCCTTCAATCTCTTCACAATGTCAAGCTTATTATTTATGCGCTCCTCAACGGATGTTTTGGACTTCAATATTTTTCTTCCATACGTTCCATCCTTGTCCCGTTTCTCTCCAGCACATGCTGCAAAGAGTTTCCAAAACTGCGGAGTGCCCTGAGATTTGAAAGGATCAGACATGGTTATGGTCTCTTCACTTGATCTCTTCTCTATAATGCTTTCTTCTCCGTAGGCTAGACAATACACCAGAGCTACAAACTCCCTCGGACCTTTGTATTGGCACAAAGGCACTTTTTCGTATCCTATTATTGGGCCGTTTTTTGAAACATTCTCGTCATCTGTGTATGCATGCGATTCTGCAAGAAGGATCACTTTTACATTGTCCGGTTTGAAATAATCATAGTACTTCTTGGCAACTTGGACGGAATGCAATGGTTCACAATCACCTTGGGGTAAAAACCTTTTGAGCGCAGCATGAGCAAAGCACAACCTCTCCATTGTCGGATCAACAAATAGGGGGAAATGAAGGCAAAGGCTCTCTTTGCTAATCATCGGTTTATGGTCTTCTACCTTGCAAGATTTTGTGTGTCCAGAAGTCAAGATGTCAGCTCGAGTAATTTCCTCTTGCATGATTTGGTGCGCTCTGCTGCAAATCGTGGTAGCGGACTCCTTTTGTTTTCTATTTGCTCCAAAATGAAGAGGGATAGCTTCGCCTTCGCTCAGTCTTTTGACGAGTCTAACTGTGTTCATATTGTGTGTGTTGTTATAGAGGTATTCTATTTCATACATCGCTAGACGTGATTGTTTTTTGGAAGAACGTCTTTTCTGAATGCCCATTAGCTGACCAAGCTCTTGATGTGATGTATTCTTATCAATAATTTTAATAATACTCATATTGGTACTGTCATCTTCGTTGATGTACGCATAGGTTTTCTTCAAAGTACTTCCACTCGAGACTGCCTGGAAGTATACTTCTTCACTTGGAACTGGTATTGGCTGAATGTGTTCCTCTTTAACGTCAAAGCATTCAACTGATGGTATGGTGGTTACTGTAGGATTAGTCGAGACAGAGGGCAAGCTACTGATCGACGGAATCACTGTGATCGTTGGTACGCTGCTGATTGATGGACGACCAGTGATGGATGAGCTCATGCTGCGTGATGGATTGGCACTGAGTGAAGGTGTCATACTAACTGATGGTATGGTGGTTACTGTAGGATTAGTCGAGACAGAGGGCAAGCTACTGCTGATCGACGGAATCACTGTGATCGTTGGTACGCTGCTGATCGATGGACGACCAGTGATGGATGGGCTCATGCTGAGTGATGGATTGGCACTGAGGGAAGGTGTGATAATAACTGATGGTACGGTGGTTACTGTAGGATTAGTCGAGACGGAGGGCAAGCTACTGATCGACGGAATCACTGTGATCGTTGGTACGCTGCTCAAAGATGGATCGGCACTGAGTGAAGGTGTGATACTAGCTGATGGTACGGTGGTGACTGTAAGATTAGTCGAGACGGAGGGCAAGCTACTGATCGACGGAATCACTGTGATCGTCCCCGGCATGCTGTTGTCATCTTCATTCTCACAATTAATATGTACATCGCCGAGGAGTGTTATGTCGTGTTGTAGAAGCACACACCCATTTATACTACTTCCAAATTGAATTGTTCCTGAATCTCCTCCAAGTATATTTCCCTCAAAATGTGAATGTGTAGCAAGGTCAATGTTTCCAGCAATTTGCCAGAAGATGTTCTTATTTATTGCTCCACTCAATAGCTTCATGCTTGAGTTTGTTGCTATATTTAAGGTTCCTGTAACTTGCATGATCCAGACGTCATTTGGTCCTCCATCGAAGGTGACATCGTTGTTGACTGTCACATCTGACTCCCACCTATATAGGCCAGGGACAAGAATTTCATCATTCAGAGTACCACCGCTGAGATTCAAGGAGTCTGGGTTCAGACGGATTGCAGCGTCTAAGTATGCTGCTACCATGGCGCTGGCTGCGACAGCTAACGTAGCAGGAGTTGGTATTGCATAGTCAGCGGCGTACACTCTACCCGTCACTAAATCTGATGTTGTGAATGTACCAGTAATGTCTTTCTGTAGCCCAAATCCTGTCAAAGCCCCAGGATTGATACTGCTTGTACCTAGGTTACCAATCAAATATGATGTGCCAATATTGGTTACAGTACCTGTATTGGACAATATGGCATAATTGCTTGCTGTTTGTAGTAGAACAGGAACGAGAGTATCGCCTGATCTGATCTGTTTTAGACCTTTCACGAGAATGGATTCGTTGATTGTCAGATCCTTTCCAGAGTCAATTTTCTTCTTGATCTTTTGCGAGACCATATGATGGTTTCCCTGATATCCTTGCTTGCGGCTAATCAGAGCATCACGATGCACGAGCGAATATCCCTGACTTAATAGGTGGTCCGGAGTCCCACACCAGAATACGAGCCGCTGCACTGTTCTTTTGCTTTCCAGAGCCTACGATATTGGTATGAAAGGAAAAAGAACATCAGCAAACATGCTGAATCTTTTATGGATACTTCACACTGCACACGTGATCAGTTAGCAGCTTACATTGTTGAACATCTTCATCCACGCGTCTCTCGCTCTACCTGGGGGTATCTCAAAAGGATTCATCTGCCGAATAGGCAAATATTTTTTTCCCCATTTCGCAAATCCAAACTTTCCAAAATCCTGTCTGACTGCGTCAGGAATAGATCGCATTGTATCAATTCGAATTAAGGATTCTTGTTTCTCACGTTCAGTAAGGTCCGGGGTTAATTTATCATGGCGCGTTTTCTTATTGCGTTTTTGCTCAGCATTGGTGTGAGAACAAGTTACATTCCTCTTGGTCCGTTGTTGCGAACGAGACCAGCAGGCCTTCCCATCATCTGCATCAGTATGGCCTGCGGACAGAGTTTCTTCATCGTCTTTTCTGTATTTTAATTTCGCAACTTTTCTCATCTGTTTATCGTTCTCACAAGTGTTGGAATGTATATCCATCATGAAGAGTACACTACGAACAATACAGTAGATAGTAGACAACAGTAGTAGTCTACTAAAACGGGTACTTTTTTGTATTCTTTATGATGATGGCTGTAGTAGTGGCTGTAGTAGTTACCCAATTAGTAGCTAGTAGCTAGCCTTAGAGAGGGGGGGTGCTCTTTGTGTGACTAAGAAATCAAACTTACCAAAGCATGGACGATTTTATCCAAAAACATAATCCCTCAAAGACAGACATCATCGAAATCATTCTGATATCTAATTTATGTCAGCCTGCACCACCCCCGCACGCGCAGATAAACAGGAAAAAACAACAATCCACAACCCCCCCTCGAACATCATCATCTATCATACGAATATGGAGATCACCGCCACGTCCACCACGTCCACCACGTCCCACGTCCTATTGCTATTTTGTACTTGCTTGATGACACTCTTTAATACCTACTTACGATAGCGACTCCAGGTACTTCACAATCTACAACAAATTTCGAATTATTTAACTCGAATATAATCCTAAGAACTCACAACATCCAAAGAGTAGCAGCCTCAGCAACGCGCAAGATATGAAATTCCTCAATCTCGCTCTCTTCCTAGGTTCATCGAGTGCATTCATGCCGCATGTCCATTACACTACCAGCCACAAAACTCAATTATACATGGGTCTTTTCGATGATTTAAAGCTAATCTTCAGTGATGAGGGAAAAAAGAACAAAGCAGAGTATGAAGAGCAGCAAAAGATAGAGCAAGAAGAAGCCCAAAGGATGGTCATGGAGCGAAGACGGAATCCCGAAAAAATGCAAAGGTATGAAGAAGAAGTGAAATCACGCCGGCTGCAGCTAGAATCTGACACCAGGGCATGGGATTTCCAAAGGGAAGCTAGTGGTGCTGATTTCCAAAGGGAAGCTAGTGGTGCTGATCCTCTCGACAAGTGGACTGAGCTTCGAGCTGCAGGAGTAATTAAGGCTGGAGATGATATTGAAAGAGATCCTACGTCCTCTAGATTAGGCTCAGAGGGATTGCAGGAAATTAGAACTGATGATAAGCTGCCATACGTTGAAAAGGGATATGTTGATGAAGATGCTGATGTGATGGGAAATTTAAAGAAAATGTTTGGAAAGAAGAAGTAGAAGGTAAAATTTATTTTTGATTCAAACATCAATCTTTCTGATTGTTTGTCAAAGAGTGCGAGTGAAGGAAAATCAAACTGGCATTGATACAAAGTATCACAATACGGCACTTCAAATAACCACGGCTTGAATCGCAGTCCTTTTGTATAAGTCAATTTCTATAGCTGCTGTTTCTCTCTAGTCTTCCGTATAAATGTAGAAGCCATCGATGATTCTTATATGGCGCAGCTGAAATTGGTATAAATCACGTAATATAGCACCTGGTAATGAAGCAGGTTGCAAAATAATTGTTGTGATGAATGATGAGGAGGGAAAGGAGGCGTCGTCGTCACGTTTGAAGTTGGGCAATGCGCGATGTGGTAGGTACTTCTGGTCAAAAATGACAGAATGGCTGGAATGAGGCTGAAACCTGCTGAAACTGATCTCCTCTAATTGTCACGGTTTAATCGATTGTGTGATGTCAGCATCGCGTCAGGAACACGTTGATTTCTGATGACTTGTTTCAAAACGCAATCAAGACATCAAACTACAAGGACAACAACAACAAACCAAACACGAAACACGTCGCACGTCGCACGTCGCAGCCCTCTGTTATAGCATAGTTACATACAACAAGTAGTGCATCTCCACTAACGTCTCTTCACAATCAAAATCAAAATCATGGTAGCAATCATTCGTAGTTTCTTTTTCGTCGCCCTTGCGGTCAGCGTTTCGGCCTTTGCGCCTTCTCAACAATCTGTTTCCATCTCCCAAAAATCATCGTCGCACCTTCAAATGGGGCTTTTCGATTTCTTTAGCGAGGAGGCAAAAGCAGATCGTAAAGCGGCAGATGAAAAGCGAAAAGAGGAGGAAGAAGAAGGATACCAGAAGATGATGCAGCGCAGATTGTAAGGAAATGCACAATTTGATGCCTAGAATGATTACATGTTTTTGTCATCCCAAGCTTACACCCTTCGTATCACCACACCGTCTCTCATAATATCGATTACTTCTCTTTGTAAATTGCAGGAATCCTGAAGTCATGGAGGAATACGAGAAGAAAGTAGTTGTACGTCGTGAGAATTACAAAAGGATGAAGACTACTCTAGAGAAGACGCAGGAAAACATCTACATAGATGA
>Ga0306864_1000967_pt1 | contig 12348 bp, 6 predicted proteins | sample AntRauTorckE5430_FD_190448 | JGI IMG/M metagenome (GOLD analysis project Ga0306864, IMG submission 190448) | Saline lake microbial communities from Rauer Islands, Antarctica - Metagenome Torckler E5 #430 (v2) (version 2) | ecosystem: Environmental > Aquatic > Non-marine Saline and Alkaline >...
ATCGGATGTTCGCGCTACGGCTCCAATATCTGAATCTTTGGTGCCAATGGTTGCTTTATAGAATTTGTGCAGAATCGTGAACCATGCTGTTGTATTGAGGGGTATTGAATTGAATTGAATTGAAGTGAGGAATGAGTTTGGATCTTGAGTGATGAATTAAAATTGACACTAACAACGGATAGACGACGTAGGTAGGGTAATAATATAATAGTGTGGTGTACTTACAAGGCACGAGGTAGAGTGAGATCCATGCCAACGCAAAGAAATTCCATGCCTGGTTATCGTATTGTAACATCTTTCCTGTATGGAATTACTACTGTGGAGTGTAGTGGAGTGCAGTGCAATGTATGTGATGTGATATAGTTTATTGAACCAAGCGCAATTAATAATTATTGTACCTACAACACGATGACACTACTTGCTACTTGCGACCCTTGGTGCAAAAAGAGCGAGGAAGAAAGAGGCGTCAAGAAGACACAAACGAATGGAAGCAAGAGAGATGAATGAAAGAGGAGGAGAAAAAGAAAAGCAGAGATTTCTAGAATTCCCTTTTTACCCGTGGAACCAAAAAATGAATAGTACTATTTATGATCTATGTTCTAATGGTTTACTAGAGAGGTTATCATCATCATCAATTCAGCCTCTCCTTTTGAAATCTCTCTCTCCTTTCTTTTTGTTTTTTATTTGAGGCGACGGTTGCCCTCCTTCTTTTTCGCAAGTAATAGCAAGTAGCAAGCTACCATTCGTACAAGCGAAGCTACCAGCAAGTAGTGTAGTAGAGTACCGTCGTACAGATAGCAAGCTAAATACCATAGGAAGCAAGCAGCAAGCATCAGGACTAAATTAAAAAGAATCGGCATTAATAGTCAACACACACACACTCCACTACCCCACCACCACAGTAGTGTCCTTGCTAACCAACCATTAGCTATCATTAGAATAATCCCATAGCTCACCATAGATATTAAACAAGAATCGAACAACCATGAACGCCATTCGATTCTTCCGCTCTTCCATCAGCACCAACAAAGCAAGACCCTTCAGGAGCAGCACCGTCACCAAACGTTCCTTCGCAGCGGGAGGTCAGCCCCAATCACAATCCCAATCCGCTCGGCTATGGGAAGGACATAACACTAAACCTGAAGGATGGGAGAATACAGTTTATGCCACATACTTTGCATCCACAGTTCTCATCACCCTAGCACTTGGATTCGCACCCGATACAACCATAAATACCTGGGCTGCTAATGAAGCTAGAGTCAGGTTGGATCTCAAGAGTCAAGGGAAGATTCATGACGGTGATGGTGGTGATGATGCCGAGGGTGAAGCTAAGCAGTTTGGCAAGCATTATAATGTACCAGAACAAGTTTATGATTTTGAGTCCGTCATTATCGACGATCCTTTTGATGAAGAACAAGAAGACGACGAGGATGATGAGGACGAGGAGGACGATGATGATGATGATGAGGAATAGAAACTAGTGAATAGGAAATAGGGAATAGGAAATAGGAGAAGCATAGAATAGGAGAAGCATATAATTGGTGCATCTAGATATCATCTTGGAATTGATTCCATATTCCATAACTATATTCGATGCAAGGAGTTAGATATTGATATGGATATTGCTGTCGTCTAAAACTTTAATCATAGTAGTCATATATTATAGCTCAGTGTAATCAAGAACCCTGCTCAACCTCTACTACTATTTATGGACTCGGATGCGGATCAATCGTCATCAGCTAGCAGTTACATCAACTCGGAAGTTTTTGTCGAGGAGCGGTGGCCAAACCTCCATCTTGATGGTAGGACGCTGGATGTCAAGTTTTGCTTGAACCTTCTTTCTTCAGATTGAGTTTGATTCCTTTTGTGTTTCTTATGATCATGTAAGATGATGTAACCAAGATGCCATCATAATATGATCTCTTGTTCTTCTTGTGCAAAGACGTATTTATTGATTTTACATTATTTGAGTCATGCCTTCACTAGCACCAGCCGTTTGCAAACGGTCACGACTTCTTCATAATTATGCTCTTCATAATAATATGCTGTTCCATGGCATCAATCATCTCCTCAATCTTCTTATCTAATCCACGTGAGAATGCGAATGTTCATGTTACTATTGCTCACACCCTTGCCACAGATCAGCCTTTCGACTCCACTGAGCACGGATCAGTGGAAGGGGGGGCGAATTGCTCCTGCGTCTCATATTCAGCATGTCCTAGTATTTCGTGATGTCATTGCATAGGTATATTATTTCCTGGAGGAAGCAACGACGACGACTACACGAAATACAGTATCATCCATAAAGATATAAGAATGACAGAGGAGCATGGACTCCAATGACCAGACAATATGCTGGTGCAGACAAATAATGACGAGGGAGCTAAACTCACTGGATGAGCTGCTTCACAATCGACAAATTGAAGGAACAATCGAATTTCTCACTGGATAGGTTTGTTCTTGCTTAACATCATCGTAATGCATTTGTGTCCATATCTCAATGCTCACTGCACAGTTTCAATAGCCAAATGAACTCACTTGTGTGAAAGCAGTACTAGTACTTGCTTGACGTGATTGAAAGCAACGATGGGCCTCTGTAGGCTGCGATGGCACTTTGTCAAAACGATACTGGACTATTGTTTGGAAATATGGGCCAATTTGAAGGCACTGCCTCGTTATTGTTGCATCGTGACTCGTGATCCTGTGTTGCTACAGGTTGCTACCATCATTCTTCATCACTTTGTGATGAAATGAATGAATAGGATCGTAACATCTTCATCTGCATTTTCTTCGTCATAAAATGTTGAGTTCCCCTCTTTCCCCCTGAATAATCATAAAAATATCCTCTTGCTGGTCCGGTCTTGGATGTCTGATGATGATGATGAATAGTGATGAATGATGATATCCAAACCGAGGGGTCTTTATATAGATGATATTTTCAGAAACTGATGATGTCAGCAAAGCCATAATTGAGACACCTAAAGCGGGGCTGTGTAGAAAGTACAGAGCAAAAGATTGGAAAGGAGAAAGGACCAATGATGCTCAACAATGATGGAAATTATTACCTACACTCAAAATTTAAATCATAAAGCTATAGCTTTCCCGGTTTGCGGCGAACTGTACCGTTCCATTTGGAAATATGGGCCACTTTGAAGGCACTGCCTCGTTTTTGTTGCCTCGTCACTCGTGACTCGTGATCCTGTGTTGCTAGCAAATGTAGTCTGTATTATTATTTTATGTTATGCTATTTCTTTCCCGGTCCTGTTTTCCCCATCATTCCTCATCACTTTTGTGGTGAAATGAATGAACAGGATCGAAACATCTTCATCTGCATTCTCTTCGTGAACTCTTTCCCCCTACTTACAACAACAGTACATAATCATAAAAATATCCTCTTGCTGGTCCGGTCTTGGATGTCTGATGATGATGATGAATAGTGATGAATGATGATATCCAGACCGAGGGGTCTATATAGGTGATATTTTCAGAAACTGATGATGTCAGCAAGGCCATTATTGAGACACCTAAAACGGGGCTGTGTAGAAAGTACAGAGCAAAAGATTGGAAAGGACCTACGCTCAAAAATTTAAAATCATAAAGCTTACAAGCTTTCCCGGTTTGCGGTGATCGTGCTGAAAACTGTGTTTTCATAATATTCGTAATACTCAAAACGGAAAGCAGATTAGCATTGACATCAATACATTATGCACCTTCTCAGAAATATTAATCATTGTGTGGTGTTGCTTCTTGCTCTCATCCCTGCGCGTCTAATATCAGCTCAGACATCATGTACTGACGATAGAGCTTTTCAATTTGTCACGAAGAACTCTTTCGTAACCGTGAATTGCGCCTGGCTGAACAAGAACACGAATAACTCAGCAAAACGCAAATCCATGTACTGCGACGATCCTTCTATCATGGACGCTTGTTCCGCTAGTTGTGGTGCCTGTGGTCGTGCTATTACGTGCGAAGATACCAATGATTTCATGTTCGAACTTAATTTCTCTGGCAAAAGCGTGGGCTGTGATTGGTTCACAAAGAGAAAGACAGAAGAACGTACTGGTAGATACTGCGTCGAATCTGGAGATTTCTTCGATGCTGAGATTGCTAATGGATGCGTTGCCTCTTGTGGGCTTTGCGAAGATGACGCACCACCTAAGGCATCCACTGCTCCAGCCAGCGGTCCCACGAGTTCTTGTCAAGATTCGACGGATAGATTCAGATTAGATTTCAATAACAAACAGAAGGGTTGCCGTTGGGCTGCAGGAAATCCAACAGTAAGATGTAACAAAAACCCAACTCGACAGGAATGTCCCGAGACTTGCGGCAGTTGTGGAGAAACAACCACAGCATTCACTCAAGGGCCCACTGCAACCGCTGAGAGTGCTCCTAGAACAACACCGAAACCCACCCAAGGACCCACTTTAGCTCCTGTTGGTACTCCTGAAAGAACACCAGCACCCACTCAAGGACCCACTGCAGCTGCAGCTACTATTTGTCCATACGGAAAATCCCCATTTACAATTACACTCATGAATATGGGCAATAACACTAAATTCGATGCTGCATTTGCATCTGCAAAAGCCAAGTGGGAGAGCATCATTAAGTGTAATCTTGAAGATTATTGGGTAGGGTTCGGTTCCTTTGACTGGTTTAATGGACAATTTTCGAAAGCCTTCAATGGTGCTGTCGATGGTGTAGTGATTGGATTCTCAATGGAATATATTGATGGAACTGATAGAGAGTCTAACGCTTTAGGATCTGCAGGTGCAGTACACATAAGGGGACAAGGTGGATCTCCAATCAGTGGTGTTATGGTTTTTGATGAGGACGATTTTGCTACAATGAGTCAAAGTGAGTCAGCAACAATGATTCTATAGTAGTATCATTCATATTCGACTTCCTGTCTCTAACAACATCATCATTTTACCTTGACAGACGATGCCGAGATCATTATCCTTCATGAGATGGGTCACGTTCTTGGACTTGTGAATTTGAGTTTTTCAGCATGCTTTTCATCCTGTGATTCTGGTAAATTTGATTATGGCTGGAGTAGCGGCTGTTCCTTGGCTAGCGATGAATACAACGCATTGAATCTTGGTGTAGGTAATCTCAAGGTCGAGAACAATGGCGGTGTAGGAACAAAGTGCAGTCATTGGGAGGATGATAGCTTTCCGAAGAGCACCGGTTCCTCTGAGTTAATGACTGGTTTCTTTGAATCAGGTTTTGCGCAGCCTATCACACGCGTGACCATTGCAGCGCTTGATGAGGGCATAGAAGATTATGTGGTTGACTACAATGCTGCCAATCCCTATCCATTCACGAATAATGCTTTGGTTCGCGGAGGCGGAAACAAGGTGCACATTCCTGACACTACTTTCACAATCCGGGATAGGATGGTTGATCTACCTCCTCCGATTCCATTTGTTCCAGGAAGTGAAGGTTTGACCAGAATACCTCCAGGGCAATAGTTTGTTAATTCATGTTTGTATTTTAATTTTCAGTTCTCATTGCGACTATGTGTTAATACAAACAACATTCGTCCTGTATAAAACTGACACCCATGCATCAATGAACTATGATGATCAGGTTACAAGGAACCATGATGACTGTAATTTTTATTTCGCATTGGTTGATTCGCGCGATAGGATCCTTTTATATTTATGGAATGTAAAAGTCAATACCAGTGTCAGCGGAGATGTACCATACTGACTACTAGACCGCTATACAACAATGGATAGAGCAAGAAGTGCTATTTTCCTAGTCACTGATTATAATACCTCGCTTGGCACTTGGCAGCGAGATGCCTCAATTATAAGCAATCGAATGATCCCCATGCCACCATCAATTCTCCTTGATTGTTATTTTCGATGATGTGCACAACAGTAGTGTATGCCCAAAACAAGATCTAATTCGACGTTATCAGGAATTTTTCATGCGAGCGGAGCATTGATCGCATGTCCGTTTCTTGCTGTCCAATGCATTGTAGAATATTTTGGACCTCACTGGTGATACAATTTGTCTCATCTTCGGCAGCAGTAGCAGTATTATCAGTAGCAGCAGGAGTTCACCATCCTGCAAGATAAGTAATGAGATTTAATAGTGCAGTGGTGGTAGGCGAGTGGTGGTAGGTGGTGTTGAATACTGTTATGTTATTTATGAGTGTTTGAGTGGTGGTTGTACTACTCGTACCTGATTGTACATTACACTCAATGCTCAATGCTACTCAATGCTACCATACCATACTCAATGATGGAACTTGTAAAAATTTGGGATTCCACTGCTTCGTGATCTTTCGTGATGCTGTGAGCTGTGATGCTTGCGATGCCCCCAGGAGAATCAGCCGAACTCCCCCCTAAATTTCTCCCACCCCCTCCTTCAGCCCCTAATCTCCACTGGTACTACTACTACTTCTGTTGTACTTGCTGCACCTACGCACCTCAATCATAAACAATAAACGATAAACACTTTCTATGCCCCCCACCTCACTCAATCTGAGCTTAGCTAAAATATTTGCCCAGACATTTTTAGGACACCGTTCAAGTACGACGCAATGGCCAGTCGTACCTTTTTAGAGAGATACAGATATCAAATAAATTCCTGACTCCGTTTAAAACTCAACCTTCTTCGTGCCGGCGATGATGATTCCTTGTCCTATCGGTCATTGATCCAGTAGTAAGTACGACAAAAAGACCAATCGTTCCATGAGATTATCAAAATTTGAAGATGAAAAAGCTCTCCTGTTGACAGACACTACTGTAGAAACTACAGGTGCTACAGATTTAGAGGCACTTAAACTCAAAATTTAAAGAGTAAAAAGCTTTCCTGACGGCGGCGAGGTACAAAGATCTGCATTCAATTCATTTCATAACATTCGTAATACTCAAAACGGAAAGCAGATTAGCATTGACACATCAATACATTATGCACCTTCTCAGAAATGTTAATCATTGTGTGCTGGCGTTGCTTTTTGCTCTCATCCCTGCACGACTAACATTAGCTCAGACCACATCATGTACTGACGAAAAAGCTTTTCAATTTGTCACGACGAACTCTGACGAAACCGTGAATTGCGCCTGGCTGAACAAGAACACGAATAACTCAGCAAAACGCAAATCCATGTACTGCGACGATCCTTCTATCAAGGACGCTTGTTCCGCTAGTTGTGGTGCCTGTGGTCGTGCTGGTACGTGCGAAGATACCAATGGATTCATGTTCGACCTTGACAATGGCAAAAGGAAGGGCTGTGATTGGCTCACAAAGAATAACACAGCGAGACGTACTGGTGAATACTGCGTCGAATCTGGAGATTTCTTCGATCCTGAGATTGCTGATGGATGCGTTGCCTCTTGTGGGCTTTGCGAAGATGAAGATGACGCACCTAGTAGTACGGCAGCCCCTGTTACCTCTGCTCCAGCCAGCAGTCCCACGAGTGGTTCTTGTCAAGATACCAATGGTTTCCTGTTCAAACTTAACAAGGGCAACATCGTAGAATGTGATTGGCTCACAAAGAATAACACAGCGAGACGTACTGGTGAATACTGCGTCGAATCTGGAGATTTCTTCGATCCTGAGATTGCTGATGGATGCGTTGCCTCTTGTGGGCTTTGCGAAGATGAAGATGACGCACCTAGTAGTACGGCAGCCCCTGTTACCTCTGCTCCAGCCAGCAGTCCCACGAGTGGTTCTTGTCAAGATACCAATGGTTTCCTGTTCAAACTTAACAAGGGCAACATCGTAGAATGTGATTGGTTCACAAAGAGAAATACAGCAAGACGTACTGGTGAATACTGCGTCGAATCTGGATCTTTCTTCGATCCTGAGATTGCTGATGGATGCGTTGCCTCTTGTGGGCTTTGCGGAGAATTAACAACATCACCCACTCAAGGACTCACTGCAGCCCCTGTTACTACTCCTAAAAGAACACCATCACCCACTCAAAGGCTCACTGCAGCCCCTGTCAACACTCCTAAAAGAACACCATCACCCACTCAAGGAGCCACTGCAGCCCCTGTCAGTACTCCTAAAAGAACACCATCACCCACTCAAGGACTCACTGCAGCCCCTGTTACTACTCCTAAAAGAACACCATCACCCACTCAAAGGCTCACTGCAGCCCCTGTCAGTACTCCTAAAAGAACACCATCACCCACTCAAGGACTCACTGCAGCCCCTGTTACTACTCCTAAAAGAACACCATCACCCACTCAAGGACTTACTGCAGCTCCAACTACTATTTGTCCCGACGGCGCCTCGCCATTTACAATTACACTCATGAATATGGGCAATAACACTAACTTCGATGCTGCATTTGCATCTGCAAAAGCCAGGTGGGAGAGCATCATCAAGTGTGATCTTCAAGATATTGCAAGTCAGTCTTCCGAATCCGACTTTGATTGGTTTAATGGACAATTTTCGGAACCCTTCAATGGTGCTGTCGATGATGTAGTGATTGGATTCTCAATACAACCTATTGATGGGGTGAATGGCGTTTTGGGATTTGCAGGTGCACAATATTTAAGGGGACAAACTGATGGTTCCTCTCCAATCAGTGGTATCATGGTTTTTGATCAGGAAGATTTCGCTAGAATTAGTCCAAGTGAGTCAGCAACAAAGATACTATACTAGTATCATTTATATTAATCACTGCCAATTGACTTCCTAATCTCTAACAACTTCATCATTCTGTCTTGACAGACGATGCCGAGATCATCATCCTTCATGAGATGGGTCACATTCTTGGACTTGTGAATTTGAATTTTTCAGCATGCTTTTCATCCTGTGATTCTGGAAATTTCGATTATGGCGGGACAAGCGGCTGTTCCTTGGCTAGCGATGAATACAACGCATTGAATCTTGGTGTAGGTAATCTCAAGGTCGAGAATGATGGGGGTGGAGGAACAAGGTGCAGTCATTGGGAGGAGGATAGCTTTCCGAAAAGCACCGGTTCCTCTGAGTTAATGACTGGTTTTTTTGAATCAGGTTCTGCGCAGCCTATCACACGCGTGACCATTGCAGCGCTTGATGAGGGCATATTTGATTATGTGGTTGACTACAATGCTGCCAATCCCTATCCATTTACGAACAATGTTTTTTTGGCTCGCGAACAAGGCGGATCCAAGGTGTATACTCCTGACACCACTTTCACAATCCGGGACAGGATGGTTGATCTGCCCCCTCCGATCCCATTTGTTCCAGGAAACTAAGGTTTGACTAGAGGACCTGCAGTGTAATAATTTGTTATAATTTGTCTTTTGCTTTTTAATTTTTAGTTCTCTTTGCGACTGTGTGTTAATACAAACAACATTCGTCCTGTATAAAACCGACACTCATGTTTCAATAAACTATGATGATCAGTTTACAAGGAAGCATGTTGCATTTGATACGCACGATAGGATCCTTTTATATTCATGGAATGTAAAAGTCAATACCAGTGTTAGCGGAGATTTATTTACCATGCTGACTATGAACTAGACTGCTATAACAATGGATAGAACAAGAAGTACCATTTTCCAAGTCACTGATTATAATACCGTTTGGGAGCAAGATGACTCAATTATAAGCAATCGAATGATCCCCATGCCACCATCAATTCTCCTGTATTGTTATCGATGTGCACAGTAGTAGTAGTGTATGCCCAAAACAAGGTCTAATTCGACGTTATCAGGAATTTTTCTTGCGGCGGAGCATTGATCGAATGTCCCTTTCTTGCTGTCTAATGCATTGTAGAATATAATGGTCCTCATTGGCGATGAAATTTGTCTCATCTTCGGCAGCAGTAGTCGTATTATCCGTAGCAGCAGGAGCAGCAGCAGTTCAACCTCCATCCTGCAAGATAAGTAATGAGACTTGATAGTGTAGTGGCGTTGAATGCTTTTATGTTAATTTGTGGTGGATTGTATATTGTACTCAATGATTGAACTTGTAAAAATTTGGGATTCCAAGGCTGCTGCGAGTTAAAGGTATCTTTTTGTGAGCACACCAATTTCAATTATTAGGTTTGAGAGTATATTTGCGTCCTTCAGGCTGTCGGGCAAGCAAATCAAGCCAACTTTTTGACTGGAAGAATCATCATCATCATCATCATCATCTACCAATAGAAATATCATAGCATAGCGTACCGCAGCATATAGGCAGCCAATCCAGTCCTCTTCATTGATCAATCAGGAGGATACAATTGGTCCTAATGTTGTTCAAGTTGCCTATTGCTGCTGTGATCCTTTCCCTGTTTTGCTTTGAAATCCGGATCGTTGAGGGGTTCTCCTTATTCCCAACAAAAACAAACAATAATTTGCTCGTCGTCCTTTTTGCAGGAGTACCAAATAATGGTAACATGAACGATATGATCTTGGCGGAAGATGAACCCCTCTCCTCGCGATTTCAAAGAGCCGTAGTCCTCCAAAGAGCTGGAGATCACAGGTCTGCCCTCACCGAATATCAAACATTCATCAAAGCGGCTGAATCATGTGATGTCTCTCCTGAATTATACGCAGAAGTTCATGTAAATATGGGTGCCATTTATACCAAGCTCAAGGAAAGAAATAAGGCCAAACAAAACTTTCAAAAAGCTCTTTTTCATAGACAGCTGGGGAGCGCTCATGTCAATTTGGCATTATTGGCTTTGGCAGATGGACAAATGTCGCGAGATCCGAGGGATGGGATCAGTGCTTTGAGAGAAGCGCGAATGCATTGTCTGAAGGCTTTGGAGATTGATGATGACGCGCATTCCACGAATGGAGCAACCAGATTACTCAAGGATGTTGAAAATATGTTGCAGCAAGCTGGAGAATTGTGAGCAAATTATTGTCTGCTTTGCTGATCCGTAGCTACTGATGCTATCATCATCACTATCTTGCAACCTGCACCCGTCTACGGTATCATGTTGTGCTAACGAATGACATAGAGTAATGTAATGTAAAGTAAAGTAAAGTAAATCTCCAATGCATTAAAGATTAGATTGCAATGCACACATTTTGCATTGCCTTATCCATCACTGCGTCATTCATGTCATCCTGGCTCAATTGCTTGCTAACTAAGTTACTTACCAGGCCAAGAATCATGCTCTGCAGATTTCACTTCATGCTCCAGCTCATGAATCTTTTTACCAACCCTCAAATCTGTCAAATTCTTGAACCGGAATTGTTTCCATTTCTTCGCCGTGTTCACGTTATCCACCTTATCGCTAAACCTCGGATTAACCCATACGACCTGAGCCTCCAGCACATTCTTGAACGCATGTTCAAAGTCATCCTTGTTTTTCCCAACATAGAGCGCGATATGATGCCCATCATACGGTGGAAGCTCCATGGAGGACTCACGAAAGATGAGGGATTGAGATGATCGTCCAGTGGTTTCGTCAATGGATCCGAATGCCACAATCGCCACTTCTTCCTCCGTGGATGGATCGGTAAAGACGGTGGTGGGAGCATCAAAGACGCAATCATAAAATTCTGCAATCTTGGGTGCCTTCTTTTCCTTGATGAGAAATTCGACATAGCTGATTCCCTTGCATTCGGTGGTTTGTCCCTGTGAGATTCCGTAGGTTTCAGCGACAGAGGCGTATTCCTCTAAATGGGCTGGATCATCTTTGTGCAGGAGGGGTTGTTGCACAGTTCTCATGATTTCTTCACTTTGATTTGGATCATTTGATACAATTGGTTCGTTCCCCTCGCGGCAGTAGAAAATGTTACCGTAATGGTCCATGATTCGGACAGTATCTTTGCCGTTGATTTCTTGGAATGAATACTGTGCAAAAGGCTTGGTATTGGTGTTTTCTTTGTCATCATCATCATCATAGGATGCAAGACGTCCCTTCAATGGTGTTAAATCATCGTACCATAATCCAATACTTCCAGGAATAACTTGTGCTTCTTCACCGTGGGGAAGATGGAATTGTGAGGCTCCACAATTTGCCCAGATGGTGCCAGAGCCTTTCTCGACATTGTGTGCTTTTCTTGGATCCAAACCACATCCAAGAACTTTAATATAGAAATCAAGAATATGATCATGATTCGGGACATTGAGGTTGATATGCTCTAGGAGGGTGAGGGTGGAAGTTTGATCAATGGCAGCAGATGGAAGGGACGAAGCAGAAGTAGTGACGTCTCCAGACGATGCAAGGCCATTTAAGGATGAGGTTGATCGTGAGTAACTTCTTTGAGAGTGGAAGGCATTCTTGGAATAGGAATTTGAAAAGGCGTTGACGCCAACATTGAGATTAGCAGTGAGGCTGAGAGCTCCAATGCTCATGTACCGCAGCAGGCGGCAAGAGATGAGGGAATTGGTCAGCATGAATGGTTGTTTAGTAGTATTTAATGACGATAGATGATTTTGACGATTTGATGTAAA
>Ga0306864_1000968_pt1 | contig 12345 bp, 11 predicted proteins | sample AntRauTorckE5430_FD_190448 | JGI IMG/M metagenome (GOLD analysis project Ga0306864, IMG submission 190448) | Saline lake microbial communities from Rauer Islands, Antarctica - Metagenome Torckler E5 #430 (v2) (version 2) | ecosystem: Environmental > Aquatic > Non-marine Saline and Alkaline >...
GGATGGATGGCTGGATGGCTCTCGTGAAACTCTTCATCCAAGAGGGATAAATTTGCTCCCGTATCTCTTCCTTTTCCCTTTCTATCTCTGTTTTTCAATCAGATTATTCAATCTCATCCTGAATCATCTCTGTCAACTAGTCAACGGCGAGCTTGCCATAGTCACGGCTCCTGACTAAGTCATCCCGCGGTAAATTCACTAGGTAACCAAAAGTTAGGGATATTTGGACTTAGTCAGGAAGCTAGTAAAGTGTACGCCTGACTAAGTCCAAATATCCCTAATGATGATCGTTAACACCCACCAACAAAACGGAACAAAAACAGAAAAAGAATAAACAGTAGATACTACCATACCATACACAAAAACAATAAACATTACACATTATTTCAAGTGCAGTACATACTACGAGTAACTTGCTAAGATATCTAGAACCGACTTTAATCCAATGGTACGTGGAGGATGTAGACATGGACCGGGCCAAGGCAAATGAATGCACGGCATGGCGCCCCTGGCAATAATAGGTTATCGAATAATGCTGCACGACAGCGAGTTGATTTTATGTTCTCTGCTGCTCGAACAAACAACAGTACTGCAGAGGCAGCCGAAATGGTAATATTGCTGCTGCCAGCAGCGACGATAATGATGCAGATTTAGCCGATGATGGTAATATTGCTGAGATTGGAGATAACCCCGTAGGAAGTGAGCAAAGAGAAGAAACAAGGCTTGCGGGCGAAGATAGAGGACAAGTGCAAGATCAAATGCCATGACGTGATGACGAACCTGATATCAACAATCCTAACATGTCTTCGGCACGAATGAATGGGCGCTCGGTTTCCGGTGTCGTCAAAGTTCAACTCAAGTTAGTGCAAGAAAGTAACAAAACTATGCAAGTTGAGATTAAGAACCAAATTCGACAAGGCAAAGTATGGGACAGGAGCGACTTCCAACTTCATCATCACATCAAACCGGCGATCACCATGAGAGAAGGATAGAAAGAGTTTTTTAAGATGGACGTATACAATTGGGTACCATCTGTACTTCTGTCAAAGAACGACACCCCATGGCTGCCAATGTGCCCAAATACGAATGTCAAAACGCCAAGCAACTCTCCCATTGCCCATCTTTGAGAAGCTACATATTAGATATAAGTAATAAAACACAATCAATGCTGATGTATTGAACATAACTCTTCCAACTCAAAGGAATGGAGAAAAGATGCTTCCTATCATGCATTCACGAACACACGATACAGCCACTCAATGCCCGATACGTATTTGGGCTAGTATTGTTGACCACATTCTAACTTAAGAAAATACGTCAACTGCGACTCAAGTCAATACAGTGCAGATCAATAATCGCCTACATCCTACATTGCATCAACTCTGCTATAATAAAAGAAAGGATTCGTACAGCAGTACAAATATTTGGCGAGAAGCGACTTGGCTTCAAAGCATTAGAAGTAGGAATGCACTCCGTCAGAAAAATCCTGTTAACATTCACCAGTCGATCCAAAGACGAAATCTAAAAGGGCAAAACGATGCGGGAACTGCAGCAGGGATGATGTTCACAGCATTAGAAGTAGGAATACACTCCGTCAGGATATAATTCTTCGCGACAATATCAAATTTACAAGAGGTAAATCCTGGTAGCATTCAGTCGATCCAAAGATGAAATCGAAAAGACCAAAACGATGCGGGAATTGCAGCAGGGATGCAAGGGATCAGGTGGAAGGGCACTTTCCCATGTGTACAAGTAAGGATGTTAGACTTACTCCATAGACTTACTTTTCATGGTTGCTTCCTTGACGCTTCGCGTCATTTTTTTCTCCCTTTTTTCCTTTTCTTCCTATTCAAAGTTCATCCAAGAGGGATAAATTTGCTCCCGTATCTCTTCCTTTTCCCTTTCTATCTCTGTTTTTCAATCAGATTATTCAATCTCATCCTGAATCATCTCTGTCAACTAGTCAACTGTCAACTGTCAACAGCGACACAAGACATCACAACTCACTGATCACTCTTGTATCACGTATCACTAGAGTAGGTAGCGAGGGCAGCCATCCTTATTTAGTGTAGAGTAGAGTGAGAAACAGAGAATGGACAAGAGACATCAAGTAATCTCAAATGAAACCATTATCCGCAGCAATAGGAGCAATTTTGCTCTTGGGATTATAGGAGGTTGCATGATCGGGACATTCGCACTTACCAGTCCTTTCATCATCATGCAACTTCGTTCTCCTTTACCGTACATGGCAACTCCAAGAAGAAAGGTGCTTGCAGCCTTGGAGGAAATATCAAAAATAAAGCGTCAGAGAATGCAAGGAAACCAAACAACAGAACCTGTCAAACAATTGCGATACTATGACTTGGGTAGCGGAGATGGGGAAACTGTTCTCGCAGCTGCAAGTACACAAGAGTGGAAAGCAACGGGCATAGAACTCAATTCTACATTGTGGGTTATCTCCATGCTTCGGAGGATGTTTTCACCACGTAATGTTCGCCAAATGAGCCATTTTATTTGGGGGGATATTTGGAAGCAGAAAGTATCGGATGCAGATGCTATCATGATATTTGGAGTTAAGCCATTGATGCCGATTATTGCGAAAAAGATCGCGTCTGAATGTCGACCTGGGACATTTGTCATGTCATATCGATTTCATGTTCCGCTTCATAGCGCTGCGCAGATGAATTCGTCAGCTAGATTTGGTTGGGATGACAAAGGTGCTCTAGGGGCTGAGCTGGTGTATGATCATGAGGAAATGAGAATATATGAATTGAGAGATGATACGGTGGCAAATATAAAAAGGCATGCGATAGACTCATTACGATCCACCACCAGTGAAAAATAGGGTCTTTAGATCTGCGTAGTCTTCTCGCTGATCGTCAGAGAATTAGTTTGAAACGCATTAAAAACAATAGCTGTTGGAAACAGTTTAAAATGCTGTAGCAACTGAGACTATTTTGAAGGTGCAAGATTCAATCAACAATTGTTGCAAGTTTTCCCAGTCCAAAAGGATAAGTTTGGAATCATTAAGGCAAGGTGAATGTTCCTTTCTATAGCAGGCTAATACAAAACAAATCATCGCCCACTCACGTTTATAAGCACGCCTCGTCAACACAATCAAAACTGATGGGTGCAAATCTCTTGATTAGTAACTATTTTATCATAAATTTACATTCTTTTGTACAATTCATAAACTTAAATATCTTTTTACAATCATCTCTTCACGGTAAAGCTTTACACGTCCCGTCATATAATCTTTGTGGAAGTTGAAGAAGGTGATGGGATCTTTGGAGTCTATCACGCTTTCTTACTACAATTTGCTCCAAGTGCCTTTCCAAAACCCCTTTGGCAGTCCAAACTCCTTCTCCAAGATTCTAGCTTTCTCTGGACCAAAGTTCTTGCTCGCCTGTGTACTCGCAAGTAACTCCAATCTCTTATGATTCAGCTCGTATCCCAACAACTCTGTGTCGCAGGCTCCACTCAGCAAATCATCAAAGCGATAAAGGACTTCTTCTGTATACTGTGAGAAGTAATGCACTTTCTTTCGATAATTTAAATGAATGGCTACAGTCTCACTCGAAAACTTATCTATTCCAGATTTGCTATCTAACCTCACTCTATATCGTCTATGAATGTGCCCATACTCGGACAACGGGTTATCAGGAGTATATCGAAACGCACCATTATCATCTCGAGTATCGGAGCATGTTATTCCATATTCTCCGAGTGCAGATGCCATCAGGACATCCTCTCTCGAATCTATCATATTGTTTGGGTTTTCCAGCATATGATCATGGAATATTTGTAGTGCTAATCGGTTAAGGGTGTACCCACTTCCCCCAGCTGCATATTGCTCCACCCCCTAATTTTTCATTTTATGAGTTGGAAATCCTAATAAGAGAGGTCGAGATTTGTCATTCTTCCATCGTTTAGCTCGCCCATTGATTTTGCTGAGGACGTCCAATTTACCATTGAGAAAATTAGTAACCTGTTCACCCATCAAGTATCGGCGTAGATTGTTTGGTAGGACAAAGGCATCATCGCCACATATGTGGAAGTAATCGAAATCATTGAGATAATGTTCATACGCGTACATCCACATAGCTTGGATTTTTTGCCACATATTATCATACGATTCTGCGCCTGTAAAATTTAATTTTACAGCTCCAAGGTGTGGATCAGTAACGTCAGATGCAGCAATGAAACCATCGCATTGCATTGCCCATGTGTCAACGACCGCTTGAAGGTATGTCTTATGGGCCCCTTCATGGGTGTATACCATGCATAAAATCCTAGGCTGAGAAGCATTGCTGGTCGCGCTGTTTTGCTGCTCTTGTTTTAAGATTCCAATCCGAATTTTTTGAGCAACTGCGTAGGAGATGTCGTCAATGGGCTTGTTCATTATGCACGTGGGCGTTCTACTAAGTCTTGATTCCGACTTAACGAGCCTTTTTGGTGATGGATCGTAACGAATGGGATTGGGAAAGGGGCTATGGTATGGTGATAGATGTACGTAAGAATCCTCCTCTCAATTCTTGTTGATTGCATTAGAAGTGACATCTACAGCTTTGTTATCTGCATGTTCTCCGTTGTTTCCTCCCTGTATAAAATCATGCATCCGAGCTTCTTTTGCTGCTGAAGGTCGAAAAAGAGGATACTTCTGACTTTCAAAAACATTGCGTTGCGTAAACACATAAAGCCAACCTGCGAGAAAATTAACACTGAGAAAGATAGGAAACTGAAATTATTATGATTTCGTCAAAAACACACACGAGAGCTTGTTTCAATAGATCATCTGCTCTTCCCAGCAGTACCCAACACTGTAAAAAACGCGCCTCAAAATACAATCTACCCCTTATAAACGGCATTGAACTAATTATCATGCTATAACTCCCCGAGCACCCTCGAATTTTCGCCATCCGCTTGCATCTTCAATTCTTTCCAAATAATCTTTAACTCTTCCTCCCAAGCATCAGGATCTGTTCGAAACAATCTAACCTCCTCCACATCCATCACACCAGACTGTATCACCACCTCTAAGATCTGCTCCTTATTTTCCTGTATTTTATTCCAATCACTCTCATCAGCATTCTTCAACATGTCCATCGTGTCATCCATGGCTTTTGCAGCCATTTCTTCATCTATCGATCCTGTGAGACTCTGCTTCATCTCCGCAGGATCAAGTTTGGCAATTTCCTGCATGATCTCTTCGACCTCCTTCATTGTTTCTGGATCATTCTCAAACATATATCTAAGTTCTTTCATTGTTTCCATCATTTCTTCGGGTGACATATCTGCAAACATTTGGATTGCTTCAGCCAGTTCAGGATCGTCTATGCCCATGTTTGTATTATCGTTCGATACATCATCATTTTTATTGATTCCAAATTGTGCATCGACGCCTATGATAGTAAGGAACATCACTAGGAATATCAGCAGTATTGTTCCTGAAAACATGGTAAGAATCTTTGATGGATAGCTCGCTCTATTGGGTATGTGGCATTTCTGATATCTCAGCAATACCAGCTAGATAATGAACAAAGGTATTACTCTAGTAGGCTACTGTAGTAGCTCTACAACAGCAGGTCGCAGGTAGACTATTGGCTATTGGTGTAACGGAAAACGGAACTCATCTGAACTCGTGTCTTTTACTTGAATAATAAAAGGCCATTTATGTAGGGGGGGGGAATAATGAAGGGCCAGCAACCAACGCACATGACGAAAAGTCATGGCGGCTCCTCCTCTCTCTCTACCATAGAGAGAGAAGTGTTCTTGTCAGCTGGTTCTTGTTTCTTCCTTACCTTTTAACACTAACAGAGACTGCACCACCACCACCAACATATCTAATTAAATTAAAGCAACAGACGAAAATGGCTCGCAAGAAGAAGGGAGGAAAGAAACAGCAGCAGGATTCGGACTCCGAACCTGAATCATCTAAACCCCAGACCAATAACGACGAGAACGAAAATAAACTAAGCCGCAAACAACAGCGCCAGCAGAAACTCCAACAAAAGAAACAAGAAGGTGGTCAAAATCGTGGAAGTGATTCTGATGGAGATGAGGTAGGTGGTCTTGCTGCATTGTTGGGGAAGAATGACTACGGCAATTCATCCTCGGAAGAAGAAGAGGTCAAACCCGTGAAGAAGTTGACCAAGAAACAGCTGAAAAGGCAGAAAGAGAAGGAAGAATCAGAGAGGCGCATGGCACTCATGGCAGCGGATTCTAGTTCGGAGGATGAGGATCCAGATGAACCATCCGAGGAAGAATTAGAAATTCCTCAGCCAGTGAAGAAGGGGAAAAGAAAACAGAAAAATAAGGACAAAAAGGCAAACGCGTTTGCAGCTGCAGCATTCGATTCGGGTTCAGATGAAGATGAAGTTGAAGTTCCCGAACAAGAGGAGCTTTCAGAAGCGGAAGAAGGAATGCATATTCCTGAACCTATAAATAAAGGCGGCAAAAATAGGAAGGTTTCATCTGCTACATTATTGGAAGCAGCCATGTCTGATTCAGAATCCAAGGAGCATGAATCTGAAGCGCCTGGGCCAGAACAAGATCTGTTAGGGGAGACGGGAGTTATGAATGGTGACAACTCCGATTCCGACAGCAAGGACAAAAAGAAAAAAAAGGAAAAAAAGAAGAAATCCAAAAAAAAGGACAAGAACGATGATGGTGATGACGATGAAGATTATGAGGAAAAGGCTCGGAAAAGGGCAGAACGAAAAGCAAAAAAAGATGAGAAAGAAGCCAAGAAGCTTGCAAAGGCGCTGGATAAGCTCAAGATGGCTGCTGGTAGTAATGAAAATGAAGACGGGGATGCTGCTGATAGCGGCGATGACGGTATCATCTATGGTGCTCCCGACGATCATGCTTGGACAGACAAGAGTCATGCCATGAAGGAAGCTGATAAGATTAAATACGATGTCGGGCCCGACCTTAGTGTAAGTTTATTATATCTGCATCTCTATGCGGTACTCATGAAACTGTCTGATGAGATTGTTACCAGATCAAGTCTAACTATCTTTCACACTGGCACATGGTGTTACAGCTTATTTTTGATGAAAGTGGAAAGAAGCTTAGCAATAAGCAACGCAAAAAGTTGCTTAAAGAGAGAGAGGCGCAGTTGAGAATGGCAGAGTACGAAATATCTGCAGCACAAGCATCTGCAGAGGGAGCACAATTTGCATGTTCGCAGACTGCAGTTAACGTGAATGATCCGCAGTGGCAAAATTCTCTTGATATCAATATTCCTTCCTTCAATATTAGTGCAGCTGGAAAGATTCTTTTCAAGGATGCAGCCTTCAATATTGGCCATGGAAAGAGGTATGGTTTGGTTGGAGCAAATGGACGCGGAAAGAGTACCTTATTGAAAATGATTGCTTCCAAGGACTTGGCCTTACCGCCCAGAATTGACTTTTTGTATGTGGAACAGGAGGTAGTTGCTGATAACACTCCTGCTGTGGATGCCGTCTTAAAAGCAGACAAGAAGAGATGGGATCTAGTTGAAGAAGAAAAGAAGCTCACAAAAGCAGTTGATGGAGGAGATGAAAGCCAAAAGAAACTCGACAGACTTCAGGAAATCTACGACGAGCTTAGCGCAATGGGAGCAGATTCTGCAGAGGCGAAGGCGAGGCGAATTCTATACGGTCTAGGTTTCGATATTGGTATGCAGACACAGCCAACAAAAAAGTTTTCTGGAGGATGGAGAATGCGTATTTCTCTTGCTCGTGCTCTATTCATCGAACCAACTTTGTTGATGCTTGATGAACCTACAAATCGTAAGTTCGCAATTTGCGTGAATCAAATAATGAATGTGCACTTATTTTATGTGTATTCTCAAAAAAATATTATCAGATCTCGATTTGAATGCAGTTATTTGGCTTGAAGATTACCTTACGAAATGGAAAAAAACGCTCCTCGTAGTATCACATGACCAAGACTTTATGAATAGTATATGTGGAGAAATTCTTCATATTGAGGATCTGAAGTTGGCTTCCTACAAGGGAGACTATGATCAATTTAAAAAGGAGCAAAAGACTCGCTTGAAGCAGCATGTCAAGGCATGGGAAAAGCAAGAGAAAAGACTTAGAGAATTAAAGAGATCTGGGCAGTCCAGGGCGAAGGCCACTGAAAATGTCAAGAAGAACAGCAAACGTGAGGCTGGTGCAAGAAGTCAAAAGAAAGCGAATGATGCAATTGCATCTGGAACTACTGCTGCCGTGAAAACGGAGCTAATCACGCGCCCCAGGGAGTACGCAGTCAAGCTTGAATTCACAGATGTTCCTGAACTGTCTCGTCCTGTTATGGAGGTCAATAATGTCCATTTCCGTTATTCTGAAAAGAATCCTGTGATCTTTGATAAAATTGACTTTGGAATTGACATGGACAGCAGAATTTGTGTCGTAGGACCAAATGGTGCTGGTAAATCTACTCTTTTGAAACTTCTCACTGGAGAAATTAAGGCAACGACAGGCGACGTCCGTAGGAATCCTCGTTTGAGAATGGGTATCTATAATCAGCACTTCGTTGATCGCCTTCCTATGGATAAAACTCCTGTTGAGCATCTCCGTGATCGTTTCGAGGAAGAGGATTATCAATCCGTTCGAAATCGTCTTGGTAAATATGGTTTAGAGGGTCATGCCCATGAAGTGGTGATGAGAGATCTCAGTGGAGGTCAAAAAGCACGTGTAGTTTTGGTAGACCTATCACTGTCACGACCACACATTCTTCTACTTGACGAGCCGACCAATAACTTGGACGTTGAAACAATTGATGCATTGATTGACGCAATGAATGCCTTCAATGGAGGGATCGTCGTCGTTACACACGACCAGCGTCTGATCGAACACTGCGACTGTGAATTGTGGGTAGTTGAGAAGGAAGCTGTCACCAAGTGGCCTGCTGGATTTGACGATTACAAAGATAATCTCTTACGTGAAATGGAAGAAAGAATGGATAAAGAAAGTTCCATTCGTAAGGAAAAATTGGAAGCGACAGCTCAATTAAAGGCTCAGAAACTCACTGAACTTGCTGCCAAGCTGAAAAAGAAGTAGTAGTGAAACATACAAAAGAATAGTTGCAGTTAACTGTAAGATCCGGCTCATTATTATTGCATAAGTACTGTTCAACTGATACAGATTGAAATTTACTATTTGTTTGATGGTTTGTTATTTGACTTTGTGGTTAAAAATATTGGATCCCATTAACTTTCTTGTACTTCCGCCCGCCCGCTTTAGTCAGCTACTAACAGCCATTCTTATTGAAGCAGAGCTCTTTTGGAGTAGCTATAGCTCTAGCTTGCTTTCTGGAGAGTAGTGCCTCGTCAAAATAGTAGTGATAATAAAGTACATTCGTAATTCGTAGTACCTACTACTTACAACAGAGAAAGCTTGTGGCTTGTGGCTCCCTCGAAATACGAAATACCAACGCGCTAGAAGTGGAGCACTCTCAGCCCAGCTCAGCCCACATCAAGATGGGAGATGGGAGGAAAAAGAAGTGGAAAGAGGAAGTTTAAAGTACCAAGTACCATACGAACGACATACGACATACGACGTTATGATCATACAAAACAGATTTTACAACTTATCACATAAAAGATGCTCGTTGCTTTGATTACCTGGTCTTTCCTACAGAGTTCCAGTTTTGGACTCTCGGTGCCCAGGAATTTTGGCAACAGTTTAGCTATGTTACCTCCATCAACTGGGACTACGAAGACTGGTATGGTTGTTGATAAAATGGCGGTCACTGATGAACCTATTGTTGATAAAATATTACGAGAATTTTTCGCCAAAGATGATACATTTCAAGTGTCACGGAAAGTGGTTGACTCCTTCATGAAGAATAATCTGAGTCGCAGAGTCGGCGAAGAATCAATTCTTACCAAAATAAAATACGAGGATTGCGACACTAGTGTGGACATGTTTCAACCAATCTATCAACCACTCAAAGCTTCAATTGAGGGTCTAACGAAGACCAGTTTGCAAAAAAGAAGATTGCAAAGCTTCAAACTGCAAATTGCATACAAAGGAAAAGCTTTTTGTGGTTGGCAAATTCAACCAAATAACGAAGTACCTTCTATACAGCAAACACTCATGGATTGCTTAGATCCATTACTAAATTCAGATTTCAAGAAACCAATTGATATCAGAGTTTGTGGTAGAACAGATGCTGGTGTTTCTGCAGTTGGGCAATACTGTAGGGTTAGAACACTTCGATCAGAGGAGGAAGTGCGTCCAGGAGATATTCAGGAGGCTATCAACCAGGCATCTGTTAGGAAAGAACATAACAGCACACACAATGGTGGCCCGTCCCTAATATGTACAAGCGTCGAACGAGTGAGTGATAAATTTCACCCTACATTTGATGCGAAATGTAGGGCTTACTTGTATTTAATCGATGCCGATCCTTTGTTGGCTATGGCTAAAAATTTCGACGAGGACGTTCAGTTAGAAGAGATTGTTTTAGTAATAGACTCAATGCTCCAAAACATTCAGGGCAGAGAGTTGGACTATTTAGCCTTTTCTTATGGAAAGGTCAAGACCGAGAACACATTATGCACTCTGGTAAAAGTTCATGCCTGCATTGTCGAGACTGGCAGTCAAAGAGCATTGGGGATTGAACTCGTGGGAGATAGATTTCTAAGAAGAATGGTCCGAATATTAGTAGGTAAGGCAAACAATATAATCACAAAGCCTGTACTCACTGCCAAACTTACGAACTTATGATTCTATTAGCCACAGCAATTCGGGAAGCACTGAAATTATTAGAAAGGAACCCTAGTGATCCAACTATGACTAGGATCAATGGCGAAGAACAACTCTTAATATTTGCGAAAGAAGGGGATAGGAGTCAAACTGCGAAAGCTGCATCTAGCAATGGTCTTATCTTCGTTGGAGCTCAATTTACAAATGACTAGTTAGATTATCCCATACTAATTGAAATGTATTGCATGGATGCGCTCCTTTAAGTCCTTCTTCCTCGCCTACTTTTTCTTCCTGCTTTCGGTTGAAGAATTTCTCCAGATGTGCCAAAAATCTGAGCTTCGCGAAGATTATCATTGTTTGTAATTTGCTCACGCATCCGAATGTTTGCAGTGATATCAGAGACTTGTTGCTCCAGTTCCTCAATCTGCCACTTTCCTTCTTTCTGCTCGCATCCAAGATCTTCACGGAGTGTATCTAATAGCTGCTTTGCGACCCCTTGTTCTTTTAGCAAAACATTGGCCTTTGCGCGATGACCAGCTTCCTCTGCCTGAGCTTCTATAAGATGCCGACTTGTATGATCAACTCTCATTCTCATCCCATGAATAGCGTGTTCTAGGCCCCTCACCTCTTTTAGCTCCGATGGTGATAATTGTCCAATATTCACTGCTTCTGCTGTAATCCGTGCTTCTAGGTGGGATATCTCACCTTCGTAGTGTTGGGCCTGATCCTCCAGAGCGCTTTGTAATAAAACCTCATACTGTTCCCCGACCATTACTGATTTTTTGGCTTTTGATCCGAACTCTAATCCAGTTTGCTCATCATAGTTGCCGCGCATTGCTGCGCCGTGATAAGCTGCTCTATTGACTGCCCCTAAAATCTGTTGCATGAACGGACAGTTCAATAAATCATCTCGATGAATAAAGGAACTGATTTCATAATCCCATATTCTTTGAGTAGCAAGTTCTAGGGAGAATGGATGCCTTTGTTCTATATAATGTTTTTGTGCATGACCAGATGAATACCTTCCACAACCAATGAGACCGCAAGTGAGACACATCCATAAGGTTTCTTCCATTCCGCATTTATAGCATTTGAGATCGTTTCGCAGATCATCGTCTTGAGATGTGAACTCGTAACAATTTGTTGAAATATCAGTAGGGAGGAATGGCTGCGCTCCTGATAATTCCAATCTTTTTTGCAGGAGTTGACATGCTTTGCAAGATGTCCTTGGCCAAGGGGCTAAGAATTGCATATTTTGACAGAAACTGTCGTGTTCGTGGGCACATTTTTGATGAGTCTTCAGCATAGGCAAACCCAGCCTCTCAGGCACAATTCTATATCTGCACACAGGACATATAGGAATTTGGATATTCACATTTTCCGAGGCACTGTTGGTTACTTCGGCAGTTTCTTGGTGTTTGGAGATAAATTTTACTTCGGATACAGTGAATATTTCTATGACGCTCGAGGTTGCGCCTACCATTGGTTCACCATTAATCTCTTCTATGATGGTGAGTAATGTGATTAATTCTTCGCTGGTTTCTCTTCGTGTAGGTTCAATGCAGTGTGGTACTCTCAGTAGTAAAATATCCATGAAACTTCGATGATCATCATGAGAGTCATGGGTTGTCATTTGTCGCAAAAG
>Ga0306864_1000969_pt1 | contig 12344 bp, 3 predicted proteins | sample AntRauTorckE5430_FD_190448 | JGI IMG/M metagenome (GOLD analysis project Ga0306864, IMG submission 190448) | Saline lake microbial communities from Rauer Islands, Antarctica - Metagenome Torckler E5 #430 (v2) (version 2) | ecosystem: Environmental > Aquatic > Non-marine Saline and Alkaline >...
ATAAGTTGGTTGGAGGGGGGTCTTTCCTTGCAGCTATTGTTGGTATAATATAATAGCCTAAGTAAAATCCAGCAAGAAGATAATTCCCTTCTGCCATAGACTTATCGTAGAGAGACCATTTCTCCATCAACTGATATCTTTCTATGAGCATGGGATAAAAAAAGGTCATAGTCCACCTATTATTATCATTTGGATAAGATGCTCTAAACTCTTGGTTTACCTGTTTTAATTTATCTTCAAAATACGGAGAGGTAAAATTGATTGCAAATTTGCTATTGGCTGAAGGCCAATTTGTATTCCGGGATTTTGCAAAAGAATAATCTTTTATGTGGATAGGGGTAGGTAATCTTGGCAGTGCCATGTACCCCCAAGAGTTGCTTAGCTCTAGGTTTTTAGCAAGCCTTTGTGTTTCTGCCAGATCAAATTTTTCTGAATTGTTTTGAAGCCAGTGTGAAACATAGGGATTTAAACCACGAGGAATGTAGGAATCACTATCATAATTACTATAAGACCCAATGTTGTTATAATCAACAAAGTCTTCTCTAGCATAAAAAACGCCTCTATCATCTTTGGATAACCAACCATTATTCCATTCTCCATTCACTGTCCAATTCGTCTCCTGCAACTTATCAACGAATTGAGGGTATTTACTAGTCCTGAAATGATAATCATATATTAGTTTTTCTTCCGCACCTCCATCGTCAACGTCTTGATTGATTGTTCGTGCTACGGTCGTAACCGTATAAGATTCGTTACTCCCCGTACTAATTGTTTCGGCTACCGTTTCCTCTTCCCTTACATCATAATTTTCATCGGGTATCGGAACAGCAACCAGCTCTATATGGTAAGTACGTTCAGGCAAAAGGACAGCAGAAAAATCTGGAAATCCAATCGCTTTATCATAATTAGTTGAGTTGGTAGGAACAGATAAATCATTATAACTAGGCCCTCCAAAACCCCACCTATTTGGTGTGTTTTTCACATTACTCTTCGATGTACTTTTTGAGGTTTGCCTGACTTGGTTACCGACACATACATTTTCTGCACACTCAATATCTAATAAGGCCCCTAAGCCATAAATAGCCGCTACAAAATCGCATAAAGACACCCCAAATAACGACGGAAGAGAACAATTGCTTGGAACTTGGCAGCGACTATATTGAACTTCATACTCATCACAATAAGTCTCCCCCCATTTGGGTTCTGGTCTTGCCGTAAAGGGTTCCTCAAATGCAACTTCATTGGAAGAAAGATCAGTTACCCTAAGGAAGAAATCGTATTCCCGAACATCATTACCTCCTTCTACTTTCTTCATAGGATTAAATAAGTAGCCCCAACCTCTTAGTTTCATTGCAATTCCTCCGCCTTCTGGATTATCCAATAGGTGGTGCTTATAATCTCTATACTCAGGATATTGAGCCAATATGGCTTCATTGGGCAAAAACTCGGGACGAGGGCCGGTCATAAAAGACCTTACTTCCCGGTCCCTGGCTTCAGTACCATCATCTTTAATAACTGTCACCCAATTAGAAGAAGCATTAGTTTTCTTTTCCCACCTTGCCTCTAAAGTGATCTTATACAAAGTATTTGCTTCGAGTAATTTAGTAGAGTTGAACTCCATAATTACGTACCGTCCGTTCACCCCTACATTATTCCCATCTTCATCTAAATACCTCCATGTTCCTTCTACATTATTATTGATACTTCTTATTGACATAACTGGTCTGATTTTCAAACCATCGCTTGATTCTTCACTAAAGTCTAAAACGCTACCAATAGGCATAGAAAGGCTGGCTACAACTAGTTTTTCTCGGTATATCTCGACACGGTTATTTTCTGCAGCAACATAATCTTCTGGTTTAATATCCGTAATAACTTTGATGTTAGCGATAAGAGAAGCAGCGTCTAACGGGCTCCCGATTGGTTCACATTTTTCTCCTACTTCAAATTCCGCCTCAAAATTTCCTGTTACTAACCCTCCCAGAATGCGGTAACGGCCAGCAACATTCGCTTTCATCCAAGTTGGATCGGGTAATTGCACTTGTAGCAGAGCAGCCGCACTAAGGCTAAAAATATCAAACCACCCTTTGTAAAAAAACAGATCTACCTTGATGTCAACACCTCCACTAAGGGCAGCATAAGCCTGTCCTTGAAGGTACCAGCCCTTTATACCAATCTCATCGTAACCAACACATTCCATTTGAGCCAACATCAAGTCAAAACCAGCCGTCGCGTGAGCACTTGCCCTAAAAATCCACCAAGTCTCAGAAATAGGCCCTAAAGAAAACTGTGCCCCCATCAAAATGGCAAATCCCCCCATCGCTCTGGACATATCCATTTCTTCCACTTCATCCTGAAATTGGGCGAGGTCTTCATGATACTCTCTAAGCAAGGGGTATCTGCGCTGATCAGCTGGTAAGGCATTAAGATTACCAGCGACAAAGTAACAATTGAAACTTCCAGCTGTAATTCCAGCTACTTCGAAGTCCAAACTCATTCGTTTGCTAATTGGCGGCGAACCAATGGCAATGAACCAGTCATTGCCTTGCCCTTCATTCAGGTTAAAATGCATGGCAGCGTCACCACCCCCTGTTAAGATAGGTTCTATCTTAACCCGTGTTGTGAAGGCAGCATCCAGTAGTTTTAGCGTATGATTGTAGGTAATGGTTGCACTTGCGGTGACTTTAGCCAAATCCCGCTCGTCTATAGGTGCCATAAAGTAAGCATCCCCGCTTAGGCTCACCGTCTGTAGTCCAAAAGGATTTGTGTTAAAGGAAATATCAAGGGTAAGGTCCAAATTGGCAGTTGCCGCGTTGGGATGCGTCCCTAAAACAATGGTGGCTTTTACCCCTATTACATCCCCTGTCGTAGGCTTATAAGGCTCATACCTCAGGCTTGATAGCGTTGCAGGGATATCCTCCAATAACGCCCAAGCTGCATTTTCTCCTGGGTTTTCGTCTGCTCCAGCTGGTGGAAATTTTGGGAGTTTCGTTGTCAGTTGCATATTGTAATAGGCGCCACCTCCAAAACCATTCAACCCAATTACGCCTGGTATGATTGGGATTCCCGACTTGAGCAATAATTTGGCGTCAGCAAACCAGTAGCGGTGACTCTCTCCACCTTCAGGCGTTTTTCCGAACAAGGCTACAGCTTGCACCGTAATATTAGGGGCTACCGTCAGCTCTAAGGCTCCTTTAAATCCTGTACCGAAAACATAATCTGGACTAGATTGGTCCGGCGTTGTAAAACCCCTGACACCTCCGACTAGCTTAATGCCCCCCATGTCCATGTCTATCAATAACTTATTGAGCTCAACCCCCTTAAAGACAAAGGCATTCCAGGGCGCATAAGGAGCACCGTCTGCAGGGACAAGTTCACCAGGCTTCACCTCTCCAATAACCACAAAAGAGCCTTCTGCGTTAACACCAATTTTAGGGTTGGTGAAATTTACTTTCAAGGTAAACCCTAGCCGTTTTAAGTTAGAATCGGTCTCATCTGAGCCAAAAGATATGTCACTAATACTGATGGGGAAGCCTTTCAGTTTTTCACTTTGCTCGCCATCTGCGGGAGTTCCGGAGGCATTTCCTTCGCCTACTGTAGGGTTCGTGGGGGTATTCCCTCCGCCTACTGTAGGGTTCGCGGAGGTATTTCCTTCACCTCCTGTAAGAGTCTCGGGGTCATTTCCTTCACCTCCTGTAGGAGTCTCGAGGTCATTTCCTTCGCCTTCACCAGCAGTAGCTTCTCCTGTCACAAAGGTATTCCCTGCAAACTCGAAGGCATAAATAGAGATACCACCAATGCCTTCTTCCGCGGGAATATTTAAGTCCTGGAACCCAAGGCCGTCAAAATTCAAATCATTAACGGTGACGTTTATTCTACCCGAAAGATTCGCATATGGTTTGAACCCGCTACCAGTACTCGAGATACCCACTACCGAAGTTTCTTCCAAAATGAGTTTGGACCCCTCCAAAAAAGGTAGTTTATACTCTCCTCCAACCTTCAGATTGAACTGGGCCTGCAAGGTGTCGTTCTTTTTTTCAAAGAAGGCTTCATATTCAATTTCGTTTCCTTCACCGGTAATAGGAATATGGATTTCCCCCGCTACTTTAAAGCTTTTAAAAGAATTATGAATAACCTTAATCTGAACGGTATCAACGCCCATTTTCCAGCCTTCCAGGCTCCCTTCTACAATGGGCGTTTTTTCAACGGAATTTTCAACAAACGTGATGAAGTTCGCAGTCATCCCAACGGCACTTTCATAAATTAAATTTTCCGCTGCGATCTTTATCCTTCCACCATCCTCTGCTTTTCCTATTTTCAAGCTTTCCGGTAATTTTACCGACATGTCACCAATGAAAAATCCTCGCCAATACAAGTTAGAATCAACTTCTACTCCAAACTCCTCAATACCCTCCCCCGTGTTTTCATCAATATTAAAATAAGCCGAGGGGAACCTTGTAGGATTTTGGGTGTCGCTATAATCTATGACTGCTCCGGAAATGGAAAAAATAACGTCGTCCAGCCCTTTAACTTCGAAAGGGGTGTTAAAGGTAACCTCTGCCATAAATTGCCCCCAGGTTTCTATTGTCAGCGCAAAGGTTGCAATGACTTTATCGGGTAAGGGACTAGTTTCTACGGGAGTGACGTATTCCGCTTTAAAATGGTACTCTCCTACCAATTGGAACTGTTCAAACCCATTACAACTAAAAGTAACATAGGTCCCTAATTTTTTCAACTTCGCCTGTCTTTCTTCTTCAGAGTCTCCTTCCAGCGGGACCGGCGCATCTTTATTATAACCCTTAATGATAATGGGAAGGACAGGGTCTGTACTTGCCTGATCAGGTCCTTCCATAGGGAATTCCAGATTACAAAAATCGATATTATCTCCATTGAGGTGTATTCCGTCTTTGCTAAAGGTTGTAACCCGGCCATCTAAGTTATCTACGAGAAAAACGGCATCCATCAGCGCCTTCTCTTCCGTAAAGACCAATTCAGTGATCACCAGGTCGTGCCCTCCAAAATCCATCCCCTGGGCCTCTAGTGCAGGACTGAATAAATGGGGAAGACGGCTATTGTTATTTGCTAGTCGAAGGTATTCAGCGACTTCAATTTCTGGCGTTTCATAGGTGGGGCGTGCTATACCCGAAGTCAAAACACGTACTTCCCCCGATAACATTTCACCCGTTGGGGCCACACTAATATCAGAAAAAATGACAGGCAAGTCTAGGCCTAGCATGGGTATATAAACCTGGCCTTTTCCTGCTGCTGCCGTAGTAGACGCCTTTTCAAGGCTTGTAATTTGCATATTATAGTCTCCCAGCTGTACATACTGATTAAGCTGAAGTACCTCTACAGCGTTCTTTTCGGGCAAGTTTCGAGTAGGGTCATCCAAAAAATAAGCCTCTGCATGAGCTAGTGTAGCAAGACCCAAAAAGATGAAAAACGTTAGGTATAAGTACTTATAATTCATATTATATTTTTTTTGTAAGTGTGTCAGTATTTTTATGCAAAAAATCACACTTAAAACCCAATGTCATCTGCAAGACCTATTTTGATCTCATTAAATAAAATGCCATCCTGGTAAATAGGCAACGAGCCCGTAAATGTCGTCGTCACCCCATCGACATCTAGGACTAAATCGGCGTTTAAAGTAGCGGTACCGTCCGGAAAAAACACTATCCCTGTAATTATGAAATCAGTGTCACCCAGCCCCGACAACCCTAAATCTTCCGACGAGGCGCCTGCAAATACAGGCAGGCTGCTGCCCATTTCTTCTAAGGTTTCGCGAAGAGATATTTCCAAGTTGGCGGTTCTGTAGTTTCCTGTTTCCCCAATCTGATTAATGATAAAAGATCCGTTGTTCAGGAAAGGAACAACGATTTCTGTCATGCCTTCCCCTATTTCAAAGCCGTTCATATCTTCCAGTGCCGGAGCTTCGCAACTCAGTGCCGGAAGGTTAAGTTTAATATCATATTTCCAGAAACTAAAATTGCCTTCCTGGTCTTCTTTTGCCCATATCTCCAAGTCGAAATTAAACCCTACTACGCTCAGGTGGAACTGTAGACCTACTGCCCCGAAAGTTCCTCCCGCAACAATAACCTCAGCTTCTTCTACTAATTCCATCCCTTCTATCGCGAGTTCAATATCCCCGAAGGCGATACTCCCCGTTAAGTCTACAGCGTCTAAACCAAATTTTCTTCCTGCGTCTAAATCAGGATGGTTAATTTTCAATCCGTAAATTGACAATTCGGGGGGATTGAATTCAAATTTTTCTCCTCCGAGCGCGTCCTCAATAATTCCTATTAAATCAGCCAGACCCGGTTGAGCATTAAAATCTTCCTCCGTGATTTCAAGGGCAATCTTACCGTACAAATCAGCATAAGGCTGATATTTATAAATTCCAGTTTCCGGGTTCAACACCTTTCCCATGGTGATCACGCTGGATGGTGACAACTCGATAAAGGCGCTAAGGGCATTAATTCCCAGCCGGGTAGTATTGAGTGGAAAGAGGTTAAATTCCCAAAACCCATTCTCATCTTTCTGCAAGTTGCCACCATATTCTAGCGCATCATCTAATAAGGGCATATCAAAAGTCCCCTCAACCCCTGCTCCCGTGAAGCTATTCATCAGTATACCTATGCCCAGGCTATCCAAGCCAAAGGCCCAATTTCCCAAACGCGTATCGACTAGATTTTCGCCGTAAAGCGAAAAAGAAACGCCTTGCTTATCAATCATCAGGTTTTCACACACCAGGGTGGACAGACGATCCTCCGCAGCTAACACCATCAAATCAAGCGGTAGGCCTACCGAAAACAGGGGCAGGAAAAAGCCCTGCCATTCCAGCATCTCCTCATCCAAATCGGGATCGTAGTAGTCGATAGCAAACTCCATTTCTATCCCGTTATCCTCGTCGGCAACGTTCCTAGTCTTGGAGAAATCCAGATAGGCAGAAGACGCCGTCATGGGAAAATCTTCCAGTCCTGGAAAAGAAAAGCTCCCCAGGCCGCTCAACTCCCCGAGAAAGTCTCCCCAGGCGGTCGAATTGATCGTTACCGTTGCTTCCACGGCCGTTCTTTGACCATCCAGCGGGATGATGTCACCCTCATCGAAGGTGTAGCTGCCCTCCAGTTGAAATTCGAGGAAGCCGCTGCAATCGCACTTTACAAAAGAGCCACTATTATCTGCTGCATTATAAGGTTGGAAAGTCAATGGATTAAACTCATCAAAGGGTTGAAAAGGAAAAGCTTCCGCCAGCCCAACGGTAAGGTTAATACCCGCAATACCATTGGGGGCAATCTCAAGGCCACTGGCTTTGAATTCGATGTATTTCTCGTCTCCGGTGTCAAAAACAACCTTAGCTTCCGCAAAAGCTTTTTCGGGTTCAAATACGAGTCCGGTGAGAATCAACCCCTGGTCCCGTTCATTAGCGCCATCTGCGCTTACCCCCAATACGACGGGTAAATCAAAAAAGGAGTCTGGCCCTACCGAGGACGCAGTAGCCAGCTGGTTTTCCACATTTTGCGCTATTGCTTCCAAGCGAATGACTCGCTCCGCTTCCGTTTCCAGTGGGCTAACGTCAATGGTCGTTCCACTGGTCGTTACCCTTCCCGCTACAATTCGACCGCTAGGGTCAACGCCGATTGGATTGTCACTAAAGTCTACATTCAATTTCCGAAACGGACCCAACGCGGGTACCTCTATTGTTCCGGTTCCACGGATATTGCCATTTCCGTCATCACTCGCTAGTGGATAGTTAGGAATCAACCTAAAATAGCCTATTTGCAGGCTGTTCAAGGTCATGTCCCCTTCAAAGCGATCGATTTTCTCCTCGTCGCTGAAGACAATCGCTTCCAGATCATTGCCACAATCTATCTCCAAGTCCAGGTCCAGGTTCTCATCACTATCCCCAAAGAAAAGCGAAAACTGTTCAAAGCCCGTACAAGTCCAGTTGAGGTAAGAACCTTCTTCACCGTCATTATTCAAGCCGATTAGGCTGACGGCTAGGTCGTCTTGTTGAACCGTAGGCGAACCCAATAGGTCCATTTTGCCCCTATCTTCCCGCGTCAATCCACCCGGCTGAAAACACAGATTCTTGGTGCCAAATTTCACCCACTCTTCACCGTCATCCGCACGGGTAGCCAGTACCGCATTTAATCGGGCATTATTGGCCGTGAAGGTCAATCCGGTAAGAACAATAACTAAAGGATCCGTACCATTGATAATGCCTAGCGCTAATGGATCAAGAATACCGTCCGTCGACTGATCCAGGCCAATGGGTAGGTCGAGTTCAGGCGCATTTGAAACAGTACCGCTACTGAGGACAGAAGTCAGCTTGGCATTGCCTTCCGGCAAAATAAAATATTGCTGCAGGGCTTCAGCGGAAGCGTCCGGAAAGTTACCGGCAACATCACCAATTATATTTCCAATACCAAAGGAATTATTAGCGGCAAAAAAAGAAGGGATGAGGTTACTTTCAGTGGAGGTAACGGCCTCTACTTCGCCAAAGTAAACCCGTTTCGCAGAGTTTATTTTAATATTCGTGAAGCGCACATTTACTTTGCTCTTCAAAAAAGGAACATAGATAGTACCTGACCCAGAATAGTTGACTCCATCGCTCGTCTGCGGATCAATCAGTTCCATATCAAAGTGACCAATACTAACCTGTTCGTTTTGGCCTAGCGTACCATCTATTGGCAAAGAGGAGCTTAAATCACCTATCCAGTTACAGCTGCCATCATTACAGGTAAAATTTAGGGGGTTGTTGTTCTCATCATTGTAATCGGTAAACAGGAAAGTACATATCTGGCTGTCACCATTATTCCTGAACATATCTGCTCCTGAATCATCAAAGGCGCGAACACGCCAAGCATACAACTGATTAGGGACCAGCGCCGGCTCCCCTTCCAGGAATAAGAAGGTGGGAGAGGAAACAACCTCCGAGTAATGAGGAGCAAAAATGAAGGCTTCATTAGGGTTCTGCCCCTCCTCTACTCTGGCAATCTCAAACTCATACTGTACATTAAATGGAGGGTTATTAGGAGAAAGAAAAGCCAGATTCCAGTTGAAAAGCAAGTTAGGCGTTTCACTCCAAGTCAGGGACTGGCCACAATTTGGTGAGATCAAGATGGGTGGATCCGATTGCTCAAAATACCCCCCAGCGCATCCTGAAGCCGAGATCGGAATATTTCGCTGAACATCAATAACTTCAAGGCAAAACTCATTAAAGCCCTCTGGCAATAGCCCCCCAGCTAATTGCCCATTTTGGCCAACCAAACTGTTAGGATTAAGGTAAGGAGCTAAATCAATTCCGTCGATGAGTAGTGGAATATTCCGTTCCAGAGTAATGATGGGTCCAAAATTGAAATTCGGATCGGTCACTAGTATTTCATTATTCTCATTCCTTATCGTCAATCGCAGGGTAACATCACGGGACAATTCCACCGGGTCGCGCAGTAGTAGTGTGAACATGACATCTTGTGCCCGATCAGTGGCATAATCAGATAACACCATACTGTTAGGGCGTATCAGAATCCCGCCGCTTACCGAAACGGGAAAGACATCCTGCCCGAATAGCCCCCCAACCAGAAGAACCCCAAAAAGTATGGCAAGATATAATCGTAGTAAGTGTACTTTCATATTGTCTGGATTTGGGCTATTTTAGAAAGTGTACACGTAATTAATCGTCCCGATATATTCCTGAAAATCACCAATACCGGTATTTCTTGAGTCCAAGCGATTCAGGTAATTCACTCCCAGGTCAAGGCGGTGGTGTTCGTCGATGCGAAAGGGAGAATTAAGTCGTATCGTCAGTGTTTGCGTATTCCGTGTTTCTCCCTGGGAATAGAAGTAGTTAGTACTCAAGGCAAGTGACCATTTATCGGGAATCAGTTGTCGGTCCAAGCCCAGGCTCCCTCCGTAGCGATTGATTAGCATTTGACTGAGCTCGTTTTGATTGTAGCTCAACCTGGCATTGTATTTCCAGACTGATTCTTTAGGAGAATACCGATAGGAAAAGATGGTATTTAGCATTTGAGAAGCTGCACTTCGATCCACCTCCTCGACTTCGTCGGTTACACCCTGTACCGAAAGATTGAGGGAAAATAAATGCCGGTTACTATTTTCAGAAATTATGGAGTAAGCAGCATTTAAGCCAATGTTATTCGTAACAACAATAGCATTTAGGCTATCCAACTCCGCATTCAGTACATAGTCAATGGCCGAGGAATTATTAGAGTAATTGAACCCTAGATTGAGCTTGTTGACTGAGTAACCGACATTTACGGTTCCGATAGCACGGCTGTACTGAGTCGCTTTTTCACCAAACAAATTATTACGCTGCAAACCGCCACTGCCATTGATCCTCACTTTATTTTTAAATAGCCCCATGCTCATACTGATGGTGTAGTCTTCCAGGTCATCATTAAAGAAATAGGTGCCGAGCGAACGATAATCTGGCTCTACTCTTTTGTAGCCAGCCCCGAGGTTGACGATTCCCAGTTGAAAGTTCACCCCCGCATTAATAGCCGTGCGGTAAGTCGTTGAGGTCCGAGGAGTAAGTAGAAAATCAGGAATAGAAGTTTGGATAATCTCACTGATTGGATCAACCGCGTTTTTAGTGAACCCGCTAGAGGCGATCTCTAACTTCAACTGCACTTTTTCAAAGACAGTAACCTGTGAATTAATCCCTAAAACAGCATTATCATTGCGAAAAACAGTCGCACTGTCCCGGTTAATTGGAGCGAATGGATTTTCCTGGTCTTTAGCCGAAAAGAGGATTAAATCGATGAAATTCTGAGTATCTCCATAACCTGCTTTCACCCCAAACCCTCTTCGATTGAAAATTTCACGGTTAAGGCCCAATAGTGCAAGGTCACGTGGTTCGGCTTTCGCCATTCCGCCATAGAACGCAGCAAAGCGAATCTTTCCGGGAGTCAATTCCATTCCTCCGCCCAAAAAAGTGTGGTTTGCTAACGTAAATGGAGAGAAGTTCATATTCCTATGCCCCAGGTGCAGCTTTGCCCATTTATAATAAGGACTAGCCCCTATCCTGTTGAAGCGACGATTAGTAAAGCCGTCAACCGTCTCCTGCGTAAAAGGATGAGAAACGGTCTCATTCTGAGCCGACACCACCGCAGATAGCGGAATACGTATTTTATAAATACTCATATTGAGGCGGGCATTAAGGTTCCAGGTAAAAGGTGCCTGCCGGTCCAGAGTATTTAAGGCAAAGTAAGACCGGGTACTCAAGCCTAAAGAACCTGACATCTTGAACGGATCAGCTTCTTTGAAGCCCTTGAAAAAGTTCTTGATATCGTCTTTTAGCCCAATTTCTTCTATATTCTGGCTGAAGGCGTTGTTTCCTAACAGCAGCAGGCTTAATAGCGGTAGTAAAAAAAGGTATTGTCTTTTCATCGTTAGCTGTTTTCCTTATTGATGAATAATTGAAAATTGTTTTCTAAAAAAGATTGTCTAATCGGATCGTTCTTCGAAGTAGAGAAGATCCTTTCCGACAACTCTCTTTTGAACCGACTTTCCACCGCTACCCTCTCGAGCAAAGGTTGGTTATTCTCCTTAGCTAATATTGGCATGAAATTCCATTTTACAAAATTGATAATGGCCAGCAATTTTGCGGTCTTTCGTGCTCCAGACGGAAGTTCAGCCTCATACCTCCTCATTCTCAATTTATAAGTGTTAGCGACGTCCCAATCTATTTGCTCCAACATTAACATTGACTCATAAAATTTCTTCGTGACGTTATCAATGATATACAAGCCCAAACCATCCCTATCATCTACAAAGCTTAAAGAGCAATCAGCTCTATGAAACTCTACACCTGATTTGTTTTCACAAGTAAAGCCCATTTGGAGTAAATCTTCTTTAATTGTAGCGTTTACTAAACTTAACAAATCTGTATACTCCTCAAAAGTCCGTTCTTCCTCATAGCACCTCAAATAGACTTCTAATTTTTCATACAGCACCCTTAATTCACTCACCTCAATCCCCATATCCTCTACTGCACCTGATTGAGGCTTGGATTGTGGTAAATCCAGGGAAATAATCATTCTCAAAGCCGTCCTATGATCGAGAATAGTTGCTAAATGATTATTTAATACAGCATACTGATTACCCGCTAAGTAAATCCTTAGTCCTTCCGGTTCGATCTTAAAATGTAGCCGTTCTTTAATCATGGTTTTCAGTATCTATTATTCTATTGTGATAATAAAGCACGCAGCTCATCCTCTTCAGCCTGGTCAACATTAGCACCCACACTATACTTCACCCATTTGTAGACCCCAGCACCCTGGTCAAACTGCAAATCAAGGTTGTAGTTGCCGTTAAGCAAC